>Ga0180732_1000871_pt1 | contig 21555 bp, 37 predicted proteins | sample KR11_01MetaG_FD_148674 | JGI IMG/M metagenome (GOLD analysis project Ga0180732, IMG submission 148674) | Groundwater microbial communities from the Olkiluoto Island deep subsurface site, Finland - KR11_0.1 MetaG | ecosystem: Environmental > Aquatic > Deep subsurface > Groundwater | place... | reverse complement strand
GACTAAGGAAGTGGATATTATCACCTGTAAAAACTCCGGCTGCAACAATTACCGCACCCCGGTTGGAACTATCCTGAAATGAGCTAGTAGAGTAATACTGAAAAGGAGGGAATATCATGTCGGTTCGAAAAGAGAGGTTCTGTGACTTTATGATAGAGGGAAAGCCAGATTATTTGGGCGATATACCTAAGCCTACAGAGCAATGCGCAAATCGAGCAATCGGCATCTGCTTTTTCTGTAAACGGGATTACTGCAGGGAGCATGGTGCCACATATAACGAAGTTAAATTGTTCCTTGAAGGATTTAAGCAAGGTTTTAGAAAGGATTTGCCATGCTGTAAGAAATGCGAAGGTCGGCTACCATATAATCCAGATGCAGTGGTGTTGAAACACTTCGAAAGATGTTGGTTGGCAATTAAAAGGAATATAAGAGCCGAGATAAAATCAGCAAGGACAAGAGCCGAAGCTGCAAGGGAAAAACGAAGGGCTAGGGCAGCCAAGCTAGAACCAAAAGCCGAGGGCCCCGAGGCAGTAGCCGAAGCTGCAGACGCTAAGCCGGAGGTAAATAAAGAAATGCCCACAATTGAAGATCAGATTGATGAGGTACTCTCCAACCTTAGCCCTCGTGAGCAGCGGGTACTCCAGCTCAGATTTGGTCTTGAGGATGGACGTGGCCGGAACCTAGAGGAGGTGGGGAAAGAGTTTGGAGTAACTAGAGAGCGAATCCGCCAAATTGAAGCAAAGGCACTTCGTAAGCTACGCCACCCCAGCCAAAGCCGAAAATTAAAGGGCTACCTAGATGAGGAAAAGCCTCATGACCAACGGGCACCAGTAGATAAATTACTAAGGGCGATTTTTGGCGAGTGAACAGTATGACCATACTAAAAAGGGGGAAGAAAGATGCGTGAGATAAGACATATGAAGAAAGCTACTGAAATAAGCCCTGATGGTATAGCGGCTGCCGCTGCCACCTTAGCAATACACTCAAAATATCTGCAGGACCACAAAAACCTGTTTGAAACATTTTGGGTTTTCTTCGATGACCTGCTCGATAGTCAAGAAACTGCGCAGCGAGCGCTTGACGAGGAGAAAACAAGACAAGAAAAAGAAAGGGAGGGTAGAAGGTTGTGGGAATCATCACAGTATGGGGTTAGTCAACTTGGAGCAAGAGCCCGTCTCATGCTCCGTCGCGCATACTCTAGCGGGAGGCTACTTAAGCCAGTTACAGAACTGACAGATGATGACCTTCTCTTCGCAGGTGGAATAGGTCCAAAGACATTAGCAGATATCCGGGTTCTAATCCCACAACCAGCCCGGCAGCCTCTGCCAGAAGAAGGCGAGCAGTAAACAGTAACCTAGTACTGAAAGGAGAAGGAAATGTGGACAAAATATGAAGTCGAGCTAAAATTCACAACACCATTTGCCAGTTCAACACCGAAGAACCCCAAGGACATTTCAGCAATGCTGGAAGCGAGAATGCCAGCAAAGCCACCTGAGAATGCTACGCCTATCCCGGAACTCGCTGAGCAGGTTGCTGAGGAGGTTGAAGCCACTCCGGAGGTAGAAAGGGGCTATGCGACCTTTAAGAGAGATGACAATGGCCTGTATTACGAGGCACGATGTGTTAGGGCTCACATCAAGGATTGCGCCAGCCAGCTTCAGGGTCTCCTCGGCATTAAGGCATTCAAGTCAAAGGTAGCTAATCGGGTCTATGTCGAGCCAGCCAAGATTTACCTCGGCAAGCAGGAGCCAGACGGTAATGAGACCCGCATCATCCACGCTATGACAATGAAGGGACCGAGGTCATCGCTAAAGACGATTGACTACGTGGATAAGCCGATACTTAAATTTAACCTCAAAGTCCTAGATGATGATGTAATTGACCGGGACATCCTTGAGGCTATCTTTGAGTATGGCAGCGAGCATGGCATGGGGCAAGAGAGGTCTCAGGACTGGGGTAAGTATGAGCTGGTGAAGCTGGAAAAGGTCAGGTAGGCGAGCACTGTACTGACGTGACTTGGATTGGACTGATATGAAGCCGAGAAATGCAATGATTTGCGGTGAAGCCGAGGATTGAGTTGGCCCGGAATGAGGTGAGTTGAAGCCGAGAATTGGCTTGATAGGGGGTGCGATGTTCTGAAGCCGAGTGGTGAGCTGCCCTGACCTGGAGTGGGCTGGAGCCGAGAAATGTTTTGGAGTGAGATGAAGCCGAGGTGTGAGTTGCTTTGTGGTGTCCTGTGATGCGCTGCCGTGATGTGAGGTGAAGCCGAGAAATGGATTGACCGGTAATGCAATGAAGGGATATGAAGCCGAGAACTGGTGTGGCTTGGGCTGAAATGAAGCCGAGAGCTGATCTGGCTTGACTTGACCTGATGTGGAATGAAGCCGAGGGTTGGAGTGATGTGAATTGGAATGAAGTCGAGGAGTGATTTGCCGTGGTCTGATCCGAAATGATTTGGGCTGGAGCCGAGATTTGCATTGCTGTGAGGTGTCTTGGAATGAAGCCGAGATATGATATGCTCTGCAGTGGACTGAAGTGGCATGAGGTGGTCTGAAGTGAAGCCGAGAATTGAAATGGCCCGGAATGAGGTGAGTTGAAGCCGAGGAGTGGTTTGTTCAGCCATGAAATGCAGTGGATTGAAGCCGAGAGGTGCTATGGTCTGTAGTGGTCTGGGGTGAAGCCGAGAAGTGCATTGTTTTGGAATGGAGTGAAGTCGAGGGTTGATCCGTGGTGCGGTGAATTGCTTTGAAGTCGAGAGTTGGCTTGAAGTGAATTGGAGTGAGTTGGAGTGAAGCCGAGGGCTGATTTGAACTGAGGTGCACTGAGGTGGCTTGTGGTGAAGCCGAGAATTGGGATGAAATGGCCTGGCTTGAACTGAAGCCGAGCGATGACGTGGTGTGTCATGGAGTGGCCTGAATTGATCTGAAGCCGAGAGTTGATCTGAGGTGAGAGGGGATGAAGCCGAGAGATAAACAGTATTCGTATATTGTAAAATTTTGCTTCGGGGGGTAGCTATGAGAAACAAGCAAAAAATAACCTTAGCTTATACAGCCGGAATCATAGATGGCGATGGGTGTGTAAGCATTTCCAAGTGTAAAGACAAGACGAAGAAGGGCTTCCACTATCAGCTCGATGTCGCTGTCTGGTCAATCGATGAATGGTTAATTCGATGGTTGAAGATGCAATACGGTGGAACGATAGTATTCCGTCCGGCATCTGGTGTTAGACAAGACCGATGGAAATGGGCCTTGACCTCAAATAAGGCAACAAGTTTTTTATTGCTAGTCTTACCCTATCTCAATTTAAAACAACCACAAGCTGAAATAGCCATTAGCTTCCCTATCAAAAATGCCAAGCGTGGAAAAACCGATGAAGAATTAGCTGTGCTTGAGGCACAGCGTATATTACTCTCGGGTATGAATAGCAATAAAAATAAAAAGAGAAAGTAGCCAGTAATCCAATACTGGAAAGAGGTGAAGTAAATGGAGACAGGAAAAGGTCCCGTAAGAACCAACTATCGAGCCAAGGTAGTCTTTGAGGTTTATCAAGACCAGTTTGATGGGAAACTCATAAAAGAGTTTAACTCGAAGCAAGTCCTTAGTCGCGAATACTTGCTTGGTCAACCTGGTAAGAGCAAGCTTCCGATGATTAAATTAGAGGAGCCTGCCAGCAGTCTAAGGAATGAACTAGACGAATATTTTCAAGAAATTGGTGAGAGGCGGATAGCAAAGATATAAACAGTAGCTAAATACTGTAAAGGAGGTAAATATGGCGTCGAAGCAACAGGTTTTTAGGGTTTTGGCTAAGGCTAGCGGCCCCCTGAGTCGAGAGGAATTGGCAGATGGAGTAGGGGAAAGCTATCGCGGGTTCCTGACCCAGCTCAACCACTGGGTGAAGGATGGCCTCATTGAGGATACTGGCGACCAGCACTATCTTCTCACTGACAAAGGAAGAGAAGACCAATTACTGGCAGCACTCGCATCTTGGAAACCTTGGGGACTGGAACGGACGCGGGAGGAGCTGAAAGCGATGGTGCCAGATTTTGCAAAATGCGTGGCGCCATTATACCGGTTTCTAAAGTGGAAATGGGGGCACGACGAGGATCATGTCGAGTATGTCCCAAGCGAAGCCGACATTGCTAGAAAACTCTACAGCCTTATCGAGAGCTTAACCACTGAATACGACAGCAACCGTAGTGGTGGTTTGGAGCCCTACATCGAGGGGGGGGCATGTGGTTTACGCTTTATCTTCGACACTAGACTTTTTAGTACACTTGGCTTGAAACCCCGACAGGGGCTAAAGACGAGGATTCTCAATTTAATAAGAAGGCACATACTAGCAAAACAGTAGCATGATACTGGAAAGGAGGGAGAGCTGGTATGTTTTGTCCAGAGATAAGAAAACAATGTATTGGCAAGACCTGTCGGGAATGGGACCACAAGGGAAATAGATGCCGCAAGGATATCTTGTATGAGCTTAACCTTAAAGGTATGGAAGTCGGCATCGAGCAGAATCTCCGCACAGGGCGTTATATGGAAGCCGAAGCCGAAGCCCGACAGAGGATGGAGCAAACTCAGGCGTTGGGTGAGGTCTTTGTTAAGTTAATGATCAACCAGATGGTCAACGATCCCACCCTTGCCCCGGAGATAAAGGAGGCAGTCCAAAAAGCTTTACAGGCACCGAGCGCTGAGGTGGCGAGGAAGCTTTTGGAGGATGCTGGCCTAGTTTGACAGTAGGTGAATACTGTGAAGGAGTGAAATGGGGAAATTAAAAGCGAGTATCTGCCTATACTGTCTTAAATCTATAAAGAGGCATGATCCCAATAGAGTCTCGATAAAAGTCGGCAAGGATGCTTATAAAGAGGCACACCTTACCTGCCAGCAAGCACAAAGTTAAACAGTAGTTGGATACTGAAAGGAGGTAGGCTATATGAAAGCTACTGGAATACCGTTAGACGAAATAATAAAACGAATCGCATCGAGGGGGAGGACAGAATACCAAGTAAAGGATGGCTGGTGTAATGACATCGCCCTCTTTCAGATAACAAAAGAGGAATTTATGAACCTCCAAGCGTTATCAAATATGCACCCCAGGCTAGAAGCCACTGATGAAGCATTGGATTATGTGGACAATGCAATCAAGATTATAAGTCCCCTAGAGCGAATGCACATCGGGAGAGGCACCGGCAAAGGATAAGGCGTTCCAGATGAGAACACTAAACAGTAGTCGCATACTGGAAAGAAGGGAGGGAAATGAAAGTAATCGACTCACTTTGGTTCACCAACATGAAAGGGACAGTAGGCATTGTCATCCTCGAGGAAGATGTAACCGGTGACCGCAAGGCGTATATCGGCATGGTTGAGGGGTTAGATGAGCAAACCGATAGGGAGGCACTATTGGCCTGGGGAAACCCGTTCTCACTCGATACAGCCCAGAGGATAGAGCACTTCCTAAAAAAGAAAAGGGTATGATGAATATCTTTAGGCAAGCCAAGCAGCTTCTCGATACGAAGCGTGGTGATGAAATGAGCGAGGAGGAGCTCCGGCTGATAGCCACAGCGATAATCCCGCTGATGGTGCGGGGCTGCCCTTTACCTGATGACATCACCATCGGAGGGGGACTGGAGGAACTGACAAAAATAGTAGAGGTATCTTCAACAATAAAGGAGTAATGTTGAACTATTATGAGGCAGCTAGGGATTGGTTTGGTGAGAACCGTGAGAAACTATCACCATTGAGGAGAAAGGTATTCCGCCTGTGGTTGAAGATAATGAAACGATACTACCAACAGAAGTGAGGTATTGTCTCATGAGTCATGTGGGTTATACCTTTAATGAGGCCGAGGCTAAAGCCATATTGGAGTTGATAAATGAGAAAATGGCCAGCATTTTCTGTCAACCGATACGGAAGGTTCGCTTTGTATTTCTCAGTTACATATCCGGGCAAGGCAAAGGTGAAGTAGTTGTTGGGCAATGTGTGCGTTTAGCTGATTTCGAGGAGCTTCAAATTTGTGTGCGACTAGGTTGGCAAAGAACAGCTATCCATGAACTTGCTCACGCCTATAACCCGGGTGTAGAGGAAAAACGCATTAAGGAGATTACCATTGATATTATCAAGTATCTAAAAGTGCTGGCTCAACAAATCTGAATTGTTGAAAGGAGACAAGGATGAGACGAGGTAAGAGAAGGGGAAAGGCTTTAAGCCCTAATGAAAAGTTCTTAGAGCAATCAAGTACATTTCAGGCTTTCGGTCGCTTATACCAGACAAGTGCTGAACAGGCTGAAACAAAGGCTGAAAAGGATGCTGTTTTAGCCAAGGTATGCACTGGGTTAAGCCAGGTCTGTAAGATGCTTGCTGAAGCAGAGAGGGGCGAGGAAAATAGACATTAAGGAGGTAACTACATGGTAGCACAAATGAAAGCAGTCGCAACAAGGGAAAAGGCGGTAGTTAAGTGGAAGGGTGAAGCAATCACCATCAGCTTCCACGATGTAAAAAGCCTTATCTGCCCCTACGCCTCGGACCAGGAGACCGCCATCTTTCTCAGGACTTGCCAGTCCTTGCAACTAAACCCGTTCGCTAGCGAGATATACCTGATAAAGTATGGCGAGAGGGACAAAGCAGCCATGGTCATCGCGATAGATGCCTACTTAAAGGCAAGCGAGACCAATGACAACTTCAACGGATTTGAGGCTGGCATTGTCCTAAGAGACAGTGGCGGTAAGCTCGAATTGAGGGAAGGCTCATTGCTCTTGCCTGATGAGGCGGAGAAGCTAGTGGGAGGCTATGCCAGGGTATACAGAAAAGATAGGGAAAAGCCATTTTACATGTCCGTCAACAAGGCAGAATGCGTAAGGTACACTAAGGAAGGCAACCTGACTCAGTTCTGGGCCAAAGACAAACAGCCGATGATGCTCAGGAAAACAGCGCTGAAACGCGCCCTGGTCGAGGCGTTCCCTTCGCTCTTCACAGGCACCATGTCCAACGTCGAGGCGGAGTATGAGGTGATACCGGAAGAGGTGAAAGGGGCTGTACCGAAGCCTCGAGGAGAAACCCCCGAAGGTGAACTTCCCCCGGCCTATGAAAGAAACGGCGAAGCCTACTGGAAGCTATGGTGGGCTCGACAAAAAGAGAAGGGCCTCACTGAAGATGACGTCCATAGCATGCTAGGCATCGCCAGTCTTAAAACTGACTGGATAGAGCAGGGGCAGACGCTGGAAGAAGCCGAGAAAATCATCAATGACTTCCTAGAGAAAGCGAAGGCAAAGCCGAAAACGGAGAAGCCAAAGGCAAAAAGGGCGACCCCAGCAAAGGCGACACCGGTGCCAGTAATAGAGGAGCCGGCCGAGGACCTGTTTCCGCCCGATGAGGTCACCCCTGAGCCAGCAGAAACGCCCCCCCAGCCAAAGCGGGACCCGGAGACTATAAGGACAATTAACGACCTATACAAGGCATGCCACGAAGACTGGGGTATGCAGCCGAAAGACGTGCTAAGGGAGTTAGGTGTCTCTTCCCAAAGCGACCTCAGCGATACTCCAGCGAATTGTTATCGACAAATAGCGGTGGTAAGACAATGATGGTGATAGTGACACTTACTAAGGTCGAGTGTGAAATAGCGGCGATTATCGGGCGTATCAGGCGCCAGATTTCACTGGAGCGTCAGCGTAGAACCCGGAGGGACTTTACCGATGACGGTCTGAATAATGATATTGAGTCCTCTGCTGCCGAGCTAGCTGTCGCCAAATATCTTAACATTTATCCTGAATGGTCACCAACCGCCGCTGCGGTACCCAAATTTGACCTTAATTGGCGCGGCATAAAGCTAGATGTTAAAAGCACCCAAAGAATCACCGGTAACCTTCTTATTGACGACCTGGACCGGACCGTGACATACATTCTAGCTTGTGGAACACGCCCTAATTTCACTCTAAAGGGATACTTAGAGGGAGAGCGAGTACCTGAGCTTGGTATATGGCGCACAGATATGCCCTGTTTACCGTGCTGGTTTGTTTCGGCTGAGAAATTAAAACCATTGCAGAAATAGAGGGAGCTCTTCTAAGGAGCCAATATGAGACGAGCCATTGCTCGGGGAAGAATAGTTCCCCAGAGCTTGTCAACAGACCAAATACTAGGAGGTGCCACATGAATCTGAAGTTGCAAAAGGTTGATTGGGAGAAAGACCTGATGTATGTCGAGTTTGAAGCCGATGGGCAGAGATTCAGATGGTATCCGAAATGGAGGGAGGTGGATGATATCCTGCACTGTGCTTGGTTAACTGAGGGCGCATTCAATAATAGCCGCTGGGGAGATTTCTTTGAGGTCATATGTAGCGAGATTCTCCTTAAAACTTTAGTACACAAGGTCTCGCGAAACAGAGGGGTCAAAAATTTTCCAACAATGGAGGTGGAACTTACAGGTATTTTTAAACGCCTAAAGGAAGTAGCTTCAAGCGAGGGCGATAATGCCACGCCGTAGAATGATAGACCCGCAGATATGGCGTAATGAAAAGGTAGGAGCCCTTTCTGACACTGGGCGGCTGCTATTCATTGGCATATTCAGCCAAGCAGACGATGACGGCAGATTGAAAGCATCGCCCCGTTTTCTCAAGGCAAGCATCTTCCCATACGACAATGACAAAACCGGGGAGGAAATCAGAGAGCTACGAGACCAGTGCGCCCAGCTCGGACTTATCCGAATCTACACCAATGGTAAAACAGAGTACCTTGACATACCGGGCTGGCACGAGCACCAACAAATCAGAAAAGACCGTTACAATCCATCCACACTGCCCAGCTATGAGGAGTCACAAGAAGTTATGACAACCAGTCGGCAACCAGATGTCACCCAACCGACAACCACCGAGAAACCCAATATAATTAAGTCTAGTTTAGTTAAGTCTAATACACCTTTACTTCGTAAAGGTGCCCGCACAAAGCAAGTTGCCCCTATTGTTAATGAGATTTTTACCGAGATGAGAACATACCTCGGCTTTCCCGATAGAGTTCAAAAAGACCCTATTCCCAGCTATGGCAAGGAGGGGCAAACTATTAAGCGTATGCTGGCCCGAGGCTTTACCCGTGAGGAGATATTAGCTTGTTGGAAAAGCAAGGTATCTCAGCGTGGCGGGGAATTTGTAAGCATGACTTGGGTCAATGAAGATATTGGGAAGAAGGGGAAAAAACCAAAAGATGACCCAGATAAATACATTGGGGGCAAATATGGGCACATGGTGCAAAGGTGAATTGGAGGTAGAGCATGGAGCAAGCTCAAAAGATAGCTGCTGAGGTAATTAAACGGCTTTCCCCATATTGCGATAGGTTACTTATCTTCTTAGAGATAATACCGCTAAAACTATGCCCCCGGTTTTGGTGTTGGCTACTACATAGGCTAGGGAGGATATGATGAACAAAACAAAAATTGAGTGGGTTAAGAATCCTGATGGCACACAGGGTTACACCTGGAATCCCATCACCGGCTGTCTCAATGGCTGTGAATACTGCTATGCCCGGAAGCTGGCTAATGGGCGGTTGAAGCCTCTATATCTGGCTAATCCAAATGTTGCGTGGACTTACGAGGGCGACTTGCCTGTGTTTGAAGCTACAGCCGCTGATGACCCCTTCTACCCCCGCTTCTGGGAAGATAGGTTGTGGTTGCCTAGACATTATAGACAGCCAAAAGGTATTTTCCCCTGTGATATGTCAGACCTTTTTGGCATCGGTATCCCCGAAGAATGGACAATGCAGATATTGCGAATATGTCAATTGTGCAGTTGGCACCGCTTCTATCTACTCACCAAGCAACCGCAGAACCTAATCAAGTTCAGTCCGTTTCCTCCTAATTGCTTTGTCGGCGTTACGGCTACTAATCAGAAAGCACATAACGAGGCAGTTGTAGTATTAGCGAGTATTGAGGCAAGTATCAAATTCATATCCCACGAACCATTATTAGAGCATATATCGCTTCATCCCCCTTATTCTCCTGAAGATGCTTATGATTGGGATATTATAGGCTCACAGACCAAGCCCTACAAGCCACCAAAGATAGAGTGGGTAGAGGAAATAGTAAGAGCCTGTGATAAGGCTAGAATACCTGCGTTTTTGAAGAATAATTTAATGCCTTTGTTTGATTATCCTCAGCCACCATTCTTCAAAAAACCATCGGTTAACGATACCCTGAAATTAAGGCAGGAAATGCCCAAGGTGAGGTGAACTCAGTATTTACAATGCTCTTGGTTTGCCTTTTCAGCGTCCAGAGGAAAGGGGGTAAGTGATGCCACTTTTGAATTATACAACCAAAATTGAGGCAGCAAAGACAGTGGCGGAAATCCAACGTATTCTAGCTGCCCATGGGGCGAAATCTATTCTGACTAGTTATGGTGACGATGGCAGTGTTGAAGCCCTTGCCTTCCAGATTGAAACTGCCCAAGGCGTGGTCGGCTTCAGGTTACCTATAAACCCTGAACCGGTATTGAAAATCCTGGAACGCCAATCAAGCTTGGGTAAGCTACGAAGCCATCAAGGGAGGCCTGATCGAGCGCAGGCAGTAAGAGTTGCCTGGCGAATCATAAAGGATTGGGTAGAAGCCCAAATGGCTTTACTTGAAACTGAGATGGTCAAGATGGAGCAAGTATTTTTACCCTATGTGATTACTCGAGGTGGGCGAACTCTATATGAGGCAATGGTTGATAGGCACTTCCAGCTGCCTGAAGGAAGGGAGGAATAAATGGACACTAACAATTTAGGCGAAATACTCAAAAAGCAAAGGAAGGAAAAGAAGCTGATGCTAGTACAGCTCAGCAGTTTATCAGGGGTTTCAGCAGCACACATTGGTCGTGTTGAGAGGGGAGAGCGGTTTCCTTCGGCGCATATTTTAATCAAATTGGCTGAGCCGCTGGGCTTCAGGGAAGCTGAACTTCTAATGTTGGCCGGATACCTTTCACGAGACGATAGCCAAGACCGTGTCGAAAGATTGAAAAGTGAAATTAAGGAGATAGCTCTGGCTTTAATCAATATCCACCTGAAGATTGACGGTCTTTGTGCCTGGCTTAGCTCTTTTACCGGAACTGAAGGAGAATGTAATTGACTGAAGAAGCACCATCTGAAATCAGCTTCGACTTAACAATAGCGCAGTGTCCCCGTTGCGGTCAGTGTTATTATGGTGGTGATGAGCCCACAGTTCGAGCCCAGTATAATACCCATCGTTGTATGAGCGACCGGTCGGATGAAGAACTGCAGGTCATTATTGACCGTATCCTGAAGCCAAAACGGATCAAAACAGTTCCAGTCAAGTATAATACCCATCGTTGTATGAGTGATTGGTCAGATGAAGAACTTCGTGCCTTTATTGACCGTACCTGAAACAAAAAGGCAGCAAATTAGGAGGCATCATAAATGAATAACTTCAAGCTAGAGCCTGCGGATATCCTCGTCAACGTCAACTGGGGCAAAGACCCAATATCAGTAATTAAGAGATGGGGGGTGGGTCCCTACAGCCACGTGTTCCTCTACATGGGCGAGATGACCATCCTAGTTGATAGTGTAGTACTCCGCCACCCCTTCCTCTTTGAGAGTAGCGGCCGCGGGGTAGCCATCCAGTCATTATCCAATCGTTATGGTCAGGAAGTGGTGATCCTTCGTCTACGGTCGGAGCATGACAAGAGGAGAATCCCTTATGTCCTAGAGGAAGCAATCAAGCTGGCTTCAGATCCCCAAAGCTATTACGATTACCTCTGTATAGTGCAGTTTGTTATCCCCAGACTTATCTGTCAGAAATTAGGCCTACCAATGCCCTTGAAATATCACCGGGACCCGTGGCATATATGTTCTGAAGCTGTGGATGAAGTATTTATCCGGGGTGGACTCGAATTGCTATATCTTGAGGATGTTTCCTTGCCTGGTGACTTCGTTACTGATAGTCCGCTGTTGTGGACTGCCTGGAGAGGCAAATTATCAGAGGAATTGGTTTGAGGTTTACCTTTGGAGTGCCATACCGAATAAGTGCCCTATCGGAATATAGACGAGTACGCGCCCCAGCTCGGCAATAGCGGCTATGTTGTAGGCAGCTGACCAGGACCAGATTATAGCCCCCACAATTATCAGAGTCACACACCCATACCACGGGACCGGTGATACCTCTTTTCGTCCTGGTGATGCCATCTTAATCCTTTACCTTATCGCCACATCTAGGGCATTCCTTTGCCGAGTTAGGGAAGCGGCAGCCGCACTCACAGACAAAGAATTTAATCGGCGTCCTGGGGTGGCGCACCGCCTTAAAGACAGCGTAAGCCATAAATTTAATTGGAGAGTTAAGTGTTTTCATTCACTCCTCTTTACCGAAACAGTATTATTATACTGTAAAGACATTATATCACTCCTGCACCTACCATCTTGGCCGCTATCTGAGCAGTTCGAGGTTTTTCCCCCACTTCATAAGTATATCGGTAGGTGCTGTCGTTGGTAGCGTAGTCTGTGTAGCTGGCGGTATATGCTGTCGTGACCTCACCGGCTTTAACATCTGTATTTTGGTAGGTAGCCAACACATCATTATTGATTGAACCCCCGCTAAACTCCACGAGTATTCTGACTTCCTCGTTGATGGTAGCTGGCGTATCAAAGGTTACCTCTACCCAGCCATAGGTGGTAGTAAGGGCTGAGGCGTCTCCCCAGACCTTGCTGAGAATAATGCTATCATCACTAACCTTACGGATGGTGAAGGTAACCGCTCCTGTGGGGCTTCCTAATTTACAGATGATGAAGGCTAGCTTGGTTACCTTTCGGTTAGGTATAGTCAAACGCTGTCCGTGCCTGATGACGCTGCCTGCGTAGAGGTGTGTAATGCTGTTATATAGGGTCTGCTCCTCAACTGCCATTTACTTACCTCACACCGAATACCATATTCTCAGTCCGCACGCGCAATCATTGAAGTTTAGGCTAGCAAGGTCAGCCAGTGCTAGTAGCCAACGAACGCTGTAGGTATCATTAGCGTCAACCTTGCCCGCACCAGCTATGTCTATGCTGCCCATAAGCACGTCGCCGCCCTCTCGGGTAGTGGCTGCAATTCCAAACTGATCATCCACAAAGTTAATCGCATCTACCCAGCCACTCAACGCGGAGTCTTGGATTTGGATTACCTGGCTGGTGGCAGCCACAGTCGCCCCATTCAGCTTGTTAGCAGCGGCATTAGTGTTCTCAATCATTCTTGCTTTGAAAATTGCTATAGCTCGGACGATTGTAGCACCAGCAGGTAAATCAGCCACGGTGACAGAGGGCAGAGCTAGCGTCGCCGCAATTGCTGGCACAGAGACTTCTTCTTGCGGGTTACTCCAGAAGTCCATTGAGAGGAGCTGGCGGTCTCTTGAGGTCTTTAGCCCATCTATATCGATAGGGATATTAGCCGCCGCCAGTTCTTCTAGGTATCCTGCTCTGGCAGGGGTAAGTTCACCAGCACCCCCAGCAGCTAAAAGGGCCAGGCGGTCTAAAAGAAGTGCTCTGGCAGCAGTCAGCTTGTTATGAAGGCTTGTAGCACCTTCAATGGCTCCGATAGCCGCTTCCAGGGTATCAGTATATCCCTTGATAAGGTCTATGTCAGCAGGTAAGTTGGCAGCATCCAGTTCCCCAAGCCTAGCAGCTGTAATTTGAGTAAGTAGCCCTTTGAGATAACGGATATGAGAGGAAACATTATCTGGCACTGCAATAGCTGTGTCTGCCTTGTTGCCTACAACATCTGAGGGTGTCCTATTGTTGACCCCATCGGTAGTAGGGACAAACTCAGTTTGGTCAACAAAAACGACATATACTACCAGGCCCGGTACAGCAGTCAAAGGATTATTGGGGTCTAAAGTGAATATGCCGCCAATGCCTGTATAATCCACTATCCTGCGAGGCTGGAAGGCAACAGCACCAGTTACCATCATAAGCATTGCGCCGTTAAAATAGTTATCAGCCTCAGCCCTAGTATTGTCGGCGGGGACGGTAGCACTGGAGGTCGTTAGCGTCCCCGTGGCAATCACTTGGTTACTCAGAATAGCTTTAATAAACCTTATAATGCTACTGGTGATGGAGGTAGGGTTAAACTGAGGTGTATCTGCCTTAGAACCGACTACATCCTCTGGGGTTCTATTGTTCACACTATCGGTTGCCGGAACAAAGGCGCACTGGCCCCCGATAATGATATAGTCAACAAGCCCTGGCACCCCGGTGAAGGGGTTATTGGGGTCAAGAGTGAATACCCCGGTAGCCCCGGTATAATCAACAATCCTCCGAGGCTGAAACCGGCAGGCGCCCTCGGTAGGCATCAGCAAACAGCCATTGAAGTAGTTATCGACCTCAGTCCTGGTATTATCAGCTGGAACCGTTGCTGAGCTGGTGGTCAGGGTGCCAAACCCCAGTATCTCAATGGTGAGCACTGATTCGTGAATTATGGCTACCAGGTCTCCCTCTTCCACATTGGCTGAGAAAGCATCGGTGGTGAAGGTCTGTGTTGGACCGACAAAATCGGTTATCCTGCGAATCTCTCGCTCAGGTGCGGTGCCCGGAGCATTGAAATTATGGAGAACCTGCATATAAAACTCATTGTTGAAGACATCAGTGGGCAGTTGCGTGCCGAGGTTGTCAGTGGTAATAACAGTGGTGCTGGCAATGCCAGCCGCCACCCGGCCGAACATCCACAGACCGACACTGGGACCAATACCCAGAGCCTCCGAAATTGCCTCAAGGCTATCGGTAGCTTGGGCAAAAGTCTCCGAGGCATCCTTGTTCATTATCCGGCGTAGGTATCCTATCAAGTCCATTAAGCCACCTCCAAGAATCGGAGTAGAGCAGCGTCATCTATTAACACCGCTATCCCTTGAGCGGATAGAGTTGCGAAAGCCATATCCACCCCATAGACTACTCCATACCCGTTCCTGAACCTTGCCCTAAAATGGTAAGCTATTCCCGGAGCCAGAGGGTATATCAGCGCCCAGAACATGGCGCCGGAGCCATAGCCGCTGAGCCAGGGTGTCTCCTGCCCATAAGCTGTGGTTATACCCCACTCAAAGGAGACGTCGCCGGGGAAGCCAGCATCATCTACAATCATACCGTTTAATTGCGCCTGAGCCTCTGCCACCCCTGTCGCGGCTAGTGTTAGCACTTGAGCCAGAGCAGTCAGGGTACTAAAGGTTCTATCGGCGCCATAACTCGTTCCTGCTGAGTTGGTGGCGAAAGCTCTGAAGTGGTATGTCTTATTCGGGTCCAGCCCGGTTATTGGCTGAGTGAAGGTTTGCCCGGTTGTCCTGCTCTGGGTAGGGGTAGTGTTGCCATAGGCTATTGTCTCACCCCACTGAAAACCACACTGGCAAGCCTCACCGCCATCATCAATTAGTGTCCCATTCAAAATAGCGATATCAGAGGTTATTGCCGTGGCTGGGTCGGTTCGGACAGTAGGGGCAACAAGTGATGCAATCCCAACCGTCTTTAGGAAACCATCAGCATCAACTCCACTGTAGGCGATGGTATAGGTGTTCCCCCCAATATGAATTATTTCAGGCCAAAGGCACTGGGACGGGTCGAACTCAAGCTCATCTACCAAAGGTTCGTCAATTTGGCCGTTATTGTGAATGGTAACGGTGACGATATAGCCATCGTTACCCAGCCCCGTATAGGCGAGGGTATAGACCTCCCCGCCAGCATGTACAATAGCGCTTACCAATGTTGCCTGGGCGGTGTATTGAAAGGTATCAACAATAGCCCCAATAGAACCATCAGTGGCAATGGTCAAGGTTATAAGTCTTCCGGGGCCACCAACACCAGTGCTTTGGTACGCAATAGCGTAGACATCCCCCGAAATATGCAGTATTTGAGGATAGTGGCAGTAGGTAGGGTCAAACTCTAATGAAGCAGTCATCGCTGCAGCAATTGTCCCATCACTTTGCACTATCCAGGTCTTCAGCCAGCCATCGCTATCAACTCCAGTGTAGGCGATAGCGAAAATGTTCCCTGAAATGTGGATAAGGGCGGGGAAAGCACCCAAAAATACATCGAACTTTTGGGTACCAATGATGGCTCCGAATGTGCCGTTAGTATTTATATTAACGGTCTTCAGCCAGCCAGCGGCGGTTTCTTGGTAAGCAATTAGCCATACAGTCCCCCCTAGGTGATAGAAGCGGAAATTTCGGCCATAGGCAGTATCAATTTCAAGGCTGGCAATAACAGCGCCAATGTTACCGTTATTGTCTACATTAAAGGTCTTCAGCCAGCCATCATTATCTGGCCCTTGGTAGCCAACAATGTACTTGTCGGTGCCAGGGATATGAGCCAGTGCGGAATTAAGACCCAGAACGTTATCATACTCTAAAGAGTCAATGACAGAGCCAATATTGCCATTTGATTCAATGGTAACAGTCTTCAGCCAGCCATGATAAACCGGCCCACAATACGCTATAAGATAGACATCCCCGGCAATGTGAATAATGTCAAGGTCTTCACAGTAGTCTGTGTCAAATTCAAGCGTATCAATGACGCCAACTATATCGCCTACTGCCATTGAACTACCTCACTACTCCTATATTACCGCCCAAATAGTATAGGTGGGCATAATTCCCCTTTAACTTGTCCCTAAGATTTTAGCTGCATAAAATTCCATCTCTATTGTCCTCAGCACGCCTGCGACTTGTCTTGCGGATATCTCAGTGCCATAAACATCCGGGATTGCGGGAATAGAGACAGACGGATGGTTTGCTGGTTGGGCATCGTCATAACCCAGCTCGTCATGGTTTACCCACGCCCCCCCGGAGACGACTCTCTTACGCACCCTGATATCTATGTGGTCGCCAGCTTGCATTGGGGACAGGTTTATTTTAGCCCCCCCAAAGAGGTAAGCTATCGCCGACGAAGAAACATCTGAGTAGACCGAGGCATAAACAGCGGTCATCGCCTTGGACCCGGACTGAGCCGACCTTCGAAGAGAGAGCAGTGGTGGTACCGATGTGGCGAAAGCCATTAGCCTTGTCCTCCCTTCCTCTGCTCAACGGTGAGGCAGGCGAAACAGCCAGCAACCGTGGCGGCGATATAGACATCTTCGGCGTTCTGCACAAAGTAGCCTACGGTCTCATTGGGGAGGAGGGGGAAAGACTGATTGATATTGCTACACTCTGCCTGGGAGCCCCCTACCTGGAGCCACCCCGGGTTAAGAGCCCATGCCTTGATGACCAGGGCCATGCCGCTGGGTACCGCAATATAAGGAAGTTTGGTGCCAGTTGTGGCGATGGCAACACGTAGCGATGTAATGCCTCCGGTATTAGGCGGCCATCCCTGGACGCTGATTGAGAGCTTACTGAGCTCGGTGATGACTGTATCGAGGTCGGTGTCAACATTATCTACGGAGTCGGCAATGGCAATAATTAGGTTCCACAGCTCCTGTGGTAGTTGCACCACACCCTCAGGTATCTCGGGTGTGGCTGCCTTGGCTTTTTGGGCGAATGCCAAAGCGGCAGCTATAGCCGCGGCAGCGCTTACTCCAATGGCCACTTGAGAAGCCTTGTCACGATCTGCCATCAGGCACCTCCTAACCGATTATGGCGACTTCCAACTGGAGAGAGATGATACCAGCCGCCACTAGGGCTACTGGATACGCAGTGATGTTAACGAACGACTCCACCTCGGGCAGGTTGTCGTAGATATCCTCAAGGCCATTCATGGAAACAATCGCCGGCAGCAGAGCGACGAACGCACCACCTACACCTGTGCCTATTAAGACCGAGGTATTGCCGGCGGCGTTGTTGAACAGGTGCACCTTGAGAATCTTCACCGACTTGACACCGACGAGCTGTCCGACGAGGACCGGTATGGTGAAGACAACGACCGCATTAGCCACGCCGGCGGCTATCAGGTTAACAACGGGACCAGTAACAACAATCCCCTCTTTATTTGCCAGTAACATTTCTACCTCCTTTAGTCACCTATTCCCCGACCGGAGCACCAGACGTGAGTGCATGGCTCTTTACCCGCTTTGAGAGCTTTCACCAGCTCGGGATCGGCCTCTGCTCCGCTCTCCAAATTGGCAGTGTGGAAGCGGTAGCCCAGGGAGATCAGGCGAACGCCTCCTAAACCAAAGGCGTGGCCGTTGACGGCCTCAACTGCGGGTCGGTTATTCTCCCAGACTGCGATCTCGGTGGAGACCAGGTTGGGGTCGCGGAAGAGGATATTCATATCGACCGGGATCTGCAGGTTGCGGAGCTGATACTTGGCGATGCCGGCGGGGTGGTAGAGTCGTATCTGGGCGTCGTCTATGGGGTACCAGCGCCAGAGTCCGAACTCGTTGTCGGCCATCTCCAGGTTGACGATATTAGCCCTGCCGCTGGGGGTCAGGGCAGGCAAGGCGCCCAGGTTTATGCACTGAAACGGCGGTATAGCCTCGAGGAAATCGACCTTTCGGTAGTAGCTTTTCTGCACGTAGTGGATGCAGACATTGTGATTTTGCAGGGCGACGGGATCGAACATCCCCACCTGCGTTTTGAAGATATAAAGATCAGGCATATCAACCTCCTTTTCTGTCTCTATCTTCGGAGTTTGAATCCGATAATTGCTTTATTGAGGGGGGAGTAATCTCCCCCCTCGTTTACCTACTCTTAGGATTAACCGCCAACAGCACTGGCTAAGATGACCTTGACACTCACACCAGCAGCACTGACAGCAGTGCTCTTGCGGACTCTACCAGCTAGTCTCAATGAAGTCGCTATCCTTATCGGATACGGCAGCCAGATTGTTGAACTCGCTATTGTTACAGGTTGAGCATTAGCAACCAATGCAGCAGTTGCTCCAACAATAGCAATAACGCCAGCGTAGTGGAACATGGCTAAGTCTACTTCTGTAGCCGCTGCCCCACTGGCAATAGCTATATCGCCATTGTGGTTTTCCACCACCGCAGTATGGATGACCACACCGCACAGCCAGCATGGAGTTGGTATTACCGCCGCCGCAACAATCGTGATGTACGGCGCCCATGCCCATGCAGCCACAACACCATCAGACACAATGGCCACTGGTGCAGCAGCTACTGGGGCAGTGGTGTATCGGATATTACCCGACTGAACTGCAGCCAGGAAGAGTTGGTCAACCTCAGACTTTAAGCTCATAGCTTTTTCTCCTTTCTCCCTTTCGGGTTACTTGCCTAGACTAAGCTAGTTCGACCTTTATTTAATTAAGTTAGGCTACGACCTGACCAGCGCCCTCAAACAGGAAGTTATGGATATGGACGATTGTCGCAGCGGCAACGGCTCTACACAGAACCTGGATGGCGAATACATCGTTGGGGTCGATAACCACGGGCTCGGAGAAGAAGGCGTCAGGTTCCCACCTTACCCCCATGGGCTCCATGTCGAGCTGTGCCTGGATGTTGCCCGCAGCGCCACCCCTCCGGAAGATGAGGCGCGAGACAGGCATCGGGACAACGGCTGACTCAACGGAGACGGCATAGCAAACCATCAGCCTGCCCACGATGAGCTGGGGAGCGACTACTGCCTGGAAGCAGCTGTAGGCCGTGCCGACAACTGCTAGGGCCGCCGTCAGCCACATATCAAGAGCCGTTGGGACAACCAGGTCGGTCAGGGGGGCCAGCTCACGCTGGTCTATCGTCCGTGGCCACGCGCCGGTCTCGATGTAGGCTTTAATCGCCGCGACTCTGGCACTCTTATTGGCCACCGGAATGGTCTGCAGGCCGGGGACGTCGGCATTGATATCGCCGATGCTCTTCAGTCCGCACCTCTCCAGGCCGGCTGCCAGAGCCTTCGTCCGGTATTCCTTCTTGTCAGTCAGCGTCATGTCATTGGACATAACCAGATAATTTCTTGAAGCCATTGTGTATACCTCCTTTGACTTCTTTTAGATTACGCACACTCTAGTTATTTAGAATGCGCCTACCTGTTCCATTTCAGGCACGTAGGTCCTTTGTGCGGGTATGCCACTTCCTTGGGTCAACGCCCTCGCGCTCATTCTCTCACGGAGTATCTTCTGTGCCTCCTGGACCGCAGCCGACTCTGACCCTCTCCTACCACTGGTACCCATTGCCTTGGTCAGGTTGTAGGCGAATCTCGGCAGGTCATAGAGGAAGCCATGGGAGACGTGCTCTGACCAGCGCTCGTAGCGCTTCATCCAGCCAAAGACACTCATGAGGGTAGCGGCGAGACCGACGCCAAGGTAGGTGTAGAAAGATGCTTTCTTGAATACATCCTTCGTCCCGATCTTGCCCTGGTCGATGCGCTTGTTATCCCACCACTCGGTAAGGGTAACAACACCGCCATAGGCGATTTCCCCGAAGTCCTCAATGCGAATCATAGTTCTTCCCTCCTTCTTTTGATGTTACCGCAATCGACCTGTGCGGTGGGGCGAACACATCGGCTAAAAAGAAGAGAGGGCGAACTCTCTATAGACTTTTCAGTCTAGTGTTCGCCCTCTCTTTTATTACCTTTTAACGATATACTAGTTAATTATACTTGTCAAGCCTCTAAGGCTTATTATACCTCTCTACTTCTTTTTTCTGGCAGCTAAAACAGCAACAGTTCCAATTGCAAGGACACCCACACCGCCGGCTATGGCCCAGGGCAGCCAGGAGACCCCTGGCGGTGCTATTTCCTCGGCCAGGTGGTCACAGTAGTCTCGCAGCTCCTGCTCCGACATTTCCTCTAGTTCCCCAGGTGGCGTGGGAGTCAGGTTTAGCTCTACCTCAAAGTCGCTGATAGCGCCAATTAAAGTTGGCTTTGACCAGGTCTTCTTAATTTTCTCAGAGATAGGTTTATGCTCGAAGCGGTCCATGACTATATTAAAAGCTAAGGTTGCCACAACAATGACGGCAATTATGGCTAGAGCGATAATGAGGACAGTTACCCACAGGGCGAGACCTGTTTGGCGTGGTGCTCCCCCGGCAGTTTCCTTCAATGGCGTCGAGATGACATCTATCCTGATGTTGGTCCAGAGAAGGGGTGTAGTATCGGCGTAGGCTTTTAACTCAATTACTCGCCCGCCGTTCTTCTTGACCTCACTGGCTAATTTCTCAGCAAACTTTTCGGCTACCCAGGCTGAGGGTGTAAACGGGTCGGTCTTGAAAGTGGCAGTGACAACTTCAACATCGCCATCGTAGATATAGGCATAGGGATACACCGTGTGCTGAATAAGCTCATACTCCGGCGGGACTTCAGTAGTGGTAGTGCATAAGGCACCCTCGTAACTGGCCACCATGACCGGGGCAGCCTGGTTCATGAACAAGCCTATCGATATCGTCCAGTTCCCAGCCTTATTAATGTCGAACCGCCCGCCGATAAACTCGTGGGTGGCGCCTGGGCTGGTAGTGCCGGTTTCCCAATCGGTGTAACTTTCCACAGTTAGCCCGGTAGGGTCCTTGACTATCCAGCTGATGCCCAGCTTCTGGCTGGTAGTCATGCCATTCTTCCCCCAGACGTGGACCAGACCTCTAGTGCCAATAGGGACACTAGAGCCTGCCGAGAGCTTATTATAAGACGGGGATAGCACCTCTAACTGAATCATACTCCAACTCCTTCTTACTGATGCTTCCCTTGTATGCCTCAGCA
>Ga0180732_1000869_pt1 | contig 21624 bp, 22 predicted proteins | sample KR11_01MetaG_FD_148674 | JGI IMG/M metagenome (GOLD analysis project Ga0180732, IMG submission 148674) | Groundwater microbial communities from the Olkiluoto Island deep subsurface site, Finland - KR11_0.1 MetaG | ecosystem: Environmental > Aquatic > Deep subsurface > Groundwater | place... | reverse complement strand
TCTTCTTCCGCTGGATCAAACAACATCTGAGAATCAAAACCTTTTATGGTACATCGCCCAACGCCGTCAAAACCCAGATATGGATCGCTATCAGCATTTATCTTCTGGTCGCCATCCTGAAAAAGAGACTCGATCTGCCCGGCAGTCTCCACACAATTTTGCAAATTTTAGAGGTCAACATTTTTGAGAAAAAACCCATTATTCAGATAGTTAAAGATGCTTACAAGCAAGAACCGGAACCAAGTTTATGCAACCAGCTAAATTTATTCAACAGTTAACGGGACAGGCGTGCTATCACATATATAATTTTGTTGACAGTGCAGGGTTAATTATGTATGTATGAGCCCATATTCATACAATCGGACAGTATGATGAAAAGAACCAATAAAAGTAACAGCGCGGTTTGCGAAGTCTTATGCATTAATGAGCGGAAAGTGGCCTCTGCACGACAAGCCATGAAACCGGAGGGAACGCTTTTTAAACTCGCAGCGACATTTAAGGTTTTAGGCGATCCCACCAGAACCAAAATTATATCCGCCCTTTTGCAGGAAGAGCTTTGCGTTTGCGACCTGGCCTCCCTGATCGGCATTTCCCAGTCGGCCATCTCCCATCAGTTGCGGGTCTTAAGAAACATGAACCTGGTGAAGTATCGAAAGGACGGACGGATCGCCTACTACAGCCTGGACGATGATCATATCAGCTCGATCCTCACGGCAGGGCTGAAGCACGTGGAAGAGTAATATTTTTTAATCAAACATATGAATGTATGCTCATATGTTATAATATTATAACGGTATGAATATCGGGAGAAAGGAATCAGATGCATGAGTGAAAGAATTTTCAAGGTCACCGGCATGGATTGCGCAGAGGAGACGAATGCGTTGCGTCAAGCGGTCGGTGCATTGTCCGGGATCACGGATCTGAGATTCAATCTCCTCAACGGCGCCATGACCTTAACAGCCGCGGACGGCGCCGTTGAGGACGGGGATGTCATCGCAGCGGTGGAGCGCGCCGGAATGAGCGCGCGCCCTGCTGACAGTACGCAGGCGGGCGTTTCTCAGTCCGTTGCCCCGGGATTCTGGGTGACGCATGGCCGCGTCGTTCTGTGCGCGGCCAGCGGCATCGCGGTTATTGCGGGTTTTCTTTCCCACTGGTTTTTGCACGGGAGCCTCCTCGATGCCCTCATCGAGGGCGGTCGAAGCGAATCACATGCATTCCCTGTGGTATCCATTTTGCTCTATCTTGCCGGGGTGATTGCGGGCGGATGGTTCATCTTTCCGAAAGCCGCGGCCGCTCTCCGTCGCTTCCGTGCGGACATGAACCTGTTGATGACCATCGCCGTTTTGGGCGCCATCGTCATCGGCGAATGGTTCGAAGCCGCCACCGTCACGTTTCTTTTTTCCCTCTCGCTCGTCCTCGAGGCGTGGAGCATCGGCCGCGCCCGAAGCGCCATCAAGGCGCTGTTCAAGCTTACGCCTCCCATGGCACGGTACATTTGTCCTTATGACGGCGATATCATGGAAAAGCCCGTTGAAGATGTGCCGCTCGGTGCAACGGTCCTGGTCAGGCCGGGGGAACGCATTCCCCTCGACGGCCAAATCACGAAGGGAAGCGCCTCCGTCAATCAGGCGCCCATCACGGGTGAATCCGTTCCCGTTGAGAAGCATGAAGGCGACGAGGTTTTTGCCGGGACGATCAATGAAGACGGCTCGATTGAATTTCGCGTCACGAAACCGGCTTCGGATACGACGATCGCCCGCATCATCCGGATGGTCGAAGAGGCGCAATCGAGACGGTCGCCTTCGGAACAATGGGTTGAAAAGTTCGCCCGTTATTATACCCCGGCTATGATCCTTCTGGCCGTCGCCATTGCCGTCGTACCTCCCCTTTTCTTCGGCGGCGACTGGGCGCGCTGGTTTTACGAATCCCTGGTGATCATGGTGATCGCCTGTCCCTGCGCGCTGGTCATATCGACGCCGGTGAGCATTGTCGCTGCCCTGACAGCGGCGGCCCGCTCCGGGGTTCTCATCAAGGGGGGAGCCTTTCTTGAAGAAGCGGGGCGGCTCAAGGCCGTTGCCCTGGATAAGACAGGCACCGTGACCTACGGCCGCCCCGAGGTCCAGAAGATCATCCCACTGAACGGGCACACGGAGGAAGAGCTGCTCGATCGGGCGGCGGCACTGGAACTGCACAGCCGCCATCCACTGGCGAGGACCATCGTCCGCAGGGCCGAACAACTCAGCCGCGCCGTTGTCCCGGCGGAAGATTACCACGAATTCAAAGGGCGGGGCGCGCAAGGGGCGATTGGCGGTCGGACTTTCTGGATCGGTTCTCACAGGCTGCTTCACGAAAAACAGATGGAAAGCGATTACATTCACAGAGAGATTGACGCCCTTGAAGACGCCGGACATTCGGTGGTCGTTGTGGGAAATGACGATCATGTTTGTGGTTTCATCAGCATGGCCGACAGCGTCCGCGACAACGCCCTTTCCATCGTCCCCGATCTGAAACAGGCAGGCGTGGAAAAAGTTATCCTCCTGACCGGTGACAACAAGGGCACGGCGCGGGCAATCAGCGAAAAAATCGGGGCCGACGAATTCCATGCGGAACTTCTCCCGGAAGACAAACTAAAGGCCATCGAGAAGATGAAGGGCCGTTATGGTTCCGTGGCAATGGTGGGAGACGGGATCAATGACGCCCCCGCCCTGGCCGCCGCGACCATGGGCATTGCCATGGGCGCTGCGGGAACGGATGCGGCGATGGAGACGGCGGACATTGCGCTGATGTCCGACGACCTCTCCCGGCTCCCCTGGCTTATTCGCCACGGTCGTCGCACCTTGGGCGTCATCCGTCAGAATATCGGTTTTGCGCTCGGCGTCAAATTACTGTTCATGGGCCTAGCGCTGGCCGATATCGCCACATTGTGGATGGCTATTGCGGCGGACATGGGGGCTTCGCTTTTGGTCATCATGAACGCCTTGCGTCTTCTCTATGGGAAAAGGGCTGATCGATCTTGAATATTGAATCAAACTGATGCGAAAGGAAGGAGGCTTGTCATGAAGGCATTGTTTTTCACCATTCCCTCACCCGGATCACCGCGACATAAGCCAGCCGCTCGATGATAGTGCTGCCCGATACCATCGGCCGATGTACTTGTCTCTAATGATCTCATTGTCTTTCTTAGCAAATTTCATGCACCACGCCAGCATGCCGTCCCATTGGGTCATGTCCCCGGGGGGATGGATCGACCACCCGAGCTCTTCCAAAGTCCAATTCGCCTTTGCGCTGTTTCGGAGCATCGACGTCGATACAAGGTTGTCTTCATGATCCGGGCCGCCGCGAGCAATGGGAACGATATGGTCGAGGGTGGGGAAAAGCTCCCAATATGCCGGATGGGTTTTGTTCATTTTCCAGTTGCGATGAAAAGGGAAGGCGTCCGGCAGCATAACAGACAGCAGGCGGAGAACCGGTGGAAATAGGAGCCGATTCCCCGAATAGCGATCAATGAAACCGTCGCGGACGAAAACTCGAAGCGCCTGTGTTTCAGTGAATTTGCGAATGGCCGAAGGCGGCGCAAGAAACGGGTAGTGCCGACGCGCGATTTCGGAGGCGCCGGCCGTGTCCCCAGATGATAGCGTCTCGCAAATGATCTTGATTGCGTTGGCTCTGTCTTCCATTGCCTCACCTGTTTGGCGAACATGGCATAGACCGACCGGCATCTGGATCATGCCGCTTGAATCGTGCCTTGTACTCATCGTGGTAAGACTCAAATGGTTGGTTCCACGTGTGATCTGATCCCTTAGTGTACATGAGCAATAAGTCGTGAATCGCGTCCCAGCGGCGAGACATGTTGTGCGCCCCGGCCCTTTTCCATGCGATTTCCTATGAGAAACTTTCTGGGCCGAATGTGGCATCCAAAAGCATTTTGAGGTAATGGCCCGCCGCCGGGTCGCAGTGAAGGTAAATGCTTGCGGTCGGCTTCATCACGCGTCGAAGTTCTACCAGGCGCGGGGCCATCATCACGAGATAGGCCAGCATGTCGCATTCGCCGAGGAAGGTCCGGAACGCCTGAAGGAAATCCGCCGCGCGTCCGCCCGCCGTCACGATCTCCGCAAAAGTGGATTCGCTTTCCTGATTCCAGGTCCAGGTGTCCGAGAAAGCCTGAATCTGACTCGCGGCCTTGCTCCCGTCTTTTTCCGCAAACAGGACGTTGTAGTTTGTATTGGAGTTGAAAGGCGGGTCCAGGTAAACGAGATCAACCGTCTCGTCCTTCATGTAACGGCGGAGGATGTCCAGGTTGTCTCCGTAGTAGAGCAGATTGGTCGCACTTTCCGTCATGACGCCATTCCCACCTTCATGTATTCCGTGAAATCCATCCCGGACGGGTCCATGATAAACAGCGGCATATCCATATCATAAATACTGAGGAAATGTCACCAATGATAACGGAGTGATATTCTATACCTTGGATACGGCGTCAAAGCATGTCCTTACGAGAGATCTCGTCGATCTTATTGAAATCCCTATTGTTGTAGGCAAGAAGCTGCGAAATCTCATGATCGATCATGGTTGCCGCAATAGTCAGATCATGAATCTTCCGGCGCGAAACGGCGTCTTCACCAATCAAATCCACACACCGCCGCCGAAGCCGGTGAGACAACGGTCAGGATCATCAGAATGAACCGGATCCTCACGGATCGCTTTCCCTCATCGATTCGGTTAACCGCACCCGGCATGGTCATGTCGAGTTACCCGCACCGCCCGCAGAATAGGATGGTTTTTCATGTGCGCTTCCGAACATCCGGTCATAATGTCTGCTCCGATAAAAACTGCACTTCCAGCAAGTTCCGAACTTCCCGGCAAACGAACCTTGAACTTCACCGTTACAGAGCGTCCCAACGATGCGGGCGCAATGTTTGCCGTGGTCCGGATAGGCCGGGCAGACCCCCAACTCCTGCACCTCTGCACCGCCAATCTCCCGGCCGCACTTCATCAACACCCAGCGGTTCAGCCGGGGGCGCTCTCCCGAAGGCCCGCGGAAAAATACCGGTCGATGAGCCCGTCCAGTCTGTTTTCGAGGAGATTATCGTCGGCCCCGCTTATTTCCCCGTAGAGTGAGTCGGCTATTGGGGCAAAGGCATCGATCAGCATCGGATCGAAGTGGCTGCCGCGGTTTTCCATCAGGATCCGCACGACCGCCTCTAAGGTAAACGGTTCCTTGTATGGACGCCGGGAGGTCAGTGCGTCAAAGACATCGGCCACGGCGAAGATTCTGGCAATGATCGGAATATCATGCCCCTTGAGACCGGTCTCATAACCGCTGCCGTCGAATTTCTCATGATGATACCGGACGACATCCGCGGCATCCTTCAGCCAGCCGTAATGCCCAACGATGTCGACGCCATGGTGCACATGGGTCTTCATGGTCGACATCTCTTCTTCCGTGAGCTTCCCCGCCTTAAGTAGAATCAGGTCGCTGATCGCAATCTTCCCCACGTCATGGAGGAACGAACCCTTGATGAGTCCGGCGATATATTCCTTTTTCAGACCGACGGCCTCCGCCAGGCGGATGGCATAGATCGTCACACGGTAATTGTGGATGTTGGTGTCGCTGTCCCGCTTGGCGATGGCGCCGCCCAGGACTTTGAGCATCCCGATATTGGCATGGTAGAGATCCCCCGTCAGTCTGATCAGCCCTCTGTTCAGGGTCAGGACGATCGGGTAGATCACGAGTGCCGTGAAGAAGATGATCGCCACGACCTGCACGAGGGAGAGAAGGATACGGTTTTTGATCTCCGCCATCGTTCGAGGGTCCGCTTTATAAACCCCCTCGAAATACCCTACGGTCTCCTGACCGGTTGTCTTCAGGGGTATCTGGACCATGACGAAGATCTGGCCGCCCTTGCCGTAGAACCGCTGGAAATGAGCGCCATCCGTCATGACCATATCGCGGCGGTGCCTGCTGATTTCCTTTTCGACCAGAAAGGCGGCAGGATGGTTCGCCTCGACGATCAGTTCCCGGTCACGGGTATAGAGCTTGACGGCAATGAAATGTTCGTCTTTGATGTGCTTCCGGGCTTCCTCCCGGAGGCGTTCAAGATGTGGTTGATCAGGATTATTGAGAAATTTACTATGGGCCCTCTCGAAATCACGGGATTCTTCCGAGGCCAGCGCGACCACATAGGCGTCGATCTTCCTTATCTCCAGAAAGAACACCGCTGCGCCGATCAGAACGGACAGAAGAATCCATGCCAAAAGCAGCCTTATGATCAATTTCCTGTGAACATGCATGGTAATGACTCACACCGGATCGCAGGGTCTTTGAGAAACAAAATATCCCGGATTGTCTCCCGTGAGGATAAACGTTGTAACTATAAATCAATAGGTTCATTAGCGCAATCCAATTCCACGGACGATCGCGTTGATAACCGCCCTCCCGTATCTTGACAACACGACCTCTGTGCGTCCCATCATTGTCCGCCCTTCGTGATTAAAGCTGCAAAGAAAATAAAAAAACCACTGGATCATATATTAGGGGTTTTGGAGAAAACGATTATGACTTATCTTCAGGCTATTAGAAGGGTTGCCCAACGCCCTGGGCGTCGAGCGCGTACAGTTTGAGTTTGTTCTGAAGGGTGCGGCGGTTGATGCCGAGGATCTTCGCGGTCCGAGTCCGGTTGCCGCTCGTTTCGGCGAGCGTCTTGACGATCAGCGCCCGCTCCATCTCGTCAAGGCTAATCCCGGAAGGAATCGTAAAGTCATCCTTCTGCTGATCTTGTGACAGCATCCGGATCTGCGGTGGAAAATCCGCCGGGACGATCACCTCCTCCCGCGCCATGATCACCGCCCTCTCGATGCAGTTTTCCAGCTCCCGGATGTTTTCCGGCCAGTCGTAACGGACCAGCAGATCCAGCGCCTTCCCGGAGATGCCCCCCATCGGCTTCCGGTTCTTCTCCCGGTAGATCGCCAGAAAATGGTCCGCCAACGTAGGGATGTCCTCCCTCCGTTCCCGAAGCGGCGGCAGGAGAAGAGGAACGACATTCAGCCGGTAATAGAGATCCTCACGGAAACGACCCTCCGTCACCTCCTCCTCCAGGTCGCGGTTCGTGGCCGTGATCACCCGGATATCCACCTTGACCGTCCGAACACTCCCCAGCGGCTCGAACTCCCTCTCCTGGAACACCCGCAGAAGCTTTGTCTGGATCGCCGGACTCATCTCCCCCACCTCGTCAAGGAAGATCGTCCCCCGGTGCGCCAACTGAAACCCCCCCTCGCGCCGGGAAACCGCGCCGGTGAACGCCCCCTTCTCATGGCCGAAAAGCTCGCTCTCCAAAAGCGTCTCCGGAAGGGCGGCGCAGGAAACCTTGATGAAGGGCTGACCGGTCCGGGGGCTGTTCTGATGGATCGCGTTGGCGATCACCTCCTTCCCCGTCCCGCTCTCCCCCACGATCAAAATCGTCGCATCGGAGGGGGCCACCATCGCCAGCGTCTCCAGAAGGCTCTTCATCTTCGAACTTGTGGCGATGATCCGGGGAAAATCGAAACGGTCCCCTAGACGTTCCTTGAGGATCAGATTCTCCGCGCGCAGATGGCAGTGGTCCAACGCCTTCTCGATCAGGATCTTCAACTCCTCGATGTCCAGTGGCTTGGTCGGGTAATCGAAGGCCCCCGCCTTGAGCGCCTCCACCGCCGTCTTCACCGAGGCGTACGCCGTCATGATCAGCACCGGCACCAGGGGGTTGATCTTCCGGATCTCCGTCAACGCCTCAATCCCATCCATTGTCGTCATCCGAATATCGAGGAGGATAAGGTCGAAAACCTTTTTGGACACGGCCGACACCGCGTACCCCTCCGCGCCCAGAACCGCCTTGAGCATGATCCGGTGACTCTCTTCGTCATCCACAACAAGAATCTTCAGTTGTTCAGCCATACATCTCCTTGCCAGGGGAAATAGAGCTTTTATCCTCCCGGATCCCGAGTAAGAAAAAGGAAAACCCCCGGATTACTCCGGGGGTTTTTTGACGATTCCAGCTAAGGCTTAACTCCCAGACAGTATCGGATGGGACCCTAAAACGTCCCTGTAAATATTGTCACTCTTGTCTATAGCCCAGACCTTCTTCGAGGATTTGTCCGCAGCCGCAGCCACCGTATAGATGTTCTTTGCCATGATGGTTTCGGTTCCCTTGTCCAGATCCCCATCGATTTTGACCTGTTGGTTAACAAGTCGTGCAAGCACATCCCTGTCCACACCCTGAATCAGGTAATGCTTCCCTTTCGCCGTGTTATCAAGGACCACAAAGGCGCCAATAAAAACAACACCCCCATTATTGCCGGTACCAACAGCTTCTTCATTTTCTCCTCCTTCTGAACGTTTATGTTCTTATGTTGCGTTTATTTTATTTTCTGTTCTCTTTAACGACTTCGTAACAAGTCCCCTTGCCGCGTTTTCTATCACTCCTCGTCTTTCGTTTCCCGGGAAAAGACTCTCACCCATCTTTGTCTTTTACGCTTGTATAACGCAACGGTCATGCCAACAAGAAAACTACGGGGGATTACATTGATAACTATCCGTAATTATAGTTTTAAATTACTTACAAGAGATCTACCTGCCTGTATCGGATGGTCGCCGGGTGCGAAATTATCCCCCGGAATGGATATGATCCGCTATTGAAGTGAGAACTTTTTCAGCACTCGCGGAACGCCGAAGGAAAGATGGTTATGGTCAGGGTTGCTCAGCGCCCTGGGTATTGAGCCCGTACTGTTTGAGTTTATTTTGAACGGACAGGAGGTGTGAATCGGGGGCGCCTCTGAAAAGAGGCAACCAAACTCAAATGCCCAATCCGTCAAGGGTTACAGAGGCAACCGGTCAGCCGCCCCATACCAAATTCCGTCACACTTGATTTAGGGCCGCATCCAGGTCTTCGATTAGGTCATCCGGGTCTTCGATTCCCACGGAGAACCTGACGAGATCGCCGGTCACCCCCACGTGCTTGCGGTGGTCGGGATGCATGGCGGCATGGGACATCGTGACGGGGTAAGAGATGATGCTCTCAACCCCCCCGAGGCTGACCCCCAAAACCGGTAGGCGGACCCTGCTCAGGCATCTTTTTGTCATCTCCTCCGTCTGGAGCCGGAAGGAGACGATCCCGCCCGGTCCGTCGGCCTGACTCTCGTGGATCTCTTTACCGGGATGGCCGGGCAGACCGGGGAAGAACACCTCCTTCACCTCCGGTCGTCCCTGGAGCCATTCGGCCAGCCTGGCCGCCCCATGCTGGTGCATATCCATCCGCGCCTTCAGGGTCTTGATTCCGCGCATCAGAAGCCAGCAGTCCTGCGGCCCCAGGACCGCACCAAAAGCATTCTGGATAAACTTGATCTGATTCGCCATCTTGCCGTCGGCGGCCACCGCCAGTCCGGCAAGCACGTCGCTGTGGCCGCCCAGGTACTTGGTGGCGCTATGGATGACGATATCCATCCCATACGCGATCGGGCGCTGGAGGTAGGGGGTCATGAACGTGTTGTCGATGATGCTCAAGAGACCCTTTTCCTTGGCCAGAGCCGAAACCACCCGCAAGTCCGTGATCCTGAGGAGGGGATTGGAAGGGGTCTCCAGATACAGGGCCTTGGTGTTGGGACGGATGGCCTCCCTGATCTTTGCGGTGTCGGTGAAATCGACGAACGAGGCCTCGATCCCCAGGCGGCTGAAGAGCCTCGTTAGGACCCGATAGGTCCCTCCGTAAACGTCCTCGCACGCCACCAGATGGTCGCCGGGCGAAAAAAGGAGAAACACGCTTGAAATTGCGGCCATCCCGGATGAAAAGGCGAACCCTTTCACTCCTCCTTCCAGGCTGGCGATGATCGCCTCCAGGGCGTCCCGCGTGGGGTTCCCGGAGCGGGAATAGTCGTAGGGACCGAATTCATCGGCCTTCGCCTGCTTGAAGGTGGCGGCATGATGAACGGGAATGCTGACGGCCCCGGTCGTCGGGTCGATCTCGTTTCCTGTGTGCAGGATTTTCGTGCCGATCTTCATACGTTTGCCTCCCATCCGCTGATGGCCTGCTCCAAATCGGCCAGCAGATCGCCCACATCCTCGATTCCCACCGACAGCCTCAGTAGCCGGTCGTTGATGCCCATCCGCTCCCGCTCCGCCGGGTCCATATCCGCGTGGGTCTGAAAAGCGGGGAACGTGATCAACGATTCCACGCCCCCCAGGCTTTCGGCGAAGGAGATGAGCTTGACTTTTTTGAGCACCTCTTCGGCGATGTGCCTCCCGGCCATCTCGAACGAAACCATCGCGCCGAACCCCCGGGCCTGCTCCCGGAGCAGACGATTACCGGGGTCCGTTTCCAGTCCCGGGTAATAGACCCGCGTGACGCCAGCCTGCCGGGTGAGCCATTCGGCAATGGTCTGGGCATTTTCCAACTGCCGGTCGATCCGGACACCCAGTGTCTTCAGCCCCCGGATTACCAGCCAGCAATCCTGCGGCCCCAGGACAGCGCCGACTGAATTTTGCAGGAAATAGACCTGCTTGCCCAGTTCCTCATCTTTCACCACCACCAATCCCGCCAGGACGTCATTATGGCCGGAGATGAACTTGGTGGCGCTGTATACGACGACATCCGCCCCCAGTTCCAGCGGCCGCATCAGGTAGGGGGTCAGGAACGTATTGTCCACGATGGTCAGGATACCCGTGCCTTTGGCGATATCACCGATCCTTCGGATATCCGCCACCTTGAGGAGCGGATTGGTCGGCACCTCCAGCAGGACCGCACGGGTATTTTCTCGAATCGCTTCGGCCACCCGGTTGGCATCGCTCGTATCGACATAGGTCGCCTCCAGCCCCTGCCGAGCAAAGACCTTGTCGATGACCCGGAACGTGCCGCCGTAGAGATCCTCGGTCACCACCAAGTGATCGCCCTGCTTGAAAAGCAGCAGGAGATTGGTGATCGCGGCCATCCCCGATGCGTAGGCAAATCCTCGAACACCGCCGTCCAACTGGGCGATCCCCTCCTCCAGAACCTTGCGAGTTGGATTGCCGCTGCGCGAATAGTCATATCCGGTACTCTGACCTAAAGCCGGATGTCTGAACGTGGCATTCTGGTAAATCGGGAACGACATCGCGCCCGTGGCATCCTTTCCCACACCGATCTGTACCGCTATTGTAGATGTTTTCATAATGACATACCATCATGCAAAAGGTATCCGGCTACGCCGCTATTCCTCCTGATATCCACCAATTCACGCTCTCCCTATAAAAAACCCGCCAATCGTTGCCTGACGCACCAGCCGGCGGGTTTGATCGTCATGAACCGATTGGCAACTCGATTTTATATCATGTAGTTAATATCCGTCGGAATAGTGGATATGACAAGGTAAATGATTTGTCAAGACAAACGCCCTATTAGACATAACGGACTATTGAATCTGTCCATTGGACGTACTCATCCTGTTATGGAGAGCTTGCATGTCCGCGATGGTCAGACCGGATCTGTTCATGGCCGACCCCATGAACGCCGTCATCGCGCTTGCCAGTCCGCTTGTCCCGGCACTCGATGAGAGCGGGTTGTTCCCCGTCCCCATTATCCCCCCCATGCCGCCCATCATTATTTGAGCATTCCCCATTATGCCGTTCATGACGCCATCCGAGGCATCGTTCATCATTGCGGTGACGATACCCGAAGAGAACGGCATCCCGATACTATTTGCATACTGCGACATGGCGGCCATGACCATCCCATAGTTGCGCATGTCTTGCGTTGCCCCGCTTCCCGATCCGGGGGTCAAGGGATTCATCGGATGGGTGTAGAGTATGTTGCTGACCGAAAAATAATTCCCCATCGCGGTATTGGCCGCTGCTATGTTCGCAGGGATCATACCACCGCTCATCGATTGTGCCCTCATCTGGGCCATCGAGGTAATAGGCGTTATCTGCACCCCGCCCATTACCGCACCGGCATTGACCTGGGGGATCGCGCTCGTCATCACATCGCCGGGCTGCATGGTCATAGAGGCGCCGGTCGCCTCATCCGTATACGTCCCCCCCCTCATCCTCAACATGACAGGACCGGAGTAAGCGCCGATGGAAAGGGTGAAATTCCCCTGCGCGTCCGTGGTTCCGGTCCCGATCTGCGCACCCACCATTCCGTTGCTGATGGCAAACGCCGTTACGGTAGCGCCATTGACGGGACCTTTTACCGCCGTTCCCGAAATCACACTATCTGCACTGGAAGCAGCCCCATCGCCGCCCCCGCTTCCCCCGCCGCAACCAAAAAACAGGAACGAGGAGCCGATTGCCAGGATTAAAAAAACCAGCATTGCCCACATTCTTTTACTTTTTTTCATTTCTAACCCCTTTACGATTAATGGTGCCGAAGCACATGAGTACCGTCAAAAGCCATCATCTTCTGCGGGTGTTGCCCCGTAATCACTGCCATGGATCTCTTCGGATTGGTGTTGCTTCTCCGCTTATTGACGATGTTTGCATAGAGAATTCCTTCCCCTCGAACATTTTTGCCAAGATCTGATCGATAAAACGTTGTCCTCCTGCGATCATCCCCTCTTTGTCCAGGAGAATCAGGGTAGGCACACCGCGGATGCCATAGGTTTTCGCCACATCGCCTTTTTCATCGAGCAACACCCGGTAGGGAAGTTCGTATTTGTCCGCATAGCGGGAAACCTTATCGCGGGATTCCTGAATGTCTATGTTGATCATGATCAGCCCCTTCTTGGCATATTGGGCGTAAATATCCTTCAGATGAGGGATTTCTTCGCGACAGGAGGGACACCAAGTCGTGCCGAAAATCAGCAGCACTGGTTTCCCCCGTTGATCGTTCAATCTGAATTTCCCGCCATGAATATCCTTCAGAATAAAATCCGGCGCCTTATCTTCTCGAGCATCTTTCGCCTCTGTAGCGCCTCGCTGAGCGAACCAATCCGGCATGACAATAACGAAAAACACCGCTATGACTACAACTGCAATCCCAGAGATTAAAACCTTACGCTTCCCCGTCATATCTTCTCCCGTCCCAGATATATCAAGTCTCCAGATCCTTTTTCATCCTTTCACACTATTGCAGAGAATTTAGGGCGTTGACGATGTCCTCCCTCCCGACGAATGCTTTCTTCTGCCCGTTCCTGATGATGACGCAGGTCGGCGTCGCTTTGATGTTGTCCTCCTTGAGCAGGACTTTGTAACCCTCGAAAGCGGATTTGGTGTCAAAGACCGCATAGGGGATCCCTTTCCCCTTTAAGATCGCCTCGATCCGTTCCGGTGTCGTGATAGACTTATCGGTTGAAGTCTCAATAAGGATGTTTCGGACCCGAAAGGCGTGATCCACGTCATTATTCACCTTGATGGCGAAAAGAAAATATCTGGCGTAGAGAGACGTGAGGGGGTGAAAGGGGGTATCCACCAAGGTCAGCCGGATCACCTTTTTCTTCAGCAGGTCTTTCAGAATCGGCTCCATGGCCGGTTCCGTCGCCCGGCAGGGGGGACAAAAATAATCCGAGTAGATCCGAACCTCAACGGGGCCTGAACCGTAAGACGGGACCGGCGGATTCCATACCTCTGCCAATCCAGCTCCCGCAACGACCAACCCGGCGAGGATCATCGCGAACAACCCGGAGACAAATGCGTTTTTCAATCTCATCTTATCTCACTTCCTTTCGCCTTAGATTCTGATAGCCTCTACCCAGCGTAGCTTACGTTCATGCACGTCACTGGCTCTGTTGTGGCCTGACCTGCCGCCGGGCGGCGACAGGTCTTTCTTTTTTCTTTTCTTTAGGAGCCGCCATAGCTGTGGAGACCGGAGAGGATCAGGTTCACGCCTAGGTAGCAGAAGATGGTGGCCGCGAAACCTACGATGGAGAGGATGGCCACCCTCTTGCCCCGCCAGCCGCGGGTGATCCTCGCATGCAGGTAGGCCGCGTAGATGAGCCAGACGATCAGCGACCAGGTTTCCTTCGGGTCCCAGCTCCAGTATGTTCCCCACGCCACGTTGGCCCAGAAGGCGCCGGTGACAATGCCGATGGTCAACAGCGGGAACCCGATCGCGATGGTCTTGTAGCCGATCTCGTCGAGCCCGGCAGAGGAGGGAAGGAAGTCCCAGAAAGACCCGGCGGACTTGGGGGAACGCTTCTCCGCTCTGACTCTGAAAAGATAGAGGATGCTGACGACGAAGGAGACGGCAAAGGCGGCGTATCCGACAAAGCAGGTCACCACGTGGGAAATGAGCCAGTTGCTCTGCAGTGCCGGCACCAGCGGCTGAATGTCATTGGGATTCAATGAAGCATAGGCCATGATCAGAAAAGGGAAGGGGGCAACGAAAGCGCCCAGGGTCCGGATCTTGAACTTTTTCTCCAGGACAAGATAGAGCACCGCGATCATCCAGGCAAAAAAGGCCAATGATTCATACATATTCGTCAGCGGCGCGCGGCCGATCCCCATCGCGTAGGATTCATACCATCGCATGCCGAGCGCCGCCGTTTCGACAACGACGCCGCCGAGCAGGGAGAAGGTAGCCGCCTTCCCCAACCCCTCAGACCGAAACGCCAGGTAAGCGACGTAAAGCACCATCGCGAAAAAATAGACAAAGGTGGAAATTCCGAATAGCAACGAATTGGTCATTAAGAGACCTCCTTCAGGCTCTGGATCATCAGCTCCGTTTCTGTTGCAAAGGCGCTGCGGTTTTTGTTTGCCGTTCCGCCGATCGTCAATTCGCTTCTCCCTTTTCTGTCGGTTCTGAGCGATATCCACAGCTTTTTGTGCGACATGAAAAAAGCGATCATGATTCCCGCAATCAGCATCACAGAACCCAGCCACACCAGAATCTCTCCCGGATCCTTGTTGACCTGCAGTCCCGTATGTTTTTTCAGCTTCAAGTCTTTCACCCGGAGATAGTAATCACCGCCGCGCTGTTTATCATATTCGGGATGATCCACCAGGAGCCACAACCCTGTCGGCCCCCCTTTCGCCGGGTAGACATTGAGGCCGATCGCCCGGCCGCCTTCCGATCCGTCCGGCAGGTGATAATGTTCCTGATAATCGGCTGTCGCCATCTTATCGGCCACGCCGGGAATATCAACCTTCTGGCCAAAGGGCGCCGTCACCGTTCCCTTCGGGGAGCCATCCCTGTTCACGATATCGATTGTGACCTGGTCGGGCTGCGTGCCGTAGCTGGACTGGTAAAAAGTAACACCCTCGAAGGTCAGGGGATCGTTCACCCGGATGGTTTTTCGGATGATCTCCTTGCCGTTCTGAAGGATGGAAAGATCACTGCGATAATCCATGGGGGCGCCGCTCGGATAGAATTCGGCGTTGAATGTATTGCATTTGACTTGGAAATTGAGTTTCTTGATCTGTCCGGCCCTGGTTTCAAACTGCGAAACCGTCTCCCCTTCGAAGATGTTCACGTACCCTTTGTAACCGAAAAAAGAGCCGACCATGGCGCCGAGAAAAATGATCAGCATGCTCAGATGGGTCAGGAAAAAAGCCAGGCGGCTGTATTTCCCTTTTTCAAAGAAATAATGCCGGCCGCCGTCTTCCGCATGAGTCACCACGGGCTTGCGGGAAAGGCCTTTCCCGACCAACTCCAGCATTTTCTTTTCTACGGTATCCAACGGGAGCGCGTACTTGATCGTTGTCAGATTTGGTAGGGATTTCCCGAGTTTTTCGTCGAGGATGAGGTTTCTTTTTCTCATCCCGGCCATGATTCCCCGGTAGCGATCCATCGCGCAGGCGGTGATGCTCATCGCCAGCAGCCCCAGGCAGGCGACGAACCACCAACTGTGATACATATCAAAAAGACCGAGCTTATTGAAAAGGACAACGGTCCCCGGCTGATAATACTTGTAATATTCCTGAAGCGGCTTGTTTTGCTGAATGATCGTTCCCGCAATAGAGAGCGCGGAAAGCATCAGCAAAAGGAAGACGACGAGCTTCAGGGAGGTCAGGAAATCCCATATCTTTGCTGTCCAGTCGGTTCCGTCGGTTTTCATGGTCTTAACAGGTTCATCAGCAGACATAAAATATTCCCTCTCTCAAAGAAAAACCCCCTTGCATTCTAAATCCGATGACCATACTTTTTATCTACTAACTCGATAACCTGTTTTACGGTCAACCCCTCCGACAGCTTCTCGCGGATGAAATTCTTTTCCTCCACGGCTCCCCTCGGCATATCGCATTCACAGGATGCAAGAGGTTTCTCTCCGCATCCATCGCAGGCGCATATGAAATTCCTGGCCACGGCGATTACCTGTGCCTCGTCAGCCCCGCCGGCAGAAGACTGCCGGATGGGAGCAGATGATGAAGGGGCTTGAGAAGATCTATCCTGCTTGAACACGGTCATCCCTATTTCGACCAAGAAACCGACAAGAAGAATGATACCGATAACAAGGGCTATTGTTTTAATGGAGGGGCCAGACGACCGGCGCTGCACATTCTCTCTGGGCGCTCTGATGATCGCTTCACCGCATGCTGCGCAAAGAAGGGCGTCCAGTTTGTTGAACTGTCCGCAGTTCCGACACTTCCTTTGGGTGCCTTTTACCGATTTTTGCACCGGTATCAGATTTTCTCCACATTCGGCACAGAATGTAGCATCTCCAGAATTTTCAGCGTTACAGTGAGCGCATCGAGTGCGGATTACCTGGGATGCCCCACATTTTTTACAGAATTTGGCCTGTTTTGGATTCTCGATCCCACATTGAATACATTTCATTTCATGATCCTCTAAGTGTGAGGTGCTTTTGTCTCATGGGGATCCGGATGACTCATTCCTCCAGCAGAAGTCCATCCGACAGACGCAGAGTCCTCCGGGCATACTGGGCGCACTCTGGATTGTGCGTGACCATGATGATGGTCATGCCGTCGGCGTTGAGCTGCTGCAGGAGGTTCATCATCTCCCGGGCGTTCTTCGTATCCAGGTTCCCGGTGGGCTCATCGGCCAGCAGAATGGGGGGCTTGTTCACCATTGCCCGGGCAATGGCCACCCGTTCCTGCTCCCCGCCGGAGATCTGGCTGGGGAGTCGCCCACCCTTCCCGGCGAGACCCACCCGGGCAAGGGCCTCTTCGGCCATGACCCGTTTTTGTTTTTTTCGGATGTTGACCGGGGTCAACGGAAGCATCACGTTTTCCCGCACGGTCAGATAAGGGATCAGGTGGAAACTCTGGAAGACGAAGCCCAGATAGTTCCGGCGAAAGTCGGCCCTCTCTTCGTGTCCGAGGGCATAGACGTCGATCTTGTCCACCCAGTACTTTCCCCGGCCGGGGCTGTTGAGCGCCCCCATCACGGTCAGCAGCGTTGACTTTCCCGACCCCGATTCACCCATGATCGCGATCAATTCGCCGGATGCGATGCCGAAGTTGATGCCGCGAACGGCCAGGACCGCCGCCTCTCCATCGCCGTATTGTTTGCTTAAGTTGTCGACCTGAATATAACTCATCATATTTCTCCTAAAGGGCCCGCAGGGCTTCACAGGGGTCCAGCCGCGCGGCTAAACGCGCCGGATAGTAGCTCGCTGAAAGGCCGAGAACGATGGCGAGGGCCAGGGCCGCTCCGGCCAACCAGGGGTCAACGGGGAGGGCAATGCCGTGGCTGCCGTGGCCGCCTCCGGCGACAAAGACAAGGAGCGCGACCTTGGTCGCCCCCAGGCCCACGAGATAGCCCAGCACTCCGGCCAGAACCGAAACGATCCCCGCCTCCAACAGAATGATCTTCATGATATGGCTGCTCCGGAAGCCGATGGCCCGGAAGATGCCGATTTCGGCGGTCCTCTCCCGAACGCTTCCCATCATCGTCACCAGCACCACCAGCGCGCCCACCAGGACCACGATCGCCGAAAGTCCGTAGGATGCCTTGCGGAACTGGTTCAGTGTCTCCATCCGACCCTCCACCACCTGCTTGATGGCCATCACGTTGGCCCCGGGGAGGATTTCGGAGATCTGCCGCACCATCTCCTCTATGGGACAGCCGGCGCATAAAGCGGCCACTTCGGCCAGCGAAATCCGCCCTTCTTTTCGCAGGATGGATTGGGCAGTGACGAGGTGGGTGAAAAGGATGTGGTCATCCTGGGAACCGGTGGCTTCGAGGATTCCCGAAACCACAAGACTCCGGCCGTTCACGGCCACGGGCTTCCCCACGACGAGCCCCAGGATCCGAGCGGCTTCCGCACCGGCCAGAACCTCCTCCTCATCCGGAAGTTTCCCCTGAACCTTCCACCAGGGGCGAAGTTGGGAAGCGACCTGAAAATCCATCCCGGCCAGCACCGCCTTGCGGCTCCCGATCTCAATGGCCCCTAAGAGCATCGGCCCCACGGCGGCCACGTTTTTGGCGTTTTTGATCTCCCCGATCTTCGCCAACTCCTCCTCGTGTATCTCCTGCATCTCAAAGAGAACCCCGCCCAGCGCAATCCCGCCATAGCTCATGGAGAGGTTTTCCGTCTTGGGAACGATCAGGATGTTGGCCCCGTACTCCTCCAATTTGTTGTTGATGTTCTGGGTGAGGGCCTCCGCAATGCTGATAAAAACCACCACGGCCGACACGCCGATCGTCAAGCCGACGAGCACGAAAGCCGCTTTTGATTTGCGCCTTCTCAGGTTCCTGAGCGCGATATCCCACAGGTTCATCTTCCGACTCCCTTTCCGAAGGCGAAGTATTGTTTCCCTCCCAGAATATCTTTCACATTGATGATTAGCTTATCCCCTTTGATTGCACGCGTGAGCGGGGCCGGATTGCATCCCCCCTTCACCTCGTTGACCCGGACCGAAGCAAAGCGGCGCCCGCAGTTTTTGCAGACCATGAAATCCCCCTTCTGTTCGTAGCCTTTCCCTGCCTCAAAGCAGACGTCACAGGCATCGAAGGCCGCCCGGATCACGCCATCGGAGCTCTTGAGGATAAAATATTTAATCGTAATACCGTTACCGGCAGGATGGCTGTAAAATCGCGCATCCCCATTCTGGAAAGTCTTCACAGGGTAAACGACCTCCGGAGCCGGCTTGGCAGCCGCAGTCACCTGGGTCGCCGACAAGGAAACGAACATACCCGAAAGCGCCAGGATGACGGCGGCAGCCGCAATAACCCGTCGCAAACGTATCCTGGGCCTAATCTTTTTTCCCGTCATAACACCTCCTCTAACAATTTGATGGGGACAGATTTTAATCCGTCCCCAGATAAGCGCCTCCTTCGAGTCGCAGGGACTCTCCGGCAAGAGCACAATTATTCTAACTAATTATCAATTACTTTGCCGTCCTGGTAAGCGTACGACTTGACCACCTTACCTCCTTTTTCGATATCTACCTGGATGTGGCATCCATAATCGTTCACCTGCGCTACTACACCTTTCTCGGCAGGGTTGTTCTTTCGATATTCGGCAAGCGCCGCCGCGCTGGCTTTGCTTTGCAACTCCGGATCCAGAGGACCGGACTGTTTCGTCCCGCATCCGCCTGTACCTCCGCCTCCGCACCCCCATCCACCTGCACGCCCACCCGAACCGCAGCACGATCCCTGCCCCTGAGAAGAGACCTGGGAAAGGCTGACGCTTTGATTCACGGCAATCTTTGCACCCCGCCTGTCCTGGGCAAGCCAGGCGCCAAAGTATTCATCGGGATCCACACCGGCAGGGGCCTTGGCTTTTTTCACCTCCTGACGAAGGAGGAGATTTCGGACATGCGCGGACAGATATTCTTCGGAAATGCCGTCTTCCTTGAGACTGGTTTGGAAATTTTCCCAATTTCCATATATTTCCCTGCCGATGGTCTGCATCTCCTGAAGAACCTTATCGTCAGCGATTTTTATATTCATCCGCCGCGCCTCCTGCGCGACCAAGCGCTCTGATATCATCCTTTCCAAGATGTCGCGTTTAAGATCCCTCTGGTACGCCCTCCCTCGCTCACCGGCAAAGAGTTCTTTCCCGTATTCTTTCTCCATCATCAGCCTGGTGATCCTGAACCTTTCCCTTGCCTCGGACCAGGCAATCGGCTCTCCATTAATCACCGCCGCCGGCCGCCCAAGGAGCGAATCCCAGGAAAATTCCCATGCGTTTGTCTCGCCCAACAGGTAGACCGCTCCTAAAAACGAAAGGATCGCGACAGCAACACCAGAATACCACAGGCGTTTTTTATTCTTGCCTCTGATGTCTGATCTGCACCCGGGGCAATACCTCTCATTGTCACCCGCATGTTCTTTTCCGCACACACCGCATATTTTATTAGTCACGCCGATCTCTCCTTTCCGTTCTCTGGTCCTCCTACTTAAGCAACAGCCGTGCCGACGGGAGAAATGCCGAGGTTTTCTTGGATAACTATCCTTTATATCAGGACATTTAAAATTTCCCCGCACCTATTGGGAACCCTTTGGAAGGTCTCATGGCGCGGATTATTTTCCCACTATTGACTGATCAACAGGGTACCTGGGAACATTTTAAGCGCTAACCATGACGGATCCAACCCCACGCAGATCCAAAACCAAAGTGAAAAAAACCCTTGACAACACTGTTTCAGTTTATTAGAGTTTAGATAAATTGAAACTAACAAAAAATGGGACGGGATGTGATTATCTGCATTTCAGTCGCTGCAGGGAGCGATGGTTTTAGTTCAGCTGAACCTTAAAAGGAGCAGGGAGAGAACAGATGGAAGAGATATATGAACTTCAGGCCGATGTGTGTAAGATTTTTTCCAACGCCAAACGGCTGGAAATAATCAGTATCCTTAAAGACGGGGAAACATCGGCAAACGAGTTGCTCGAAAAGACAGGTCTGAGCAAAGCGAACCTCTCCCAGCATATGGCCGTCCTGAGAGCAAAAGGGGTGATTTTGACCAGGAGGGAGGGCGTCACCGTTCATTATCGCATCGCCAATCCCAAGATCATCCAGGCATGTAATTTGATGAGGGAAGTGCTTACGGAACAAATCCAGGAAAAAGGCCGGATCGTTTCCCTCCTGACAAACAAGTAAGCTTACGGATTCACCCATAGGAGGAATTAAGGATGTCAAAGCTCAGCACGACACAGATAGAGTATCTCAAAAATACATTTCAGGACCGCGTGACGTTCGATGACGTAGAGCGCATGCTTTACGGCCACGATATCGCCGCCATGCCGAGCCTGATCAAGCCCCTCATCGGGAATACCATCCCGGAGGCGGTAGTGCAGCCGGTAAGTGAAGAGGAGTTGCAGAAGCTGACATCCTGGGCCGCCGGCCACATGATCCCTCTTACCCCGCGGGGCAAGGCCTCTTCGGGCTACGGCGGAGTCCTGCCTGTGGATCAGGGTATCGTGGTGGATTTTTACCGCCTGAAAAAAGTCCTCTCGATCGACAAAGAGAAGATGACCGCTACTCTCCAGCCGGGGATCGTATGGGAAGCGCTCGACCGTGAGCTGAAGAAGAAGAGGCTGACGCTGCTGACATACCCATCGAGTTACCCGGGCTCGACGGCAGGCGGCTGGCTCGCCCAGGGAGGCGCTGGCTTCGGGTCGTATGAAGCGGGCTGATTTCGGGATACGGTCCTTTCCGCGCGCGTCGTCCTGGCGGACGGCACCGTACAGGTGTTCCAAGGCAAGGATCTCGATATGATCAGCGAAGCAGAGGGCATCACCGGCCTCATCAGCGAGATCACCATCCGCGTTCAGCTCG
>Ga0180732_1000868_pt1 | contig 21635 bp, 10 predicted proteins | sample KR11_01MetaG_FD_148674 | JGI IMG/M metagenome (GOLD analysis project Ga0180732, IMG submission 148674) | Groundwater microbial communities from the Olkiluoto Island deep subsurface site, Finland - KR11_0.1 MetaG | ecosystem: Environmental > Aquatic > Deep subsurface > Groundwater | place... | reverse complement strand
AATGCTACATTAATAACAGAAAAAAATAAAAATATTTTTGATTATGTGGATTTAGCCTTATTTTCATTACATTATTCGCAAAATTTCCCAGTAATAACAGAAAAAATAAACCTTTTGAAGAATAAAACCACAAAGATTATGCTTGCAACAATTACAACTGCTCAAAACATAAAAAATCTTAATTTATTTTATGACTTTGTTTCTAAACTTGATAAAACTAATTTTTTTGAATGGTTTTTATTAAGACAAATTCCAAATAAATTAAATAACAGCCCACTATCAAAAGAAAATTTGTATAAACTCTATAAAAAAATAAAAAAATATAATTCTAAGTATAATTTAAATGTTAAAATTGCAAACGCCCTGCCTTTTTGTGCAATAAAAAAAGATTTGTATCTAATTTGCAAAGGTGGAGCATTTGATTCAGGTTATACTCGATTAATAATAAATTCTGAAGGAAATTATAAACTAGATTATTCTTCAAAAAATTCACTTGGAAATATTAAAAATAAAAAAGTAATGGAAGTTTGGAATTCAAAACAAGCAAAAGAAGTTAGAAATTATAAAAAAATAAAAAAAAATTGTGAAAAATGCTATTATCTTCAAACCTGTAAAGGCGGACTTTTGGAAAAGGAATATTTGCAGAATTTTGAAAATAAATCCTGCCTTGCCAGTGTGATTATCCCCACATTTAATGATTCAAAAAGGTTGTTATTATTAATTAAAAGTCTTGAAAATCAAACATGCAACAATTTTGAAATAATAGTGGTGGATGATGGAAGCATAGACAACACAAAAGAAACAGTAATGAATCTGCAAAAAACATCTAGCATTAAAATTAAATATTTGTATCTGGATAATAAAAATATTTTTGGAACTGGTTTAGCCAGAAACTTCGGTGCCAAACATGCAAAATCAAATATCTTGATTTTTCTGGATCAAGATAATGTAACCCATCAAAAATTAATTGAAAATTACATACACTGGCATGAAACAAATGATATTTTATTGGGGTATTATGCAGGATATGGCAATAAAAAAAATTATTATAATTTTCAAAAACTAAAAATATATGTTGAAAAAAATAAAATAATTAAAACCATAATTCCTGAATTTAGAACAAAAATTTTTAATAATCCTGAAAATTATTTTGACCAAGAATGGAAATATTTTGTATCTGCAAATTTTTCCATTAAAAAAAATTTATTTTTAAAATTCCAATTTGATGAGAATATTATTCAGTGGGGAGGGCAAGATATAGAATTAGGTTATAGGTTAGTAAAAAACAAGCACCGCCCAATTTTCTGCAAAAATTGTATTTCATATAATAACTCTGACAAAAAAATATTTGATAAGAAAAAATTTATCTCTTCCATGGAAGTATTGAGTTATATATTTGATAAACATAAAACAGAAGAATTAAAACAATATTGTTTTGAAAGATTTGATCATACACCTCAAAACATTAGAGAAGATTCAACACTTACTTGTAAAAAAGGAAAATTAATTTTTGCAAAACCAAATAATTACTGTTTTATAAGAATTGATGATGTTTATCATAAAAATAAAAATTTTCTAAATATAATAAATTTCACAATAAAAAATTCAATTCCAGTAAATTTGCAAATTATCCCAAATCTAATAAAACTAGATTTCATTAACTTTTTAAAAAATTTAAAACAAAAATATCCTTGTTTGATGTCATTTAATCAACATGGCTATAATCATAAAAACTATAATCCGAAACAGTTTCCAAAATATGAATTTGGAGATGGTAGGTCATATGAAAATCAAAAAAAAGATATAGTGACTGGGGTGAATATTCTAAACAATGCATTTAATAGTGATTTTGTTAAAATATTCACTCCCCCATTTCACAAATATAATAAGGATACACTGAAAATATTAAAAGAACTAAATTTTGATTTTATTTCTTTAAAAAACACCTCTGATTATAAAGATAAAAAATTATTAAATTTACCAGTAAATTTTGATATCATTAAATCTTATAATCCGGATATTTTTTTAGATAAAAAAGAGTTATTTGATAAAGTGAAAAAAATATATGATTATGAAAATTACATGGGAATTGTATTACACCCCAAAAAAATGAACTCAAAAGAATTTAAAAAATTTAAAGAATTGATTTTAATTATAAAATCCCTTGATTTTAATTTTATTTTGGCTGAAAATCTCAAAAATAAGATATATCCCGATGCTAAAAATAAATCCATATTGGGGGGAATTTAATATGCTAAAAATAATGTTTTATATAAGTGATGGAGTAGGGCTAGGTCATACATCAAGGACTCTGAATATAGCAAAAGCACTAAGGAAATTAATAAATTGCAAAATTTTATTTGTAACTCAAAACAAATTTAAAGAATTACTTGAAAAAGAAGGATTTGAGTATATATTTAAAGATGAAAAAGAAAAAGAACTCAAAAATTTAGAAAAATTAAAAAAAGGGGGCATTACACGGGAAGAATACTGCAATATAAGAGATTTATTTGTCTTAGAACAAATTAAAAAATTTAGACCAGATATGCTTTTTTTTGATCAAACAATCCTGCCAGGAATTATTGAATATGCTAAATCAAAAAATATTTTTTTAACTTATATTTTAAGAGAAATGAAATCGCAAAATTACTTCCTTGATCTGGGTAAAAACAGGGCAAATTTATTATCTCTTTTTGACTTAGTGTTAATTCCGCATGAAAAAGAAGAAGTTAACAATGAATTCAAAAAATTGCTTAATCTTGGATTTAAAAAAGAAAAAATATTTTTTGTGGGAAATATTTTTCGTGCACTAAACTTAAGCAAAATTCCAGAAATTGAAAAAAAATATAAACAAAACAAGGCAGAAATTTTAATTACAGTGGTGGGAGGAGGAGGTGGGATTATACAAGATACAAAAAAATTTTTCAACCATGTTGCCAATTTAGCAAAAAAAATAAATCTGACTCACAAAAATATAAAATGGTTATTTGTAAAAGGTCCATTATTCACAGACTCCCTTTCATTCAAAGAATTTGATATAATTGATTATGAATTAAATATGCCAGAATTATTTGCAGTTTCTGATTTAATTATCTCGCGTGGGGGTTATAATTCAGTAAATGAGATAATCACTGCCAAAACCCCTGCATTAATAAATCCGGGTTTTTGTTTTTATGATGATCAAAAAACAAGAATACAGAGATATGTAAATAAAGGGTTTATAAAATTATTTAATCCTTCCAAAGAAACTGAATCTCTTCACACTCTAAACCAAATACTTCAAAAAAATAAACTTAAGGAAATAAAATCAAAATATAATCATTATACACATAAAAACAATAATATTCTCGCAGCATCATTAGCACTTAAAGAATATTTTGAAAATTCTGTTAAAAAAAACAACATAGCTTTTTTGAGATATAGAATTGACACAGTTGGTGAAAATTTTATATATGAAGAAACAGAAAATCTCAAAAAATATAAACCTTTTTATTTTTGTGGAAAAATAATAAAAACAGATAAAACATTGCAAACTGTTTGCTTTCCTTCTTTTGAAAAAATTTCTTTTAAATGGCCAAAATTCCAAAAAAAATATCTCCAAATATATCGCAAAGGCATGAATTTATTTTACGATTTTATTAAATCAGCAGATATAAAAATATTACATGCACAATTTGCTACTGATGCTTTATTTTACCATGGTTTAATTAAAAAAACTAATTATCCCTTAGTTATTAGTGTCAGGGGGTATGATTTATTTACCCATGATATGCGCTCATCACTTCCTTTGCTTTTTCCCATCACTTCAAAATTTATTGTGAAATCAAAAAATATGAAAAAAGAACTGATTGAATTAGGATGTGATCCATCAAAAATTGAAATAATTTATGGGGGGATTAACCTGGACAAAATTCCATTTAAATTCAGGAAAATAAAACAAGATAGATTAAAAATCATTTCTGCAGGAAGATTTGTAGAAAAAAAAGGGTTTGACATAACACTCAAATCTTTTAAAAAAATATTACAAACATTTCCAAATGCAAGATTAACAATAATTGGTGAAGGGGAATTAAAAACTAATTTAGAACATATTGTTAAAAAACTTAAACTAACTGAAAAAGTTAATATTAAACCATATTTGCCACATAATAAATTTATCAAGGAATTATATGCACATGATATTTTTCTGTTGCTTTCAAAAACTGCTAAAAATAATGATAAAGAAGGCATACCTAATGTATTAAAAGAAGCCATGGCATCTGGAATGCCTGTAATCTCGACTAAACATTCTGGGATCCCAGAATTAATAAAAGACAATGATACAGGATACCTAATAAGTGAAAATGATTCTGAAACAGCAATTGATAAGATAAAAAAAATTACAAATGATTTAAATAAAACTTTTGAGATATGTTTAAAGGCGAGATTTTGGGTGGAAAAAAAATTTAACAAATTAAATACTATTCAAAAAACAGAAGCAATTTATGATGATTTATTATTGCCAGATTATATCAAAAATATTTTAGTTGCAAAAGAAAATAAAAATCCTATAGAATTCAGAGCAGACCTTCACCTCATTTCAGGCTGCAACTCTAGATGCATTATGTGTGATAATTGGAAAAATAAAATAAAAACTAAATTTTCCACCAAAGATGCATTAAAACTCTTGGATAATCTTAAAAATTTTGGAGTAAATCATATAAGATTTCATGGCCAAGAACCGACATTAAGAAAAGACTTGCCAATGCTAATCAAAGAATCAAAAAAAAGAGGTTTTAGAGTTGGATTAAAATCAAATGCTTTAAATTTAAATGAAAAAAATATAACAGAAATTGCAAAATTTATTGATGATATTTATTTATCAATTGATTCTTATTTTGAGGAGATTCATAATAATTTAAGGGGGAATGATATTTCCTTCAACCAAAATATAATCACGGCAAAATTATTTAAAAAAATAAACCCCTCAATTAAACTCTATTTTAATTCAATCATAACTAATGTTAATTATAAAACTCTTGATAAATTATTAGACCTTGGGAAAAAATTAAATGCAGATAAAATTTCTTTTGTTAATTTAAATTCAAAAAACAAAAATGAGATAAACGACTTAGTTTTAACTGAACAACAACTTAAAGAATTTTATTTTGACATATTTCCAAACATCCTAACAAAAAGCATGAAATACAATCTCCAGGTTAGTGTGGATCCTTATTTTTATGCATTATTAGGTTTGTCAAAAACAAAACAAATATCAATGTTAGAAAATAATCCTGAACAATTTGAAGAAGAAATACAAAACTATTCAAAAGGAAATTATGGTAAATTTTTTTATGAAAAATGTAAATGCTATGGGGTTTTGGATCACATAACTATAGATTGGGAGGGAAATGTTTATCCTTGTTGTGCTATGCCAAGATTACCTGGATTAGAAATAGGAAACATTTATCAAACAGAGCTTTCTGAACTTTGGAAAAATAAAAAATATATCCAGTATAGAAAAGATATTTTAAAAGGAAAATGCAAGTTTAAAAATGAGTGTACAAGAAATCTCGTTCAAACCAAAGATATCAATAAAACCATATTAAATTTAGAGCAATCAAATAAACCTGATTCAAATAAATTTATCTTGGAATCTTACTTAAATCAATATACCTATAACAATGCCCGTATGAAAAGAAAATTAATGCAAATGTTTTATTTTTCTCTTTTAAATTATGAATTTTATATGAATAAATTTACTGGCAAAATTTCAGAACATACAACATTAAACCAATTACCAATCACTTCAAGAGATGAATTAAAAATAGCTTTTTTTAACATGGTGAATAATTATTTTGAACAACCATATGGAGTTTTTAGAACATCTTCAACTGGAAAAGATACATTTTTGTTTGCTAAACCCTTAAAATATGTTGATTTTCCCAGAATGGCTGTGGCTTTTATAAATACTAATAAATGGGAAATTGGAAACCCCTGGGTAAAAATAACTTCACCTAACTGTATTAACACTGGTTGCATTCCACAAAAAACTCCAGATAAAATAAAAAATTTGACAATAATGGGCACAAATTTTCTTGCAGAATCAAAAGAACAAATTCTTAAAAAATATAATCTAATAAAAAATTCAAAAAGTAGATTAATCCATTCAAATCCAACATATTTAAAACTTTTATTATTTATGTTTAATAAATATAGTTTAAAACTAGAAGAAAACTATGCAATTAACTCTACTTATGAACTTCTCTTGCCCACCACTAAAAAATTAATTAAAAAATATCTTAAATGTGATATTTATAATCAATATGGTTGCTCTGAATTAGGTCCTGTAAGTTTTAGTTGCAAACATGATAAAAATCATATATTCACAGAAGCAGTTTATGTGGAAGTTATTCCAGATAAATTATTTGGCAGAAAAGACATTGGCAGGGTAGTTGTAACAGACTTAAGAAATACAGTAATGCCATTTGTGAGATATTATTCAGGAGATATGGCATATATAATTGATAATGAAAAATGTAATTGCGAACTTGCAACACCAATAATGGGGGAGATTGTTGGAAGAGAAAAAGAATTAATATACAATAATGGAAAAGCAATACCCCCTTTAGAAATTGATTCAATATTTAACAAGATAAATAACATTCTTATGTATCAGTTAATTTCAGAAAAAGAAAAATTTACCTTAGAATTAGTGTTAGAAGAAAAATCTAAAAAATGTGATCTTAATGGAATTAAAGAAAATTTCAAGAAGATATTTGGGAATTCAGAATTAGAAATTAAAATTAAGGACATTATCTTTCCAGATCAAGGAAAAGAAATATGCCAAGGAAAATATAAAACAGTAGCCATAAAATAAAAATAAAAAATTAACAAATGGAATCTAACTTAGACAACTTAACATTGCAACTTACAAAAAAATGTAACCTTAATTGCATGTTTTGTGGGCAAGCAGAATCTCGTTTGATAAAAAAACAAGAATTTAAATTAAACCGTAAAAAAATATCTGATATTTTAAAAGATGCAAAAAAATTAGGTGTAAAAAAAATAAGTTTAACTGGTGGAGAATCCACATTAAGAAAAGATTTATTTGATATAATTAAAGAAATAAATTCATTAGGAATATCTACTCACCTTTTAACAAATGGGTATCTCTTAAATGATTCATACTGTGACAATTTAATTAATGCAGGATTAAATAGTATAGGAGTATCTTTTCATAGCCCAACTCCAGAAATTCATGATAATATTTGCGGGATTAAAGGAAGTTTCCACAAGCTAATAAAAGGCATAAAATACTTAAAAAATAAAAAACCAGAAATAGAAATTAATATAACATACACACTTCATTCACTAAATTATTTAGATTCTAATAAAATGCTTTTTTTAGCAAATAAATTAAAAATAAACAAAATAAATTATTCTCTTACAATTTTTTTAGATAATTCTATTGATGAAAAATTAAAAATGTCTAAAATACAATTAGAGGATTTTTATTTTAAAATAGTCCCGAATTTATTAAAACAAGAAAAATTATTCAAAATCAATATCTCAATTGAGCCCATTTTTCCAGTTTTGTGGGGCAAATCCTCTGACTACAAAATTAATCAATTAACCAGCAACCAGAATTCTTTTAATAAATACATTAATTACTATATTAAAGGGAATAATAATTGTGATATTTACAAAAAAAGACCTTGTACCTATGTCTTAAAATCATCAAGAATCCTTGCCAATGGAGAGGTCGCATTATGCTGCGATTCTGAAGATGCAAATTTCAATCTAGGTAATATAAATAATAAAAAATTTTTTGATATATGGAATTCAGAAAAATATGAAAAATTGAGAAACTTAAAAAATTTTCCAAAAACAAATCTTTGCAGAGTATGCAAGCGTGAATTTAAGGAAAATCTAAAACAACAAAAATCTAAAACAATTTTATTTTATTATCATCATTTTGGAGGGTTGGGACATGGCAATAGGATTTTATCAATATGTAAGGCACTGGCAAAAGAAAACCGAGATTACAAAGTCATTGTAATTAATAGTGGAAGCCCTCAACCAGAATTAAGAATAAATAAATATGCAATTCTGATAAATTTGCCTCCATTTAGAGCAAACAAAGGACTGTTTTCAGGATTAACTTCAACTGAAAAAACTAATCTAAGATTTAGTAAAAGAAAAAAAATTCTCAATCAAGCGATAATCAGATTTAACCCAGATATTGCTGTTTTTGAGCATTTTCCATTTGGGAGAAATTCTTTGAAAAAGGAATTAGTTGAATTTATCCAAAAACTAAAAACGCATAACTGCAAGATATATTCTTCAGTAAGAGATATAATTGAACAAAAAGTAAATTTGCAAAAATTAAAAAAACACTTGGAATTATTTGAGGGAATATTAGTTCATTCAAGCAAGGATATGGGTTTTATAACTAGTTTTGAAAAACCAGGAATATTAAAAGAAAAAATTTTTTTTACAGGCCCAATAATCTCAAAAGAGCACTCAGAATTAATAAGTAAAAAAGAAATTAATCGACAATTTAAAATTAAAAACAAAAAAATAATTACAATAAGTTTAGGTGGAGGAATTGATGGGGATGAAATACTGGATAAACTTATCAATATAAAGGATAAATTAGATAATAAAATTGATTCTGTGATGTTAATTACTACTGGACCATCAATAAATCCTAAAATTTATTCAGAATTTAAAAATAAAATTAAAGACAAAAAAAATATTCTTATCACCAAATTCAATCCTAATTACCTGGACTTTGTCAATGCTGCAGATTTGTCTATTTCCATGGGCGGGTATAATTCAATAAATAATGCCTTATTTACCAGAACTCCAACAATAATTTTTCCAAGGCAATCAGATAAAGAACAGATCATAAGAGCAAAACATTTTGCTGGAGATTTAGATATTTTAAATTACAAAACCATTTCTGAAAAAGACTTAATTAAAAGCATATTAAAAAATTTGGGGAAAAATACTAAAACAAAACCACCAGTTACAATGAATGGAGCTGCAATAACTTCAAGATTTTTAACATTAGCATTAACCCTAACTGACTTAAAAATAAGATTGACAACCTCCTGTAATCTTAATTGTGAAATGTGTAGTTGGAAAAAGAAAAAAGAAAATCTTGGATTTGAAAAAGTAAAAGAAATAATAAATCAGGCAAAAATCCTTGGAATTAAGGTAATAAATTTTACAGGAGGAGAACCGACTACATATAATAACTTTGAGAAATTAATAAAATATGTGAAAGAACAAGGGTTTAAAATTTCTTTATCAACAAATGGAGTAATTGACAAATCTAAGCTAAATGCAATAATTGAATTTATTGATTATATAGACATTTCTTTAGATTCCCATAACCAGATTATTCACGACAATATACGAGGAGTCAAAGGTACATTTAATAAAACTATTGAAACAATAAAAATATTAAAAAAGAATAATCTTAAACCACATATTAATGTTACTATATGTCCAGATAATTTTAAATCAATTCACAAAATAATTCCACTATTATCTAATTTGATAAAATCCATATCTTTTACACTGGTTGATACCAGCATTAATAATTCAAATAAATTAAAATTCAAAAAAGAAGAATTAGAATCTTTTTATTTTAATGAACTGCTTTTAATCTTAAAAGAAAGTTTAAAAGAAAATATTCGTGTTGAAATAAATCCTTTTTTTAAAAACCTGAAAAACATGAATAATCAAGAATTATTAGCCGAATTATTATTTAATAAAGAAAAATACATAAATAATCTTGTTTCAGTTTTTAAAAATTCAGATAAATCCTGTGATGCTCCAAAACATAAAATAAGAATAAATAGTAATGGAAATTTAAGTCCTTGCTGTTTTCTTGATGATTATTCTATAGGAATAGGAAATATAAACAATCAAAGCCTATTAAATGCACTTTTATCAGACAAATTTTCAAATTTCACAAATAATTTAATTAAAAGAGAGGATAAATGTTCTATTTGCCAAAAAGGTTATGCGATTTATGCAGACTACTTCAAAGAATAAAATGGAATCTAGCAACTTAATAAAAAGCATCAATTGGATAATCACAAATAAATGTAATTTAAAATGTACTCATTGCGATATTTGGAATTGTAAAGACAAAAATGAATTTAATTTAAAAACAATAGAGAAAATTTTAAATAAAAATATTATAAAAAAAAGTTATGAAAAATACAAAAATAATTTTGATATATCATTAGGAGGGGGGGAACCTTTCTTAAAAAAAGATTTACAAGAAATCGTGGATTTGATTGAAAAAAAATTTCCAGGAAGCCTTAAAACAATTTCAACAAATGGGCTATTAACTGAAAAAATTCTCAAATTTGTTAAAAAAAATTATCATTTGAAGTTCAAGTTAAATATAAGTCTTGACGGGATTGGAAACACGCATGATAAAATCAGAGGATTAAATGGAGCATTTAAAAAAACTCTTAAAACTACCTATCAGATAAGGAAATTATTCCCAAAACAAAAAATTGAATTAAAATTAACATTATTGCCAGAGAATTATAATCAAATATTAAAAGTTTATTTATTAGCTTCAAAACTTAATTGTGATTTTTCTTTTAAACCAGCAGAAAATATGAAAAATTATACCAATCAAATTAGAAATATCCCTACCCAGTTTACAAAAGAACAATTATGCATAATTAGAAATCAGTGTTTTAAATTAGCAGATATTATGTATGAAGAGAAAAAATATTCAAAAGCTAAATTTTTTCAAGATATTCCGTTTTACCTGGCAAATAAAAAAAAGCCAACTTCTTGTTCAGTAATTCCGCACCATATCACAATAATGCCAGACCAAAATTATTTCTTTTGCATTAAAGAACCAACAAAAGGAAATATTTTTGAAAATTCAATCAAGAGTAATCTCAAAATAGATTCAAATTTCAAATGCAAATCTTGTATGTTGATGTGTGGAGCATATAAAGATTATTCAAATAATTTTTTTAATAAAAAAACAGCAAATATGGAAATTACCCTAAAATGTAATTTAAATTGTGAGATGTGCACTCAAAAAGAATTTAAAAAAAATCCAGAAAAAGACATGTCTCTTATCACATTTAAAGAAATAGTAAATAAAAACAATATTATCCATGTTTCTTTTATGGGAGGAGAATCATTTTTAAATAATGATTTTTTTAAAATAATGAATTATCTTGATTCTTCAGGAATCACTTATGAAATCACAACCAATGGAACACTAATAACCGGAAATATACTGGAAAAATTAAAAAATTGTATTGGCTTAAAAAAAATAAATTTCTCACTAGATGGTTTAAAAGAATATCACAATAAAGAACGTGGAAAAAATGTATTTGAAAAATGTATTCAGGCATTAAAAACAGCCAAAAATATATTCAATATTAATGTTTGCACAATTATAAAAAATGACAACATAAATGACATCCCGAGATTAACTGAATATTTAATTAAACTAGGCATTAAAAATCAAAAAATTATTTATGGAATGAATTTGTCAAAACAAGCAAGAGAACATAGCATTAAAAAAATTCCAAAATTAAATCTTCGGGGACCGCAATTCAACAACCAATTAAAAAATCCCAAAATTATTAATAATCTTTTTAAAAAACTAGACAAAATTCAACAAAATTTTCCAATTAAAATCTCTTATGAACCAGAAATAATCAGAAAAAATCTTAAATCATTCTTAGAGGGAGATATAATTCATAATAAAAATATCTATTGCAAACAAATGAACCAGGCAAGATTTAATACAAAAGGGGATAGAATTCTTTGCGAATTTATAAGAAACAAATTCACTCAAAAAAGAGCAAATTACCTTTCCAACCATTTGCTTCCAATATGCGAAAATTGTTGTAAATTAGAAATGCAAGATTTGATTAAATATAAGACAAAAATTGTAAATAAAATAATGCAAAAAAATCATAAAATTTCATTAATGATTGAACCCACAAACAGATGCAATTTAAAATGCCCTACTTGTTTTTCCCACCAGGATGGAAGAACAAAAAAAGACATGTCACTTAAAGAATTCAAAAAAATCATAGATGAAAATATCCAACTTATCAAAAATTTAAGCCTATATAATTATGGAGAGCCCCTATTAAACCCCGAAATTTATGATATGATTAAATATGCAAAAAATAAAGGAGTAAAATCTGTTAAACTGGCAACCAATGGAATGCTATTAAATGACAAAAATATAAATTTATTATTAGAGTCAAGTCTTGATTATTTAAGTATCTCTTTGGATGGAGCAACTCCTGAAACATATTCAAAATTCAGAATTGGAGGAAATTTTGATAAAATTATAAGCAATATAAAAAAATTAGTTAATCAAAGAAATAAAAAAAATTCAAATACAAAAATAGAAATACAATTCATTATTATGAGCCATAATCAACATGAAATCAAAGATATAAAAAATTTATCAAAAAAATTAGGAGCAGATTTTTTAAGATTAAAAAAAGTTTTAATTAAAAATCCCAAATGGAGTGCACTTTTACCATTAAAAGAAAAATATGATAGATATTCTGAAAAAAAGAATTTTTCAAAATGTGATAAACCCCTCAAAGAACTAGTAATTAATTGCGATGGCACTATTATTCCCTGCTGTTATATTGTTGGAAAAAATATTTTAAAATTTAATTTAGGAAATATAACTAATCACTCATTATTGAATATTTTAAACTCAAAAAAATATAATCATTTCATAAAAAATTGTTTAAATGAAAAAAATAAAAATTCCTGTTGTATTGGATGTAATGAAGGAAATTTAAAATTAGATTATAAAATTATTAATTTAAATGACAAATAAAATAAAAAAAATCAACATTGCAGTAACAAATAAGTGTAATTTAAAATGTATTATGTGCGATATATGGAAAGAAAATCCAAAATTAGATTTTCCATTAAATTTATTAGAAAAAGTGTTGCAATCAAAAAGTTTGGATAAAGATGTAGATATATCGTTAACCGGAGGAGAACCATTTCTAAATAAAGATTTATTTAAAATTACTAAAAAAATATTAATCACGCATGCAAAAAATTTCAAAGCAATATCCACAAACGGCACATTAAATCAAGAAATAACAAACTTTTTACAACAATTCAAAAATCTATTACCAAAAGATTTCTCATTATATATTAGCTTAGACGGAATTAATATGCATAATAAACAAAGAGGAAAATCCCTAAAAAAAATAATAAACACCATTAATAATTTAAAACACAATTACCCAGAAATTGACATTAAAATAAAATTTACAATAACCCCTCTCAATTATCTAGATATAATTCCTACTTGGAAATTTTGTGAGGAAAATAATTTAGAATTTAAAGTTAAAATTGCAGAATATGCTGAAAATTATACCAATAAACTTGAAGAAAAAGAACTTAAATTTAATAAAAAATCTAAAATTTTGATTAATATGCAATTGTCTGAAATATACTTAAAAAAATTAAGTTCAGATAAAAAAAATGCACAGTTCATTAAAAATCTTATTGAAAAAATGTCTGATAAAAACAAAAAAATTTATTGTAAAACTCCATTTGAAAGAATTTTTATAATGCCTGGGGGAGATGTTTATTCATGCATACATTTTGATAAAATAGGTAATTTAAATAAAAACTCTTTAGATGAAATATGGAATTCAGAAAAAGCAAAAAAAATAAGGAGAGAGATTAATCAAAATAATTGTGATAAATGCCTTGCATATCACGGAAGAACCAGATAATAAAGTTTATATACTTAATTGAAGTTTTTAAAATATGGTAGAGCAAAATAAAGTGATACAACCAGATAATAATATGCCAAAGAAAAGATTATTAATGCCTATTTTATTAATTACCCTAATTCTTGTTATAATAATTTTAGGAATATTTATTCTGCTTAAAATCATTAACACTCCTGAAGAGGTTTCAATAGAAGAAGCACCATATGATTACACTCAAGAAATTTTGAAAGATGACGAAACCTATATTTGCATGGCTCTTGCATCAAAAGAGGTTACAGAATGTGACACCTCTCCAGCAAAAGAAAATTGTTACAACTCTTATTACTTAGAATATTACTTATTTAATGATTTAATTTCTGAGGTAAATGATTGCAATCAAATAACTGATTCTAGACAAATTATTTGCAATGCATTAGCTACTAAAAATGCAAATTTATGTGAGAATATAAAATCAGGGGTAGGAGAAGAATCTGCAGAAGAATTAAAAATTATTTGCAAGGCATTAACCAAAAGAGATATTTCAGAATGTGCATCCATTGAAGATGAAGGATTAAAAACATTTTGTGAAAGCAAAATGAAAATAAGCGATATTATCAAAAACAAAAATTTAGATGATTGTGCTAGTGCAGCAGACTATCATGACTTCTTAAAATGTAAAAGTATCATAACTAAAAATGCAAATGTTTGTATTGAGCAAAGAGCGAGTGATGAAGCTGAAATAAGTTACCAAGATTGTGAAGAATTAAATATTCTCCCTAATTATAAAAAATCTTTTTGCGAATTATATAGACAAATTTAATAATTTTCAAACCAGACAACTAAATTTAATATTAACCATATTTTCATAGCATTTTTATAATCCTTAGCATCTTTTATTTGTTTTATTAAATTATTAATGTAATTCTGAGAAATCCCAAAATCCCTACTTTTATTTAATTTTTGCATTACCCATGGCAAGTTTTGCTCATACCATGAAGAAAAAGGTGGGCTAAATCCTTGTTTTTCTTGATTTGATATTTCTCTAGGCAATTTATCTTCAAAACTTTTTTTTAAGATGTATTTTTGTTTAAGATTTTTAAATATATATTTGCTAGGTATTTTCAAAATAAATTTAATAAAATCCTTATTAAGATAGGGCAACTTAATATCAACACCATTTACTCTTGCAGATTCTAAGACATAATCTACTCTATTTTTAACAAAAAAATTAAGATCTAATAATATTTGATTTTTTATAAAATCCCCTTTGGAAATTTGGTTTTTTACTTGATTTAGTGGAGCAATTAAATCAATATCCTTATTAAAAATATCTTTAATTTCTTTTTTAGTCATGAAAATTTCACCATATTTATAATGTTCAAAATCAGGATAATTTTTATTATCTGATTTAAATCCTCCTGCCCCCTTATTTTTTAATAATTCATTATCCATCTCTGCAAGTTCTGGATAATTTTTGTCAATATAATTCAGATGATGGGATTTTAAACCCATAAATAAGCAATCTGCTCCATCTCCAGAAAAGATTATTTTAGTTTTTTGTTTTAATTTTTCCATCATTAAATAAGTTGGAAGAAAACCTGTATCCCCAATTGGTTGAAATATTTTTTTGGAATATAATTCATTTAATTCCAACATTTGTTTGGGATTGATAATTAACTCCTCATGAATTGTATTATATTTTTCAGAAAGTTGTCTTGCAAATTTAAGATTTGGTGTATCACAAGCATATGCACCTGTCATAGTATATATTTTTCTTGAGGTTAATTTTCTTAATAAATACAAAATTATTGCAGAATCCATTCCTCCAGATAACAAAACGCCTATAGCCTCATCATTTTTAGGCAAATCTTGTTTTATAGATTCGTGAAGTTTAAAATAAAGTTTTTTTGATATAACAGATTCAGATTCTTCAGAACCTAACAAACCTTTCTCATTTATATCTTGAAAATCATATTTCTCTACCTGCCTATTGCTTAAGTTTTTTATTAATGTTAAAGGTTTGGGCACAAACTGATAAGTAAGATAATAAATTAAAGAATCCAAATCTAGTTCTTTTTCTGCTAAACTATTTTCAGAAGCTTCAGACAATTTAATGAATTTAAATGTATTATTTTGCTTAAGTTTTTTTAATAAATCTCCTAATTGATTAAATTCCTCCACATTATTAAATGCTTTATGATGTATTTGAATTCCAATATTTTCATAATTTGCATCAATTATTTTTTCAATCATACACGAGGGTTGTTCAAAATACCACCCACTATCATTTCGTTTGTTCAAGTAGATACTTGTAAGAATTCTTTTTAAATTAAAACTATTATTTAAAACTGGTTTTTTCAAATCTGTAGAAATTATGGAGTATTTAGTTTCCATTAAAATCTTAAGAGTTTGATTATCAAATCCATGCCAAGGAGGGGTAAAAATATCAATCCTAGTTATTGAATTTAATATTTTTTTGCCTTCTAAAATATCTTTTTTTTGTTCTTCATAAGTTCTTTTTTCTCCAAATTCATATTTTGAAAATTTATCTTTTTTATTTGAATAATTCTTGTGCATAAAACCATGCTGCCCAATTTCAATTAATTCAGGATATTTTTTTATTAACTGTTTAAGAAAATCCTTGCATTTAATTGTCATTTTTCCAGGAATAACAGAAAGGTGAAGAGGAATTTTGTTTGATAAAAATATTTTAACTAAGTTTTTTAAATTTTTATCAAGCTTCCACACATCATCATTTCTAAAAAATATTTGCTTTTTCATATTTCCCCACCATATGTGTCAACATATGCTTCTGATTTTGCAAATCCTTGTTTAAATTTATATACAGAATCTTTTCCATCATTACCTGTGCCCAATATCAAACGAGAATATCCCTTTTTCTTATATTCAAACATCAAATTATATATCATCCAATATTTTGCACATTTAACATATCCTTTTTTATTCATTCCGCCATACATCATAAAAACATTTGAATTATCATCTAAAATTATTGAAATAGCAATTATATCATTTTTATTTTTGACACAAACAAAACTCAGATTATCGCCAAAATAATCAAACATTTTCTTGAAAAACATATATTTTTGAGGAATTATGCCTTTTAATTGAAGCTGATTTTGATAAAGTTGATAAAAAATTTTAAGATATTTTAAGTCACTAGTTTCAAATATCTCCAAATTTTCAGCTTTAGCTTTTTTAATATTTTTTATATGTTTTTTTGAAATTTCATTAAGTAACTGTCTTTTAGGTTTGTTTAAATCAACAAAAACAAATGGCTCTTTTTTAATTAATTCTCCAATTTTTATTGTATTGAAAAAAGGATGATTTCTTATCACATATTTTTTAATCCCATGAATCCTGCAATACTCTATAAATCTATTTTTGATTAATTCACAAAAAGATTTATTTAAAGAATTAGTTAGAATGCCACCATATCTTAAACTCTTAATCTTTTTATCTTTAATTATAGCGCAAAAAAGAGCTAATCTTTCATTATCTTTAAACACTATTAATTTAGCGTTATTAAAAAAAAATTTTGCAAATTCATATTTAAAAAAAATGCTATTAATATCAGAATCCTTAATTAAAGAATTCCATTTTATTTTATTTTTAATTATATAAATCATTTTTTATTAAAATTTAATGAGGTAAACACTAAACGATCAATAATATTTGCATTATTAATATTGCATAATTCAGGAACCTTATTATAATATATAAAATACGTATTTCCCTGAAGTATGACTTTATGGGACTGAAATATTTTATCTGAAATATAGATAGCATTATTGCATAATTTTTCACACAAGTGATATTTGTTTAAATCTTCTAACTGTATTTTTTTGTTAGAACAAAAAATTTTACAATACCTTGAAGTTGATAAATAAATTAAAGGATAATGAATAGATACCTTAATCTTTGGGTTTATCCCTTCTAAATTAAGTCCTTGGGGAGCATTATTCAGTTCAACACGAAAAATAGAATTTTTAATTAAAAAATCGTTAAGGGATTGTATAGCTGATTTTTTAAAATAATCTAAATCATATAAAGATAATTTTAACATCTTAATCAATTTCAGGTCTAAACCTGTTTTTTGTTTTGCTAAGATTCTTCCCATTATTGGAATAAGATTTTTTTGTTTTTTAATCAATTGGAAAACCCCCCAATCATTAAAAATAACTTCAAATTCATCAATAAGTGAACCCAAATAAGAAATAAACTTTTCAGCCTTGTTAATATCTTTTTGAAAAATATATGGAACAATAAATGTAATCTCTTTTTCAAGATTCTTACACATTTTAATAGCCTGATCTATTTCCCTCTCATTTAAAATAAAATTGCTACAAAACTCCCCCCCCAGATATATTCTAGAATACTTTAAAGGAATATTTTTCAAATCATTTATACTTTTTACATAATATGCAAATTCCATTATATTATGATATATGGAGGCATTTTTCAAAATTGCAAGCAAAATTAGATTGATTTAATACTTCTCTCTGCACAAAATCAATAAATTTACTCTTTTTAATACCTTTATTTATTTTAAGAAAATTTATTATTTTAGCGAGAGCTAAAACCTGGGATTTTATTGTGGACAATAAATCTCCCCTTCCAATAATTTTTATAGCAGAAACATTTGCAAAATATAAATCATACATCTGGCATAACCTACAATTTTGAGGATTTGAACAGTTTAACTTTTCACTTTTGTTTTGGGGATTAACAAAAGTGTTAATATAATCATTTATACATTTAGATGAACCAATATGTTGGTAACCGCAATATCCATCAATATTAAAACAATCTAATGGGCTATAAAATGCTTCAATTTCAACATCTATTTGTTTTTTGATTTCTTTTATTTCAGTAATAGTTAATTCTCGTGGCAAAATTATTCTATCAACCCCCCTATTCTGAAAAAATTTAAATGTTTCAAGATTAAGGCATGTTGAAACAGTACTCAAATGAATTTTAATCTTGGGGTAATTTTTTTTAATATAATCTATTAACCAAATATCAGAAACTATAAACCCTTTTACTCCTTCCCTTACCAAAATTTTAATATAATTTTTTAAAAAATTATGTTGCTCTGGCACATAATAAGGAGAATTCATTGTAATAAAAAGAGGAACACCATATTGATTCATAATTGTAATAGCTTTTTTCAAATCATGTAAACACTTAAAATTAAAATCTTTGCCATATCGTCTATTAATTGAATTAATCATATGATATCTATCTTCCCAGTTCATAAGAATGCCTGCATAAAACTCATTTGCACCACTTTCAATTAATGGTTTTACATCTTCTGACCTTGTTATTGGAGATATTATATACATTTTATGCTAACTTTTTACTTTTTTAAATCAAATTTATAAACATACTTCATCATTTTAATCTATTTGAGTTTTTCAAAAATTTATAAGTCAATAAAAACATCATATTTTCAATCTCAATCATAGATTCAGCATCTTCTTTTGAAAGTAATTTTTTATTTTTAAAATCCAAACAATTGCAAATTTTTTTGCATGAAATTGCCGGAAATTTGTATCTACAATCCAATGAGATATCGCTGCATATTCGATAATTCTCAAAAGATTTCATTTTATCAAGATCTATTTTTTCATCTATATGACCTAATTTAAATTTTTTATCAAATTCTTCATTTTCAAGATGCATAACACGAGCACAAGCAAAAACGTCCCCATCAGGAGAAAATGCTAGTTCTCTTCCAAGTTTACAAGTAGGATTTTCTAGAAATTGCTTATCTATAATTCTCTTAACATTTTCTTCGATTGGCTTAATATAGATATTATTTTTACCACTAGTTTTATTTTTAAAATAAAAAGAAATTACTTTGCTAAAATTACTTCCAAAAGCATCAATTTCTTCTCTTCTCCATTTTTGTCCGAGAGCAGGAGAAATTGATAACCTTGTAAGCCCCCTACTAAAAAGCCACAGTACATTTTTATAAAAATTTTTAGCCTGATCTGGATGAATAGTAAGACTGATGCGTGGGAAAGCATAATTTTTTTTATATAATTCTATATTTCTCAAAATTCTATAAAACAATTTTGAATCTTTTGTCCTATGAGTATTATGTGTGGCTAAATCTCCATCTAAACTAAAACTCAACTCTAATCTTTGTTTTTTAAGTATTTCCAGATAATCTTTATTTAACAAAATTCCATTCGTAGGGAGATCAGAAAATTGAATATTTTTATTTGAATAATTTACTTCATTTGCCATACTACGAACATCACTCAATAAATCCATGCAAAGAAGGGGTTCTCCCCCATAAAAGCAAATCCTTTTTTCATCTCCTTCTTGATTAATAAACCAATCTAAAATTTTTTTAAGCATTTCTTTGCTCATCTTTTTTGTACTTGGTTTAACAAAGCAATAATCGCAATTAAGATTGCATTGATAAGTTAGATAAATTTTTACTGATTTCATTTTTTATCCTTAAGAGGAATATGATTAATTAATTTTAAAAAAGCTAATCGAGGATCAATATCTAAAATTCCAATACCATTGATAAACTCTGTCAATTTTTTATGCAAAAAATCTTGCTGGATTGTTTTCATCTCCCAATTAAGACCTTTAAATTCATCAAATGGAACTTCATCTTTGATACCCTTATCATTAATAATTTTTATTCCAAATTTTTCAGGATTTTCAAAAATAAGTGTATCTCTTCTTGGTTTAAATTTATAAATATTAATGTAATCTACAACATCTCTATTTTCCTTAATAAACTTAATAATCAAATCAAAATCCAAAATACATTCATGAGGAAAACCAGTAATAAAAGATATTTGATTAGATATGCCAACTTCATGACTTTGTTTAAGTATTACAGATACTTCATTTACATCTAAATTTTTTGATATTCTTTTTTGCATTTTAGGATTTGCTGATTCAACTCCCCATCTAATATGAACACACCCTGCATTCCTGAGCTTTTTTAACAATTCAACATCTATGTTCTTGGGAATAGCATAAGCTGACCATTTTATGCCTAAATCCAGTCTAATCATCTCATCCAAAAATTTTATTAAATAATCCATATTGAAATTAATTGCATCATCTAAAAAATAAAAATTCTTAATATTAAATTTTTGCATTATTTCTTGTATCTCTAAAAAAACAAACTCACTTTTTTTATACCTTAACTCCTTTGAAGTTAAACGAGAACAAAAAAAACAATTATTAATACACCCCCTACTTAATTCATAATAAATAAAAGGAGGTTTTTCAAGAGCATATTTTTTTAAAAACATAAAATATTTTGAATAATCTATCTGATTTATTTTTTCAAAAGAAATATTTTTGATTTTATTTATATGAATCCCCCCTAATTTATATGCTATATTTGAAATTTCAAAGAAATTCTTATTTTGATTCATCTCTTTTAATGTTTCCTCAAGTTCCCCAACTAAAATGCCATCAATAAACATATATTTATTAAGTAATTCTCGAAAATACAACTTGCAAGAAGGACCAAAAAATAAAATCTTTGACTTAGAAAACTTATTTTTCAAAAGTTTAGCTTGAATTAGGGAAAGTCTTAAATTTTCATTCCACCACGGAATATAGAATAAAAAATAATCACTTTCTTTTATTAATTTAAAAAAAACATTTATAAAACGGCGAAAAAAGACAACATCTCTTTTTTTAATCTTTTTCATATATTTTTTTATTTTTTTATTTTTATCTAAAAGAGACTGAAAATCATAATAATTAATTCTACCATCATCAATTTGAGAAATAGAACTTAAAATATCACTCGAAGGAATATTTTCTGCCACAACATCTGTAAAAGGATTGATTATGAAGGATATCTTAGGTTTTTTT
>Ga0180732_1000867_pt1 | contig 21644 bp, 20 predicted proteins | sample KR11_01MetaG_FD_148674 | JGI IMG/M metagenome (GOLD analysis project Ga0180732, IMG submission 148674) | Groundwater microbial communities from the Olkiluoto Island deep subsurface site, Finland - KR11_0.1 MetaG | ecosystem: Environmental > Aquatic > Deep subsurface > Groundwater | place... | reverse complement strand
GGTTTGGAGTTGTGCTGGGAAAAGGAGGGCTCTTAGCCAAGATGCTTCCGTCGTTTAAACTGGGCATGGGCGGTACAATCGGGAACGGCAGGCAATCCTTTTCATGGGTGCATATTGAGGATTTAATCCGGGCCTATATTTTTGCTGTTGAGCACGAAGATCTGGAAGGAATTTACAATCTTGTTTCTCCAAACGCTGTAACCAATAAAGTCCTTATCAAAACACTGGCGAAAATTTTACATCGTCCCGCTGTTTCACCGGTACCGATCTGGGTTTTGTGGCTTACATTTGGCGAGGGTGCTGTTGCCATTTCCAGCGGACAGAACACAATTCCGGAAAGACTTCTAAAAGCCGGCTTTAGGTTCAAGTTTGAGACCATTGAACACGCACTTAGAGATGTGGTGTCATCTATTAGAACTATTTGAAATACAAGTATTTTTTTAATAGTTCATCTGTCTGTTTTTTGACAAGATTAACAGGATGGACTGGATTAATTTAATCTTGTAAATCAAAACATATATCCTGTCTTTGAGAAATTTTGCTATTACCTGAATTTAGCGATTCTCGCTGTCAAGAATTGTCTGTCTATTTTACAAAAACCGGCGCTGTCCATTAGAAAAGATGAATATTGTTGTAACACAGGATTTATAGAAGGATGGAAAGGATAATAAATCTTGTTTATCCTGTAATCCCGTCTAAAGGTCTTTTTAATCGGTGAACCGTTACGTATTTTTTGTTGGATTAAAGTACCATTGTATAGTAAATTAAAAATATGGGTTTGAGGATAATAGGTGGTGAGTTAAGAGGAAGGAAGCTTTACACGGTACCCGGAACTTTAATAAGGCCGACAGCCGACCGGTTGCGCGAGTCAATATTTAATATACTTTCTAATCTCGTTAAAGAGGCAGTTGTTCTGGATCTGTTTGCCGGAACCGGAGCTCTTGGCATTGAAGCTTTAAGTCGTGGAGCTGAATCCGCGGTATTTATAGACGATAGTAAGGCAGCCTTATCGGTAGTTGAACGAAACGTACAATCATGTGCAGTTGATAACAGGTCCCAAATTATTAGATGGAATATAGTTAAGAATTTAAACTGCCTAAGGTCAATTGGTTCGAAATTTGATCTTGTTTTTATGGATCCTCCTTATAATAATGGCATGATAAAATCGACCCTTATCAACCTTCATGATAGCGGGTCTCTTGGAAATGAGGCCTGTATTGTTGTTGAGCATAATTACCTGGAGCCGATTCCAGAGATTTCCAAACAGTTTGAACTTATAGACCAAAGAAAGTATGGGAAAAAACTCATCTCATTTATTAAAACAAAGGATTAAGAATCAATGGAAAAAATAGCCATATATCCAGGTTCATTTGACCCAATTACTAACGGTCATATCGATATTGTAGAAAGAGGACTTAAGATTTTTGATAAAATTATTGTAGCAATATTGCGTAATCCGGCAAAAGAAGTTCTGTTTACTGTTGAAGAGCGGAAGAAAATGATAGAAATAAGCTTAAACAAGCATTCTAATGTTGAAGTGGATATCTTTGATGGACTTCTTGTCGATTATGCAAAAATGAGAAACGCTGGTACAATTCTGCGCGGAATGCGGGCTGTATCTGAATTTGAATATGAATTTCAGCTGGCCCTTATGAACCGCAAGCTTAACCGTGAAGTCCAAACTGTTTTTCTTATGACCGGTCTTAGGTGGATTTTTACGGGCTCGTCCATAATAAAAGAAGCCGCAAGTTTTGGCGGCAACATCAATGGCATGGTGCCCCCGGTAGTAAGCCGGAAATTAAAAGAGAAATTCGGCTTCATCTCTTCTGCCGATGAATAGCTATGTTCCGAAGGAAAACAAGCGAGGATGAAAAAATGACTATCTCTCTCTCAAAAAATGCAATGTTTGTATTGGAAAAGAGGTATCTGAAAAAAGACAGCAATGGAAATGTTGTTGAGACACCAGAGGAGTTGTTTGCAAGGGTAGCGAAGAGTATTGCCGCCGCGGATAAGATATTTGATTCTAAGGGCAATGTTAATAAGACTGAAAAAACTTTTATGCAAATATTGACCAACCTGTGGTTTATACCCAATTCTCCAACACTTATGAATGCAGGCAGGCGCCTTGGACAGTTGGCCGCTTGTTTTGTTCTTCCTGTAGAAGATTCAATTGAGAGCATTTTTGAAACATTGAAACATACTGCCATGATTCATAAAAGCGGGGGCGGTACTGGATTTTCATTTTCTCGTATCCGTCCGGAAAAAGATGTTGTTTTGTCTACAGCAGGAATTTCAAGCGGACCCATTTCATTTATGAATGTTTTTGATGTTGCAACAGAGACAGTCAAGCAGGGTGGTACCCGGAGAGGCGCTAATATGGGTGTTCTTAGAGTGGATCATCCGGACATAGAAGCCTTTATTGAGTCAAAAAATGATCTCGGCAGATTAAACAATTTCAACATATCAGTTGCTTTAACCAAAACATTCATGGATTCACTTGAAAAAGATTCAGATTATGATTTTGTCAATCCACGGACAGGCCAGGTTGTTAAGCGCATTTCCGCCAGAAATATATTTGACATGATAGTTAGTTCAGCATGGCAAACCGGGGAGCCGGGAATAATATTTATTGATCGTATAAATGAAAACAATCCCACTCCTCTTCTGGGAGAAATTGAGGCGACAAATCCTTGCGGGGAACAGCCACTTTTGCCCTATGAATCGTGTACATTGGGCTCAATTAATCTTTCAAATATGGTAACCAGGAATACCGTTAATAAGAAGCGACTTAAAAGAACAGTTCATTCAGCGGTTCATTTTCTTGATAATGTTATAGAGATAAATAAATATCCTCTTTCACGCATCGAGGAAATCAGCAAAGGTACAAGAAAGATAGGGCTTGGTGTAATGGGGTTTGCCGACATGCTGATAAAAATGGGAATACCCTATGATTCAGACGAGGCTGTTTCACAGGCCGAAGATATTATGGCTTTTATATCACAGGAATCAAAATCGGCTTCCGCTGCGTTAGCTGAAAGGCGTGGGAATTTTCCTTATTACAAAGGAAGCGTCTTTGATAACCCTGCTACTCCATATATGAGGAATGCTACAACAACAACCATTGCACCAACAGGCTCAATAAGCATTATTGCTGGTGTCTCTAGTGGTATTGAACCTGTTTTTGCAGTAGCATATACAAGGCGAGTGCTGGATGGAAAATTGCTTTCGGAGATGCATCCGATATTTATTAAGAAGGCCAGGGATGAAGGATTTTACAGCAATGAGCTTGCTGAAGAAACAGCAAGAACCGGTTCGGTTCAACATATAGATGCGGTTCCCGATCATATAAAAAAATTGTTTAGAACATCTCATGATATTTCTCCTGTGTGGCATATAAAAATGCAGGCAGCTTTTCAGAAATATACTGACAATGCGGTTTCAAAAACGGTGAACTTTTCTGCTGATGCCACAATAAATGATGTGGAAAAAGTATATAGCCTTGCTTACAAGAGCGGTTGTAAGGGAGTAACCATTTACAGATATGGAAGCCGCAGCGGTCAGGCTATGAGTATCGACGACAAAAAAGGTGTTTCTGTAAAAGTTGTCCCCAGGCCCAGGCCGGGACGCACATATGGTATTACAGAAAAAATAAGCACGGGCTGCGGAAAGCTTTACGTTACCATCAATTCCGACCAGCAAGGACTGTGTGAGGTTTTTGCTCAAATGGGAAAAACCGGTGGTTGTGCTTCGTCCCAAATAGAAGCTGCCGGCCGCATGATTTCTCTTGCATTGCGGTCGGGCGTAAAGATAGATGCCATTGTAAGACAGCTTATAGGCATCCGGTGCCCTTCTCCTTCATGGCAAGATGGCAAAATGGTTCTTTCCTGCCCAGATGCAATTGCACAGGTTTTGAAGAAATTGACCAATTCTGATTTTGTTGAAAGAGAAACCATGATGTGTGCTTGCCCGGAATGCGGCGGGGTGCTGTCGCATGAAGAGGGGTGCCTGATTTGTCGTTCCTGTGGATTCACAAAATGCAGTTAATTTGTGTTTTGCTTAAAAGAAGATTTTTATTATCGCAAAGCCCGCCACAAGCAATACCACAAAGGCAATGGCAAGCACATTTAAATATTTGTCGATAAAGGCCTGAATTTTTGGGCCGAAAATATAGATAAGTCCTCCCACCAGAAAAAAACGCGCTGCTCTTGAAACAGCCGATGCAATTATGAAAACTGTGAAATTTATTTCAAATGCCCCAGCGGAAATGGTGAAAACTTTATAGGGAATTGGTGTAAATCCTGCGATGCCAATAGCCCATGCATCGTATTGCATATAGATATCTTTGATGTATTGCATTTTGTGGGTCAGGCCATAAAACTGGATGATCTTTTCTCCGATGCTAACCATAAACTGCCATCCTATTAAATAGCCTAAGCACCCTCCCATTAAGGACCCTGCGGTACAAACGGCAGCATATTTAAATGACTTTTTTGGTATTGAAACAGATAGAGCTATTAACAATATATCCGGGGGGATAGGGAAAAAGGAAGATTCGCAAAACGCGAGTAGAAATAATGCCCAGGTTCCATAAGGGGTTTCAGCCCAATGGAGAACCCATGAATAAAGGCGACGAAGCATTTATTGATCTCTCCATCCATGTTCACCAACAAGCTTGACAAACCTGCATCCGCCCAAATTTGTTTTGCGAATACCATCCTCATCCTTGTAAAGCCTGATTAAATCCTGGGAATAATGATCTCCTACCGGTAAAACCATGCGTCCACCCACGGAAAGCTGGTCAACCAACACCTTAGGGATTTCAGGGGCACCAGCGGTAACGATAATGGCATCAAAAGGACTTTCGTCAATCCATCCCGAGGTGCCGTCGGAATATTTGGTAACAATATTGTGATAGCGAAGTTTATCAAAAAGCCCGCGTGTTTTAACAAAAAGAGAATGAATTCTTTCTATTGTATATACACGGAATACAATTTCTGCAAGGATTGCCGCTTGATATCCTGACCCTGTTCCAATTTCAAGAACTCTGTCATCTTTGTTTAATTGCAGAGCCTGTGTCATTTCAGCAACGATATATGGTTGTGAGATGGTTTGCTGTTCTCCTATGGGCAGGGGAAAATCACCATAAGCTTGATCCATTAAGGCTTCACTTACAAAAAGATGTCTTGGAACTTTACGCATAGCGCCAAGGACATAGGGATCTGTTATTCCGCGCGATTCAATCTGTTTATTAACCATTGCTTCACGCATGCGCTCATATTTTAAAGAATTGGCAGGCATAATTAGTTTTTGGCTATCAAATCAAAGGGTTTGCATCAAGGCTTTATACGCTGAAGATTTGTTCTTGTCTATACCTAATGCGTGTATTATATGAAAAAAACAAAATAATTCGTAACTACTCAGGTTCACAGTTCAAGGGTTCACGGTTCAAGGTTAGATGGCGATGAACATTGAACGGTAGCGAACTCTATGTCGCCTTGTATGAAGAGTATATTATGAAAAGCGCAAAGTAGCCAACCGTGAACCGTGAACCGTGAACCTGGCAAACTGAGTAGTTTTATATTGGGATAAATTTATGGGCAGCGCAAAACATCTAATAGTATCAGCTTTATTAACTTTACTTATTGTTGGCTTTGGTACGGCAGGCTATATGGTTATCGAAGGCTGGGACGTTTTAGACGCTTTCTATATGACCGTAATTACGATGGGCACCGTTGGATACGGCGAGGTCCATGAAATTAGTAAGACAGGACGGTTGTTTACCATTTTACTTATCTTCTTTGGGGTTGGTTTCTTTGTGTATCTAGCTGGTGTAGTGGTACAATTTATGGTTGAAGGAAGAATAAGAGCCATATTGGGGAGGAGAAGTTTGGAAAAAAAATTGATCGATTAAAGAACCATTATATTGTCTGCGGATACGGGCGTATCGGAAGGGTCCTTTGCAAAAATTTACAAAGAAAGCCGCTTGACCTGGTTGTTATAGAGAAAGACAGAGATCTGGTTCCGGTAATGGATGAAGATAAAGTTCTTTATGTGTGCGGGGATGTTTCGGATGAGGCAAATCTTATTAAAGCTGGAATAAAGCGGGCAAAAGGACTTGTCGCTGTTTTAGCTACTGATGCGGACAATGTATTTCTTGTCTTGACGGCAAGACAGCTTAATCCGGATCTTTATATAGTTGCACGGGCGTGCCAGGCTGAATCAAAGGCGAAATTACGGGCGGCCGGGGCAAACAATGTTGAATCACCATATGAAATGGGCGCTGTTAGTATGGCGCAGAGGATACTTCGTCCTACTGTGACAAACTTTCTTGACCTTGCTTTTACTTACTCGCGTAAAGATATTCAGATGGAGGAGATACCCGTAAGCTCTTCCTCCGCACTATCAAACGTTATGTTAAAGGATTCTGGTATCAGGCAGCAGTTTAATCTTATAATAATTGCAATAAAGAAGTCAGATGACAGCATGTTGTTTAATCCTTCTTTTGAAACACTTATCAAAGCTGGAGATACTGTTATAGCGGTAGGGGAAGAAGCAAATCTAAAGAAGCTGGAAGATATATTGAATCCATAGAGAGCAGGGGTCGGGGATCAGGGGTCAGGGGTTAGTGTCACAGATTTCTTATTCCCCGATCCCTGCTCCCCGACCCCTGAGTTTCCTATATCTTATAAATTATTCTTTCATCGGTAATTATAATATCTACATGGATGTCATGGGATTCAACAGGAACTTGCTGAATAATTTGGCACTCAAGAGCTATAGCTACTTTTCTAGTCGTTATAGAAAGTTTAGGTATGAATCTGTCGTAATATCCCTCGCCGGAGCCTATCCTTCCTCCCTTTTCGTCAAAGGCAATCCCCGGGATAAGTGCTAAATCAACACGGTCAACGGGTACGATTTTGCAGCGATTAATATCCGGTTCCAAGATGCCCCTCGGACCAGTTATCAGGTCATTATCAAGGTCATCAACTTTCATTAATTTTATTTCATATGTTTTGATATTAAAGGCAGGAAGAATTACAATTTTATTAAAGTCAAAACATCTTTTTATAATATTACGGGATGCAACCTCTGATTTCTTATTGATATAAAGCAAAACAATTTTTGCTTCAAGAAAGTTCGCGAATTCAAACAAGTTATCCTCAATTTGTTTGGTCTTTTTTGCTATTTCTTTATCAGAAAGCTTTTCAAGTGTCGCTGCAATATTATTACGCACTTCTTGTTTTTTCTCTCGAATTTCCTCCATATTATCTCTCCAGAGTAAATCTAGGTAAGCGTTCACGGAACGTTGAAATTAGAAATTGGAAATTAGGCATTCATGCCTGCCCGCCATCGCTCTCGCTCAGGCGAGGCGGGCGGGCTTTTGTACTGTTCTCCCAAATTTCTATTTTCCAATTTCAAGTTTCAAGCCGTGAACGGCTACTAATTTTTTATTATATATACAAATTATGCACTTAAAGTCAAGCAACTCGCAATAATCATTGACCAAACAATTGCCCTGTGATAATTTTGTGCAATATGAGTCCTTTGTATAGCGACCACTTGTGACCATTTTCTGCCCCAGGCTCAAATTCGGCCGATAATATTATTGAAGAATTTATAATAGCTATTTTTTAAAATAATATAGGTATTTTATGCTGGAAATCAAGTTTGTCATTCAAAATTTATCTTTAGTTAAAGAAGTTCTTTCGTTGCGAGGTGAAACAGCGGATCTTAAAAGTTTAGTAAGTTACGATGTAAAACGCAGAGATATTCTCCTTGAGATAGAAGCTTTGAGGCATCGGCGCAATAAGGTCTCCGAACAGATAGCAATTATGAAAAAGGAGAAAGAGGATACAGAAGATTTTGTAAATGAAATGCGTAAAGTTTCGGGTCAAATTAAGGATTTAGAGAAAATTTTGACTGAAATGGAAGAAAAAATAAAAAACATCCTTATTGGACTGCCCAACATACCCCACACATCTGTTCCTGTAGGAAAAGATAGTTCTGAAAATAAAACTATAAAGCAGGTTGGAAAGTGTCCGGATTTTGGGTTTGAACCCCAACCCCATTGGGCATTAGGCGAAAGCCTTGGAATTTTTGATTTTGACAGAGCTTCTAAGATCACCGGCGCCCGCTTTCCCCTCTATTTGGGAGAAGGAGCAAAATTAGAAAGAGTTCTAATTAATTTTATGCTCGATGTTCATACTACAGAAAACCATTATAAAGAAATTCTTCCTCCTTTTATTGTAAATCGTAAGAGCCTGACAAATACCGGACAGTTGCCGAAGTTTGAAGACGATCTCTTTAAGCTAAGCGGCTGGGATTATTTTATGATACCGACAGCGGAGGTGCCGCTGACCAATATTCACCAGAATGAGATATTAGAAGAAGATAATCTGCCCATTTTATACGCCGCCTATACCCCCTGTTTTCGGTCCGAGGCAGGATCTTATGGAAAGGATACAAGGGGGTTGATAAGACAGCATCAGTTTAACAAGGTTGAGCTGGTCAAATTTTCAACACCCGAGAACTCATATAACGAGCTTGAGAAACTGTTAAATAATGCGGAAACCATTCTTAAAAAGCTAAATCTTCCTTATCAGGTGGTTGATCTTTGTACCGGAGATCTGGGGTTTTCCGCGGCTAAGACATATGATATTGAAGTCTGGATGCCAGCCCAGGGTGTTTATAGAGAAATTTCGTCTTGCAGTAATTTTGAAAGCTTTCAGGCAAGGCGTGCGAATATCAGATTCAGGAGGAAGGGAAAAAAAGGAACCGAACTTGTCCACACATTGAATGGATCCGGACTTGCTGTTGGACGCACGGTTGCGGCTATACTTGAAAACTTCCAGCAGCCGGACGGGTCTGTAATAATTCCCGAGGTACTTCAACCATATATGAAGACTTCCTCGATTCAAAAAGAGAAGCATTAAAGGGCTCAGGGTTCACGGTTCACAGTTCCACGGTTCCAGGTTCAAGATTAGAAGAGCAATGAAGATTGATGAACTCGTAAAAAGTCGTCACTCCGGTAGATCCCGGATCGAGTCCGGGAGGAGTCCAGAGCCTTTGTAACTATCTGAATTTGCTGGATAGCGCTAAAGCTTCACTACGTGCCCGGCTTTCGCCGGAATGACAGAAAAGAGCGTTTTTCGACTTTTTACGAGGCCATCAAGATTGAACGGCAACCCAACCAACCGTGAACTGTGAACTGTGAACTGTGAACCGTTACTGAAAGAGTTTAGCTATGAAGATTGAAAATTTTCCAGAAGATATCCAGCCATACCTGATTCCTGACCCAGTTTCCGATGGGGGAGGGAGGCTTATATATCGCTGTTTGGAATGCGGGCAGGAATACGGTATTGAGAAATTGCTATACACTTGTCCGGAATGCGGACAGGTATTGCTTATTTATGATGCAAATTTTGACAGGCTTAAAAAAATTCCGGGAGAATTGTGGCACAGGATTTTTGACTATCGCAAGATGCTCAAAATTTCCGCTCTAAAAGGAATTTATTTATATCATGAATTTATTGGTTCAATTATGCCCCTGGATTCCATTGTTTATCTAGGGGAAGGGCATACCCCTATTGTTGAAGCAAATTCTTTTTTGCAGAAAAAGGCCGGAATTAGATTTTACTTTAAAAACGATGGGCAGAATCCAAGCGCTTCTTTTAAAGACAGGGGGATGGCGAGCGCTTTGAGCTATATAAATTTTCTAATCAAAAAAGGATATCTATCTGATGTTTTAGCGATATGCGCTTCTACCGGAGATACTTCCGCGTCCGCGGCATTATATGCATCTTATCTTAAGCCTCATGTAAAATCAGCGGTACTTCTTCCCCATAAGAAAGTAACTCCGCAGCAGTTGTCACAGCCTTTGGGAAGCGGGGCATCGGTATTTGAAATTCCAGGTGTGTTTGACGACTGCATGAAGGTTGTTGAAGCTTTGTCGGAGAAATATAATGTAGCGCTCTTAAACTCCAAAAATGCATGGAGAATCCTTGGGCAGGAGTCATATTCATATGAAATAGCCCAGGATTTTGAATATGATATGAACGACAAGGTCGTAATATTACCTATCGGCAATGCAGGCAATATTACAGCAGTGATGAGCGGATTTTTAAAGTTTTATGAAACAGGAATTATAAAGACATTGCCAAAAATAATCGGCGTGCAGTCAAAGCATGCCAACCCTGTTTACAGATATTATTTGGAGCCTGATGCGGAAAAACGGAAATTTGTTCCTGTAACGGTAAAGCCCAGCGTAGCCCAGGCCGCTATGATCGGCAACCCGGTATCAATGCCCAGGGTAATTCATCTGGTTGATATTTATAACAGCATGTCTGACAAACAGAACGTCTTTTTTGTTGAGGTGTCTGAGCAGGACATCATGGACTGGGAACTTTTAGCAAATCGGAACGGGCACATTGCATGTACTCATGGCGGCGAATCTCTGGCAGCTCTTGTTTCAGCTTATGAAAAGGGAATTATTGAAAAAAATGAAGTTGCCATAGTTGATTCAACCGCTCATGCCCTGAAATTTTCGGGTTTCCAGGAGATGTATTTTGCAAACAGTTTCCCAGCGGAATTTGAAATTTCTCCAAACCCGGATCTAATTAATTCTCCTGTTTTTATCCGGCCAAAAGACCTTGAAAAGGTTCCTGCGCCCGGAAAGCCCTTAACCGGAGAAGATTTTAAACGGTTTGTCGAACGTACATCAGAAGAAATCGCAAATGCTTTGAATCTAAAAAGAGTATAAACACTCAGGTTCACGGTTCACGGTTCAAGGGTTCACGGTTGTCGGTTTACAGTTAACAGTTTTATGTTTGATGGCTTCGTAAAAAGTCGAAAACACACATTTTTTGTCATTCCGGCGAAAGCCGGAATCCAGTCCCCGATCAGGTCGAGGACAAGCATTTTCAGGTAGTTGCAACTACTCTGGACTCCTCCCGGACTCGATCCGGGATCTACCGGAGTGACGACGAGACCATTATGTTTTGATCAACCGTGAACCATTGAACCGTGAACCGTGAACCTAACAACCTGAGCGGTTAAGATGCTTAAATCATTAATTTCCATCTTTCTGAGTCTGATAATATTTACCATAAGCCCCCCTTATGATGTAAACGCAGCTTTTTTATATAAAAGCTACGAGGTTCGGAAAGATAAGGGGCGGGATATTTTGTGCGATCCTTATATCGTTCAGAAAGATGATTGGATTTATAAACTCTTCAGGCAGAGAGGTGAAATCTCACAAAAGGATTTCCCTGAATTTTTAAGCATATTTAAACGAATTAATCCACATATTCGCAACATAAATAGAATTCTACCTGATCAGCATGTTTTTATCCCCTTAAAGATATTGAGTAAAGACTCCATGCCAGGCCAATCTTCCGGAATCGTTACCATTCCATTTGTAACCATCTCAAACACACCTGAAGTTCTTAAAAACCATTCAACTGCATATACGGTAAAACAAGGAGATTGTTTATCACGGCTGATCGTGCAAGGTTACTCCACAGATGAGGCAACAACAGAATTATACAGGGAAGGATTGAAGTTGTTCAGGCTGATCAACCCGGGAATTGTTGACTTTGATCTTATTCGCGCCGGTCAAAAAATATATATTCCAAATCCACCAATTCGAAACCAGCCCTGGTATAAATCCCTTTTTGATGCTTCCGGCAATATTGTAGAGAAAATTGTTATGGGCGACACAGTTGCTTCCAGCGCAATAGATGAAGCAGCAGTTGCACCATCTCCTTTTAATCAAATTGCTTTTGCCCTGGACGCAAAACTTCTAAATAAAGGCACATACTACTTTCCAATGCAGGGAGAAGAGGATTTCAGCTTAGATCTTTCCATGTTTCCTGTTATAGAGCTTAAAAATCAAAGCAAAATAATGTTTCAAGAAAATGATATACAAGAATATACTTTGAATGCAATAAAGTCATTTTGGAAGAATGTAACAATTGTTCCAGTTCCTCAGGAATCATCTTCAGGCCAGCTATTTGATTTAGTAATGAATTCGGTATGCAAGGATAATATAAAAGAAAAATTATCCTTTTCAGATAAGGGCATAGAAGTAAATATCACCGCAAAGTGGATAGTTGAGATTTCTTTAGCATCTGAAAACAGGGCATCCTTTGTTTGTATAAATTTTGTTGAAAATCCGGATGAACGCACGCCCGGTTCAATTTGCCGTTATCTCGAATCCCAGGGCATAATTGTTAAAGATATAATCAAAGACGGAAAGGTTAATCATAATACAAAAGAGGTTCAATACCGTGGACCCGATGAAAATGTAATCTTTATCAAAGACAGGGAAAGAAAAATTATTGTTAGTGATTTGCTTAAAGCAATGGGTTGCAGATATGAGCAGAATATTAACATTACATTTCCATACAAAGGCATTCAGGTTGAAGCCTTATCAAATCTCATATCATTAAAAGATGATGCTCCGCTGATCGTTGACTTCGGAAACATTTATGGCGAGGCGGCAAGTGCTATTAAAAAGGCCGGCATGGAGGTTGTCCAGATAGATACAGGGGATAATATAAATACAGTCATACTAAAACTCCTTAAAGGCATTGGGCTTGATTACACAATCGACCCAATATTTTTTGTTGCGAAAATGCCTGAAAAACATAATACTTCATTAACCATACCGGGATTTCTGGTTACAGATTCAGAGAGCAACAACATACTTATATCGACAGTTCCTTTACATAACGAGTTGATTCAATTCTTAAGGGACAGAGATTTAAAAGTCGTGATAGTTCAGTCACAAGAACACCAGGATTAATAAAAATTCACCACGGAACGACACGGAGTTTCACTGAAAATTGTAAACAATTTATGACCGTGTAGTAAGTTACTATAAGAATATCAGTGTAATTCCGTGAAAATCCGCGGCGAGTTTTTACAAGAAACTTATTTTGGAGTAGAAAAGCATGAAAACAAATCATCTGGTTTTAAGTGTATTTTTAATTTTTTGTATAGTTTCTTGCGCCGCGAACATTGAAATGCGAAAGAAACAGGAGGAAGCATCAAGAAACCTCGGCGAAGCATACATGCAGCAAGGGGATTTTTCTTCAGCCCTTAGGGAATTGTTAAAAGCAGATAAAATATACCCCAAAGATCCCCTTCTTCAAAATGACCTTGGTCTTGCATATATGGCCAAGGGTCGGCTGGACCTTGCTGTAAAACACTTTACGAAAGCAGTGAAATTAAAACCGGATTATGCGCCGGCTAAAAATAATCTGGGGACAGCCTATGTTGCCAAAAGAGAATGGGATATGGCAATTAGCTGTTTTAAGGAAATTATTGATGATATCTTATATGCCACGCCCCACTATCCTCTTACAAACCTGGGGTGGGCATATTACAACAAGCAGGAATACGAACTTGCGGAAAAATATTATCGCGAGGCCCTTAAGCTGGAACCAAATTTTATTATTGCCTTGCGGGGTCTTGGCCTAACTTATATAGCAATGGAAAGAGCAGCGGATGCAGTTGTAATTCTTGAAAAAGCAGTAAAAAACTATCCGCGCTCTGCTGAAGCATGTTTTTATCTGGCAAGGGCATACAGTTTATCGCGCGAATATGAAAAGGCAATCAAAGCTTATAATAAGGTCATTGAACTTGCACCCGACAGCGCTATTGCAGTCGAAGCCCGGAAAGAAATAAAAAATTTACAATAAATACCATTTTCCGTCATTCCGGCGAAAGCCGGGCACGTAGTGAAGCTTTAGCGCTATCCAGTCCTTTCAAGCAGTTGCAGACCACCTGCCCGCCATCGCTCTTGCCCAAAGGAGGCTGTTGCCGCTGCTCAAGACGTCCGCTCAGGCGAGGCGGGCGGGTCGTCACTCCGGTTTTCACCGGAGTGACGACTTTTTACGAGTTCATCAATATTTATAATCTGTATTCTTGCCCTGCTGCTCGAGATGAATTACTCTTGGCGTGATAAAAATCAACAGCTCTGACTTCTCGGTCACTCGATATTTTGTTTTGAAAAGCCAGCCCAGTATAGGGATGTCGCCAAGAAGCGGCACCTTTGATTCAGACCAATTCAGAGTCTCTTTGATAATGCCGCCTATGACTATCGTTTCCCCGTCACTTACAAGAAGTTTTGTTTCGGCTTCCTTAGTTGTTGTCATCATCGGAGTCTCGGACAATCCTGTTGATTTTAAGTCGTTTTTTGTGGTCTTGATTGCCATGCTGACACGATTGTCGGACGTGATATGCGGGGTTACTTCCAGCAGTAAATCAACAGGCTTCCAGGTTATGGTCGTGTTTCCCGACTCGTCAAATTGTTTAAACGGAAAGTCATATCCCTGCTTGATCCTGGCTGTTTCGTTGTCAAGCGTAGCTATCTTGGGAGCTGATATGATCTTGCCCTCGGCATTTGTTTCCATTGCCATTAATCTTATATCAAGGTCAAGAGTAGATCCGCCGATTCTGCCGAATGTAAATCCAAGCCCGGCTCCTTTGGCAGTAGTAAAAAGGTTGGCACCGGGCAGATTAACTGCATAGTTGGCAGTATCACCATCATAGTCGCCGCCCGCGTATGCCCCGAAAAGCCTTCCGGTTGTATCGACTCTGCCACTACCATGGGAGGAGGTTTGGTAAAAGTTTCCACCCCAGCTGATACCTATCTCTCTGGCAAAATCAACGGTCGCTTCAACAATCCGCGCTTCTATCATGACCTGACGGGTGGGAATGTCCAGACTGTTGATAATCTCCCTGGCTTTCTCTATCTTAGCTTCCACGTCTGTCATAATAATAATGTTGGTGCGTTTATCAGCGCTGACGCTGCCTCGATTTTCCGTTAATATCGCTTCAATTTTCGGCCGTATGTCTTGATCCGCATTTGCGTAGTTAACTGAAATATATGCTGTAGTGAGTGGTTCTAAGGCTATTTTATCTCTTTTGAACACATCTTCTTTCTTAAGTGTTTCTGCAGTGGCTATCCTTATTATATCTCCCTCAAAAATCTGGCCGAGCTGGTTCATTTTAAGGACCAGATCGAGTACCTGATCCCATGGCACGGGTTTATCTAAAGTCAGAGTAACTTTGCCTGCAACATCCTTGTCGATTGCAAAGTTTTTTCCACTTACTTCTTTTAATATTCGAAAAACATTTTTAATGTCGGTTTCATAAAAATCCAGGGCTATTTTTTCGCCTGTATATTTTTCAGCAACCAGACCCTCAGGTGTTTCTTCATCAATATCAATTTCTTCTTTAGTTACAGTTTGGGCAAGAATTTTTTTCCAGGCAGGAAGTTTAGCATCCTCTAATGGTCTGGGTGATATTGACGATGCTTCAAAGTGTAGCGATAAAAGACCCTCAGCCTGTTCGATAAAATAGGGTACAGACTCCCGCAGCTCGATTGTGAACATGGAAGTATTTTTCATGGCAGGTGTCTGAATAGGTATAATTCTATCTACTGCGCTTTCAAAACGGGTAGTAATCAGCGGAAACTTACGGTAGTCCGGTAGTCTGGTATTCAGCAGTTTCAGTTGTAACAACTGGGGTGAGGCTTTTTTTATTCTGTATTCAACAGGCCCGGTCGTTCCAATAATGATAGTTGATTTTCCGGCCTCTTCACTCGAAAAATCAATACGATTAACCCATGCAGGTTTTTTGGCTTTTTCTACTGGTTTTTCTGCAGGTTCAGAGGAAGATAAAATTGGGGAAGATAAAGCTTTAGATGGCTTGGAAAATGATATTTTAAGTCCAGTTCCTTCACTATCTGCTTTATATGGCACATCTTTTTTTAATAATATTTCGATCTTGGATTTATGACCTTTTTCAGTTAGTTCGGAAGCTGTTATTGGGCCGATGATTTCGCTTTCCGGCGAAATATTTGTATTGATATTATCAAGCGCTGTTTCAGGAAAGTAAAGCAGCACAGCCAGGGGAAAGAGTTGTTTAACAGACATGTAGGTCAACATGCGATTCCCTTTAACCAATACATTAAATGATTCTGAATCCTCAGAGGTGCTTATTTCAGTTATAAGCTTTGGTTCAGGAGAAAGTTCCATATCTTTTTTTGCAGCCATATTTTGAGCACATCCTGTAAATACAGCTATTAAAATTACCAGTAAAATGGCTGTCACCCTGATTTTTGACGATTTATAATTTCCGTAACTCATAATTATTCTTCTCCAGGAGGCTTCTGAAGTTTAAGTTCTCTTTTAACAAGGCCTGTTTTGCCTAATATGTTTTCGGTTTCTTCTTCTACAACCACAAGGGTTTTTAATATTTCTACTACCCTGCCCGAATTGATGCCTATGCGGGTGCCTTTTTTTATTACAAACCCTTTGCCGGACGCATCTTCTACAAGCGCTTTGTTTCCGCTTGGCGCGCTGATTATTCCCACAAGCTTCAACTGACTCAGGTCAACCTTTTCAATAGGGGTGAGCGGAATGAGGCTTTCCTTTTTTCCATCACCTTGATCGGCAAACTCAGAAGCCACATCTCTGAAAATTGAGGCAAACGGATCTATTTTCCCCTCAACCTTATAAGAATAGGAGTCAGATGTTTCTGACAATTCAATCTTTTGATCAGGAACCGTATCTATTTTATCGGTTTTTGGTTTTAAGTCTTGTTCTTTTATTTCGGGTTTTGAGGGTTCAATTTTTTGGTCCTTTTTCGGCATTACAATCTTTTTGCTGATAACCGTTGCTTTTTGCTGCTTTGCTGCCTGATCATTGCAGCCACAACATAAAAAGAAGTTCGTTAAGATAGCTATAGTTATAAATATTTTTATATACTTACGCATCGGCTTTTTCATTTTGATATTGGTCGAGTAGTCGAGTGGGAAAATGGTCGAGTGGTTAACTACTCGACTACTCGACTACTCGACTATTTACAGGCCTTAGTGGCTGAACCATCACTTTACTTCTTTGCTGTCTTTGAGACAGTATCCTTTTCTTTTTCTTCAACCTCTACAAATCTGTAAGTTACAGCCGTACAGGAGGTGTTGAGCATGTTCCCTTCCTTGGACGTCTCCATTACAATATCTTTTATATTTACTATCCTGGATAACCTTGAAACTTTATCAAAGAAGAGTCCAACATTGTGATAATTGCCGGCAACTTTAATTGAAACTGGAATTTCAGCATAAAAATCTTTATTAATTTCCGACTCAGGTTGAAATAGCAGAAATTCCAGGCCGGCTTCCTTGCCGGATTCGCTAATGTTGGTTAGCAAAGAAGGAATTTCTTTTTTGTCGGGCAACGCTTTCATGGCGATTTTGTATTGAGCTTCGGCCATTTTCATTTCTTCTCTATATTTGTTAACCTGAGCCGCCTTTTTTTTGGCAGAAGCAAGCATTTTTTCAAGATTCTTGTAATCTGAATTTAATTGGTTAAGCTTTTCAAATTTTGGAATATATAAAAAATAAACAAACAACCCTGTAATTACGATGAAAGTCGAAACACATATCAGGATTCTGTGAACTTTTGATATGTTTCCAACCTTTTCAAATAAGGGTTCAATAGCTTTTAAAGAAATGTCGAATTTCTTCATTGTTTAGTTGCCTTGTCAGTGCCGGCGTTATCATGGGGTGTTTTATTACAGGAAATTACAAATCCTTTAAGATTTATATTCTTATTATAGCTTTGTTGTTTCAGGGTCATTAAATTTACGCTGTCGAAAAGCTTTGACTCTTCTAAGCGGGTCATAAAATCAGCAACAGTTTTATTATCAAGAGCAAACCCTTTAATTGTGACTACTTCTTCTTTTGCTTCAAGATTAGTAAACCACATTTGCTTTGGAATTACCATAGATGTCATTATGTCAAGAAGGCGGACAGGCTCTTTGCGATTAAGCTCAAGATTTTTTATTACACCTGTTTTTTTATTGAGGACGTCAAGTCTGTTTTTGATATCCTCTACTTCTTTAGTTATCTGGTTGTATTTGGCCACCTCATTTTTAATGTTTTCTATTTTAACATTATAGTCGTTAATCTTATTATTCAAAGATATATTGTAATAATACATACAAAGAGCGACAAATATAGTTAACAGAAAAAATATTGAGACTTGTCGACGTATGTTTTCTTTTTTACGCGCGGCCCGAAAAGGCAGCAAATTAACTTTTATCATTTGTCAGCAACTCTTCTTAAAGCAAGCCCCATGCAGATAGCTGCTTGAGGGGCTATCTGCGCAAGGTATGAAGGATCAAAACGTGCAGAAACATCTAACTTTTTGAAAGGGTTGATAGTTTCTACCTTCGATGATGTTTCAGCAGCCAGAAGTTGACGGAATTCCTTAATATGAGCGCCGCCGCCGCTGAGCACAATACTTTTTATCTGCTCATCGGGGTTTGCCGAATAATAAAAGTCAAGTGCGCGTCTTATTTCGATACTCCATTCAGAAACCACAGATGAAACAGTTTGTTTTAGATCATCAGGAGATATTTTGTCCGTCTGTTTACTAAGCTTAAGCTGTTCAGCTTCTATAAAAGAACAGTCTATAAGAGAGATTATCTTTTGATTTATCTGGCTGCATCCCAGCGAAACATCTCTCATGAATACAGAAGAATAGCCTTTCAGTATGTTCAATGATGTTTTGTTTGCGCCTATATCTATCAGCACTACATTTTCATCAATCAAGTCATAATTGACCTCGAAAATATTTTGCAGGGCAAAGGCATCAACATCGATTATGCATGGGTTAAGTCCGGCTATTTGAACAAGATTGATATATTCATTAATCATTTCCTTTTTTGCTGCAACGAGCATAACGCTCATTTGATTTGAGTCAGCTTCCCTTTCTCCCAGGATTTGATAATCTATATTAACCTCGCTGATGTCGAAAGGGATATATTGCTCTGCTTCCAAATGGATGGTTTTTTGAAGTTGTTCTTCAGTTACGGTTTGCAAGTCTATTTTTTTGACAATAACTGAATAACCGCCGATCGATATGGCAACATCTTTTTCTTTTATGTTATTCGCCTTAAATAGTTGACGAATTGAGTCGGCAACATTTTCCGGATCATTTATATTGCCTTCTTCAATTGCTCCCTGGGCAATGCTTATCATTCCGAAATTCTTCAGGGCAAACCCCTTTTTTGTTGCCGTAATTTCTCCGGCTTTTAAAGCGCTGGAGCCAATATCAAGGCCGACCAAGCCGGGAGATTTTCGAAATATCATTTGATAAACCCTTAATCGCCAAATATCTTGTTTTTATCCGAAAGTTTAAATCCCAGGGCCAAAAGAATCTTTCTTTTGGTTTCCATGCGGCACAGCATATTGTTTTCTATTCGAGCAATAGTGATAGGTGAAACTTTTGCTTCTCTTGCAAGTTCGGCCTTGCTCATCATAAGAGATTCTCTAATTTTTTTTAAAGAATTACCGCCCATAAAAACCTTACTTTTTAATAATTAAATTTAAATTTTCCCAAAATATTAATTGCATTATATTATTAAGTCAAGTTAATTATGTATAATTATGCATAACTACATTAAGTTGTGCTTCTGATTATTCAACAACCATATATAGTATAGACCTCGTTAATACTGGTTAATTATGGAGTAATATTTTTGACAAAAAGCTTGGTTTCTAGTTTGGAACTGTGAACCTGAGTAATTACTGAAAATAAAGCTTTACCTTGACTTTAATGGCTAATTTCCTTATGTTTGCAATAATTTAATTTTACGTCTCGGAATTCCTACGACTTTAGTCAACCTGCCCGCCATTGCCATTTGTGCCGCCGTTACAATTACCCGGCAAACCAGGCGTTGGCAGGCGGGGTCCTCGAGTTGTAAAGAGTATTGAACCACTTGACCACTTTCCCACTCGACCACTCGACTAATTCTGAGCGAAGCGAACTAAATTCAATAGTTGAAGAAAAGCCGATGATACGATTTCTTGAATTTGCAGGAAGACCGCTTGTATTCTTTGTTGAAGAATGCGGCAGAATTATGCTCCTTCTGCTGTCAACCATATCATGGATGTTCCGTCCGCCGTTTCGCATTAGAGTAATTTTCAAGCAAATGGAATTTGTTGGAGTCAATTCCGTTATCGTTGTTATGATCACAGGTGCTTTTACGGGCATGGTTCTTGCTCTTCAGACCTATCATGGTTTTAGAATGTTCGGGGGTGAAAGCCTGGTGGGCTCAACCGTAGCTTTATCAATGACGCGCGAACTTGGGCCGGTTTTTACTGCTCTAATGGTCACGGGGCGTGTAGGTTCAGCGATGGCGGCTGAGCTTGGCACCATGAAAGTTACAGAGCAGATTGATGCGTTAAATACGATGTCAGTCAATCCCATCCAATATCTGGTTATGCCTCGTATAATTGCCGCAATATTAATGCTTCCTGTTTTGACAATTATATCTGATTTTGTCGGTATTGTGGGCGGCTATTTTGTTGGTGTTAACCTTCTAAAAATCAATTCAGGAATTTTCATAGCCAAAATAATTGACATCGTTGATCTTGAGGATATTTTCAATGGGCTTATAAAGGCTGCGTTTTTTGGATTAATTCTTTCTCTTATAGGTTGTTACAAGGGAATATCTACAATCGGCGGTGCTGAAGGAGTTGGAAGAGCAACAACACAGTCGGTGGTCTTGTCATCGGTATTGATTTTTATTAGTGATTATTTTCTGACAGCAGTTATGTTCTGATGATTGAAATAATAAAGATAAGCAAATCTTTTAACAGCCAAAAAGTTCTGGACGATCTTGATCTTAATATAGATCCTGGAAAGATTACCGTTATTATTGGTCAGAGCGGAGGAGGCAAAAGCGTCCTCTTAAAGCATATTATAGGTCTTATAAGGCCTGATTCAGGGCAGATTATCATTGACGGAATTGACATTACAAATCTAAATGACAAAAAGCTTAATGAAGTACGAAAAAAATTTGGTATGCTTTTTCAGGATGCAGCTTTATTCGACTCGATGACGGTAGGTGAAAATGTAGCTTTTCCACTCAACGAACATAAACGATTATCAAGAAAAGAGATAAATAAAATAGTTGATGATAAGTTAAATCTTGTTGGATTGGAAAATGTGACACATAAGATGCCTTCAGAACTATCAGGAGGTATGCGCAAGCGAGCTGGACTTGCAAGGGCTATTGCGCTGGATCCAAAAATCGTGCTATTTGATGAGCCCACAACAGGTCTTGATCCTATAATGCGCGAAAGTATTGACAAACTTATTGTAGCGACACAGGAGAGGACAAAGGCGACTTTTGTTGTTATTAGTCATGACATTGAATCTACCTTTACGATTGCACATAAGGTAGCCATGTTATATCAGGGTAAAATTGTTGCTGTTGGGACACCGGATGAAATACGTTCATCAAACAATTCTTTTGTTAGACGGTTTATTAAGGATTTAAGGGATTGATGAATTCGTAAAAAGTCGTCACTCCGGTGAAAACCGGAGTCCAGACCCGCCCGCCTCGCCTGAGCGGACGTCTTGAGCAGCGGCAACAGCCGCCTTTGGGCAAAAGCGATGGCGGGCAGGTGGTCTGCAACTGCTTGAAAAGACTGGATTCCGGCTTTCGCCGGAATGACGGAAAACGGTATTTTTGGACTTTTTACGAGACCATTAAGGGATTAGGGGATTTTCTTTGTCAAATTTAAGCATAGAAGCAAAAGTCGGTGTTTTTGTTGTAATTGGAAT
>Ga0180732_1000866_pt1 | contig 21645 bp, 21 predicted proteins | sample KR11_01MetaG_FD_148674 | JGI IMG/M metagenome (GOLD analysis project Ga0180732, IMG submission 148674) | Groundwater microbial communities from the Olkiluoto Island deep subsurface site, Finland - KR11_0.1 MetaG | ecosystem: Environmental > Aquatic > Deep subsurface > Groundwater | place... | reverse complement strand
ATATTCTAATTATGTTTATTAAGCTTATCTTTCGGATAAAAATCTGCACTTTTTCTTAGTTCATAATGGAAATGTTGAAGAAGTTTTAACAAAATTAAAAGAACTATAAAAATCTTAAGGCGTGGATACTTGACTTAAAATTTTATACCCCCACCAAATTTTAAAGCAAGTTAAAGTTAAACTTTGTTGCCTAATTGATTTTTGTTTCTTAAATAAATAAAGATTATTCCAATGATAACAACTACAACCATTACAAGAAAACTTCCATACAGAAATTTGTTTATAAGATACATAAGAATTTTATCTGAGGGGATATGTTCATAAGGAAAGAGGAAAACTCTAAAAACAAACGCTTTTAATCCATGAATTATAATTGAATAAAAGATTCCTAAAACAATTACATTTTTCATATCAAAATCTTTATACATTCTAATAAGAGTTAAAACTGAAAGTGCAACCATAGTAGCCCACAAGCCTTGTGTAATTCTAAGAATTATAGGATATTGCTCTTGTAATGGCAACCCAATATAATATTGTGAAACTACGATTAAGATTGATGCTAAAATGTAGAACTTAATTGGCCAAATGTATTCTTTTAGTGTTTTTCCTAATATTTTCATTTTAACTCTAAAATTATTTTTTCCCTCCCTTTTAACTTCTTTCTAAACTTTCTACCTGTTGAAATTCTTTTTTATTTTTTGAAAAAAACTTTATTGCTTCTGCTAACTCTTTATGACTTTTTGAATACTCTTTGATATCAATTCCTTTTTTATAGGCATCCATTGATTGAACCAATGCCTTTGCTCCTGAATTTGTTCCTTTTGGATGAGCATGGCAACCAGCCCCCATAGTCGTAATAAAATCAACCTCTCCCATTACATCAATAAACGTTTTTAATTTTGTAGGGTTTAATCCTCCTGAAATAATCGGACAACATTTTTTCATCCCTCTCCAAGAATCTTCTTCTAAAATAATATAGTGAGCATAATCTTTTTTAACTAATTCAATAACTTGCTTATCATTTTCAGGGACTTGTGCCCAATTTTGTTCAAAAAAATGCCCTTTTGCTGCTAAATGAAGTATATTTTTTGCTGCAGTAATATCTTCTTTTGGAGAACCTTTCATCTTTCCAACTCCCGCTGTTCCTGTATGAATTCCAGAGGCTCCTGCTAAACGAGCAAATTTAGATAAAACCAAAACACTAAAACCGATTGGATTCTCAGGTCTTGTAAATCCTCCGTGACCTGCTCTATGAAAGTGAATAAATACTTCAGGATATCTTCTTCTTAAAGTCTGAACAGCCATCCATCCAGCAGTTATTCCATTTATTAGATATGCATAACTTCCTTTTTCAAAACCAGCATTTCTTATTAATTCGCATCTTCTTATCATTTCATCAAAATCAGAAGCAGAAACATTAAATGAATGGACTTTTTTCTTTCCAGTTTCTTTTACAGCTTTATCCATAGCATCTTTCACAAATTTAACCATTTTTTCATATTCGCAAAAGTCTTGATTTGCTTGGGGTTCATCATTTTTAACAAAATCTCCTCCTCCTGACCAAAAATCATAACAAACTTCTGCATATTCAGCTGCTGTCAATCCAATTTTTGGTTTTATAATTGTCCCAAGAATTGGTTTGTCATAAACATCAAGATATTTTCTCATATCATCTAAAGTATAAGAAGGTCCGTCATATTGTTCAAGCATAGATGAAGGAAACCAAACATCAAGCATTTTTAATGCTGAAATCTCTTTCATGCCTAAAACATTCCCAACAATAAAAGTCAAAATATTCTGGATATTACCTCCTCTGTCAAAAATTCTCCAAGGATATGCAATCCAAACTAAGTTTTTTTCTATATCAATTTTATAAACAATTGCATTTAATTCTCTTGAAAAAGGAGTTTCTGTTTTTACTTTAAAATTGGTTCCTGTAGAAGATTCGGCTGCAACTTCAGCTGCTGCCTGCAAAATATTCAAGTCTCCTCCTGAAACTAAATGAGAAATTGTTAAAAGATATTCTCCATTTTTTGGATTTTTTAAATTAAGATTAACATATGCCTTTTGCTTTTCATTAAGTGTTTTAAGCAAGTCCTTCTCTTTTAAATTAATTTTCTTTCTTAGCATTTTATTATAATTTCATTTTATATTTAAATATTTTTTCAATCATTGATGTTTCTCGGCTTTTGGATGCTCATGACCCAATCTTTTTTTATCTTTAAGATATTTAAGATGCTTTTCTTTTTCTTTTAAGAATTTATCTGCATCAAGTTTATATTCATCAATCATCTTTGATGCCTGACTTCCTCCTAAGAAATGCGGCATGATAACATATGTTGCCCCTTGAGCATATAATTCATTTGCTTCCTCAATATTATGAGACATGACAATTATGATTGCTTTTTTATTTATTTGCCTTATTTCATTAATTAATAATAAATTTGTTTCAAACTCAGGGATTGTTGAAACAATCATTTTAGTTTCAGTTAGATTTAATTCATTTAAAAATTCTTCATCATCTGCATCCCCATATCTGCATTCTATTTTATTTTTAGACAATTCGCGAATTGTTTCTGGATTATAATCCACCACCAAATATTTATTTTTTAATTTTTTAAAAGATTGCAATAAATCATAACCAATTCTATTATACCCAAATAAAACAACATTGTATTTTTCTGATGCTTTTTCTTTTTCCATTAATTTTTTTCTTTCAAATATATAAAGATACTTTGAGAAATAAGGGTATATTTTATCTGAATACATAATGAGATAAGTTGAACCTGAGATAGTTATTAAACCCACAATTGTAACAAGAGAGAGTATTTCTCCAGTTAAATGCCCAACACTAACTCCTAACGCGATCAGAATTAATGAAAATTCACTTATTTGAGCTACTGTGAAACCTGCCTGAAATCCTGTTTTTCTTTTATATCCTAAAAATCCCATTAATATCATTACAATTAAAGGATTTCCAATTAAGATAAATAATGAAAATACTATTGCTGGAACAATGAGTTGACTAATAGTGCCAAAAATCATTTGAGAACCAAGAAGTATGAAAAATAAAATAATAAAAAAATCTCTTAAAGGTCTTAATTTTGAACTTATTTCATAGTGAAATGGAGACATTGAAAGAGCAACACCTGCAATTAATGCTCCAATTTCCATTGAAAAACCAATATAATAAAATAGTGCTGCTAACCCCATCCCCCATCCAATTGAAAACAAAAATAAAAACTCCTGAGATTTAGCAAAAAAGAGGGATAATTTAGGCAAGATATAAATGCTGATTAATACAAACCCTCCAGTTAACATCAACCCCGTAATAAGAGACTGAAAAGAAACATCACTTAAGTCTAATCTGCCTGAAAAAGAAGAGATTATCATTAATAAAATTATTGCGAAGATGTCCTGAACCAGTAAAAAACCAATTGAAATTTTTCCATATAATCTCTCTATATCTTTTTTATCAGATAAAAGCTTCATAATAATAATTGTGCTGCTAAAAGTAAGAGCTATTGCAATATATACTGAGATAATCGTAGAAAATCCCAATAATCTGCTTATAAAAAAACCAATTAAAGATGTAAAAATAATCTGTCCTATGCCAGTTATTAAGGAAACTTTTCCAACTTCTTTTATAACTCTTGGACTTAAACTTAAACCAACAATAAAAAGAAGAAGTGCTACCCCTATTTGTGAGAATACTGCTATTGTGTCTGTAGAACTAACAACGTCGAGAAAATAAGGACTTACTATTATTCCTGCAAGAATATAACCAATTATCAATGGCTGTTTTAACAATCTCATTATTCCGGCAATCAAAACAGTTATTGCGAGAATTATGCTTAATTCAATAAATACTTCCATGGTTAGTTATTTCTTTTTTAGATGATAATTTTTATGCGCATTTAATTTAATATGTTTTATTAATTTGTCATGATGTTTTTTTAATTCATTCTGAAAAGTTTTTTTATAAATATATTTTCCAAACAATGTAAAAAAATAAAATACCATCCCTATTCCAAGAAAAGAAAAAAACATTGTGAATATCTTTCCCATGTCTGTTTGCGGGACAATATCCCCATATCCAATAGTAGTTACTGTGGCTATAGTAAAGTATGCTGAATCAATATATCTCCATCCTTCAAGAAAGGAATAAACAAATGTGCCTGTAAACAATAAGGTCAAAAATATGATAATTGCAAGGATAAATTTTTTATGTAAATCCATTTTATTCATTTCTTAAGAGATTAATCAGACTACTGGGAGTTATAACCCCTACAACTCTTTTGTTATCATCAAGAACCGGAATATAATTAAATCCCTCTTTGTAAATTAACTTTATTACTTTATTTATTGAATCATTGAGTTTTACAGTGGATTTGTGCTTATTTACCAAGTTTTTAGCAGGCTTATATAAGAACTCTCTTCTATATCCAATATTTAATACTTGAACCAAAGGTTCATATTTGACTTGATGCAAAAAAAATTTAATTAAATCCTCGTCTCCAATCTCCCCTATAAATTTTTTATCTTTTGTAACCACAATGCAAACATTTGTATCTTCTCTTTTTAGTTTTTGGATGATTGTATCAGGATTATCATCTGGATAAAGAAATACTGGCTTAATCATCGCATCTTTTGCAATTTTTATAGTTTTTATTCCCCCTTCTTCAGCCATATCTAACAAACCCATTAAGTGCTCTTCTCTTAATTTTTTCATACTCTCTTTTTTTCTCATTTTTGCTCACGCTTTCTTTTACATTTATGATGAAATTACTTTTAAATGTTTCTGTGTTTCTGCCCTAAATACATTTGATTTAATTTTCTTATGTTCTTATAGTAAAATAATTTTCTGAAATTATATTTCAGTTAAGGTTATCTGGCTTTAGTTAGATAAGAAAAGATGCGAATTTATGTTTATGTCTTTCCACTTAAATTTTTCTTTATAATTTTTTCAACACATCACTCTTACCTCGACAATACTTATGAATCAAGCCAGTGCCAGTAAATCAATAATAAATGCAAATCTCCAGTATAAAAAACTGAGTCCTATGAGAGGATGCCATAAACCTGACTTCTTTGCTCAGGGCGTTTTTAAAATCAAACAATATTAAAGATAATAAAAAGTTAACCAAAAATAATATAAACTTCAAAACTATTTTTTAAAATATGTTTGAACAATATATCGCAAATAGTTATTTTAGAGCATTTGTAATTTTTATAGCGGTTTTTTTAGGAACTAGGATAGTTCTTTTTATTTTAGAAAAAATTTCTTTAAAAATAACAAAAAAAACAAAAACAGAGTTAGACGATAAACTGGTAAAAAAGTGCTCTATGCCTTTGACAATAATTGCTTTTTTAGTTAGCTTGAAAATAACTATAAATGAAATTTTGTTTCAGGAACATGTTGAAATGATTTTGTCAAATGCTATTTTTTCTTTATTAATTATAGTTCTTGCTTATGTGGTTTATGTGGTTGTGAATATTGTTATTATTAATTTTATGAAAAAAATAGCTTCAAAAACAAAGTCTCAAGTTGATGATTCAATAATTTCTTTGTTTCATAGTGTTTTAAATATAGCATTAATAGTTATTTCTTTGTTATATATTCTGAGTATATGGGGAGTGCAAATTACACCTTTATTAGCTGGTTTGGGAATTGCAGGACTTGCAATTGCTTTAGCATTGCAACCTGTTTTAAGCAATGTTTTTGCCGGAGTATCTATGGTATTAGACCACTCTGTAAGAATTGAAGATTTAGTTTATCTTGACCAACAAACCAAGGGGAAAGTAGAAAAGATTGGTTTAAGAAGCACAAGAATCAGGACATTTGATAATGAAATGCTTATTGTTCCAAATATAAAGTTATCAGAAAGCATAATTCAGAATGTTGCATTGCCAGAACCAAAATCAAGAGTGGTTATCCAATTCAGTGTTTGCTATGGTTCAAATATAAACAAAGTAAAGAAAATTCTACTAAAAGAAATAAAAAAAATTAAACTTATTTCAAAAGAGCCCGAACCTTTAATAAGATTTTTGGAAATGGCAGATTCAAGTTTAAATTTTAAAGTTTATTTTTTTGTGGACTCGTTTGAAAACAGATTTACTGCTATAGATGAAGCAAATACAGTAATTTATGATGCACTTAACAAGAATAATATAGGAATCCCATTCCCGCAAATAGATGTCCATGTTAAAAAATAATTTTTATTATTCATAAGAAATATCAAAATTATAACAACTAAATTTTTCTAATATAAACTTTTGTTATTTCAGATAAGTTTATAATATTTTTTTCACTAGTTATTTTATGAGAAAAAAAACTTTTTTTAGTTTGCTGGGAATGTTGTTAATTTTAAGTCTTTTTATTATAGTGTCTTATTTTACTCAGGAAAATTTACCTTATATTCAGGGTTTAATATCTAATACTTTTGTTGGAATGGGAGCTTATTTTTTAATAGTTATTTTAGAGACAGTTTTAGCTCCAATAACAATTATTCCCCTTATTCCTTTAGCTACTGGGCTTTGGGGATGGTTTTTAGCAGGATTATTAACCTTAATAGGATGGACATTTGGTTCTTTACTTGCTTTTTTTATTGCAAGAAAAGGAGGAGTTCCATTAATTGAAAGATTTGTTCCTTTAAAAAAAATACAAAAAGTAGAGAAATTAATTCTTGAAGAGCACTTGTTTATAGGGATAATTTTACTTAGAATCTTGATTCCTATTGATGTAGTAAGTTATGCTATTGGACTTTTTAGCAGTGTTAGTTGGAAAAAATATACTTTAGCTTCATTTATAGGATTTATTCCTCTTTCATTTTTCCTGGCATATTCTGGTTCATTACCTGTTTATTATCAATTAATGGGTTTTTTATTAATGGGAATTTTAATTCTTTTAGTATTAATAATTTTGATTAAAAGAATCATGAAAAAATTAAATATTGTTGATTTAAGAGAATTATTTACTTAAAAATTTAATTAGATTTCAATTCAAATGATTGAAAATAAATATGAAAAAACTCTTGAAGCATTAAAGCAAAAGATTAAGAATAATCTCATAAAAATTATTGAAAGCAAAGATTTTAATCCAAAGTTTAAAAGTAATTTTGCATGTTATTTTTGCAGAGAAAAAATTGAGGGAAAAGTAAGAATTTTAATTGAATCAGATTTAAAAGGCATTAGTTATTATCCAATAGATAGTAAATGCTATGCAAAAGTCAAAGGAATAGTGGTGGTTAATTAAAATATATAAAAACATTTAATAATATGTTTCTTTTTTTAATTAATAATGTTGCCAAAAGAGATTATAAAAAATAGTGCATTAAAATATGCAGATAAAACAGCATTTAAGTGCTATGATGACAAAATTAGTTATTATGAAATAAATTCTAATTCTAATAAACTTGCAAATGGGTTATTAAAAATAGTTAAAAAAGGTTCTAAGGTGGGGGTAATTCTTCCAAATTGTATAGAGTTTGTTGAAATAAGATTTGCATTGTATAAAAATAGCATGATTTTTGTCCCACTAAATATGGGGGTGTTTGATGTTAAAAATTTAATTGATTTGATTATTGATTCTGATTCTGAAATATTAATCCTCGACGAGAAATTTATAAAATTAATAGATGAATTTAAAAAAAATCTTCCAAAAATTAAAAAATTTCTTGTTAAAACAGATAAAAAATCCAGAAATTACACGAGATATAAGGATTTTCTTGAACAAAATAATAACAAAGAACTTGAAGTAAATATTAATGAAAAAGATATTACAATGATGGGTTATAGTTCTGGAACAACTGGAAAACCAAAAGGTATTGTTTCAACACAAAAAAACTGGATTTGCAGCATGAATAATTTGCATAAGAATGCTGATACAGAAATTACAGAAAAAGATGTGATGATGCACATAACTCCTTTAACTCATGCAACAAGCATATTTTTGCTTCCATATTTTTTAAAAGGAGCATCACAAATATTAGTGGAAGATTATGATCCAAAATATATTTTAAAAACAATAAAAAAAGAAAAAGTGACAAGCATATTTTTAATTCCGGCAATGTTGCTTGGCTTGTTAAAAGAAACTTACAAGCTATGGTTTTTATGTTCAAATTTTTTGAATCTTGGAAAAAATTTATCCAGTCTTAAAACAATTATTTATGGCTCGGCACCAATGTATTTAGAGCATTTAAAAAAATGCATTAAAAGATTTGGAAATATTCTTGAACAAGGTTATGGAATGGCTGAAGTACTACCCCCCCTGGCAAATCTCAAGAAAAAAGAACATGTTCTTGATAATAATAAAGAAAATGAGAAAAAACTTTTATCTACTGGAAAAATTATCTCTGGTGTTGAATTAAAAATAATAGATAAAAATGAAAAAGAAGTTAAATCAAACATAATTGGAGAGATTATTGTAAAGAGTGATACTGTAACAAAAGGGTACTGGAAAAACCCAAAAGCAACAAAAAAAAGTTATAGAAATGGTTGGTTTTACACAAACGACCTTGGTTATTTTGATGAACAAGATTATTTATATATTGTTGGAAGAAAAAAAGACATGATTATTAAAAGAGGCATGAATATTTTTCCAAAAAAAATTGAAGAAATTCTTTTAAATCATCCAAAAATTAAAGAATGTTGTGTATTTGGAATTCCGGACATTAGATTTGGGGAAGAAATATGTGCAGCAATTGTTAAAAAAAGTAAATTAAATGAAAATGAAATATTATCTTTTTGTAGGTCAAAACTTAATCCATTGCTTATTCCAAAAAAAATTGAATTTTATGATAAATTGCCTAAAAATGCAAGTGGAAAAATAATGAGAAATCAATTAAAAGAAAAATTCTGGAAGGGATATAATTTTGTAACTAATTAAGAAAAATAAAAAATAAGGGATTAAGTAATATTTAATAAGAAATAAAGCTTATAAGATTAAAATTCTTATAAATTACCATATGAAAAATAGAATTTATAATTCAAAAAATAGTTTTTTTAAAATTTATGTAATATCAATTTTAACTATGCTGACTAATTTTTTTACCACAAAAAAAAATGTTGAAAAATTAATTGAGAAAAATCTTGAAGAACTTAAAAAAAACAAAGAAAAAGAATTAACTATTTTTGTTTATGGAATCAGAATTGGAAGATATGGTTCATTGTTCAATGCAATTAATTGGTTTAAAAAAAGGGGGCTGATTATGATTCCCATAGAATGTGAGTCAAAAGGTTCTGTACCTTATTCTGCAAAAAAAATAAAATTACAAATTAAAAAAATAATGCAAAAAACAAATGCAAAAAAAATAAATATTATTGGTTTTAGTTATGGGGGATTTGTTATAAGATATTATTCAGAAATGCTGGGGGGGTATAAAATAATCAATAAAATTGTAACTGTTTGCGGACCCTACAACCCATTATCTCCTAAAAAAAGCCTGGCATTTTGGATAAGCAAATTTACTGGAGGAGATCCTGTTGGAGACAATATAATGCTCAAAAAATTGCAAAATAAATATTCTGTGAAAAATCACCTTTCTATTTATTCATTAAAAGACTGGATTCTTCCTCGCAAGGATACTAAGTCATATAAAGCGCAGGAAATAGCTATTCGTGGGGGGCATTTATTTATATCTTATAATTTGGATATTTCTGAAATAATTTTAGATTATTTAAAAAAATAAGTCTTTATATTACTCACTTTCGTTCGATTGATAGGACATAGTTATATACAAAATATTAAGGGTAAATAGTTTATTATTTATTAATAAATTTCACACATGGAGAGTATGAGCAAGTATAAATTTTTAAATATAAAATGTGCATTTAGAAAGCAGACTTAAAAATAAACCATGCTTTTTAAAAAATTGCGAAATTCAATATTTTCAAATATTAAACAATGGAAACCACACCCCCTGGGGTGTGAAGGATGTCACATTAAAAGTTATTTGCAATCATATTAAACTATTTAAAAGAGAAAAATGATTAAAAACAATGACGGATATTATTTTATGGAATTCATTAGCAAGCAGAAGAAGATCTGTAAGTGATTGTTTTAAGGAAAATGGATTAGCACAAATTAAAACTTATCTTGAAATTAATAATTATGATGTTCAATTAATAGATTGGGCAATTCCCAGCTTTTATAACAAATTATCACCTGATTTTTTAACTAAAATTAACAGGGAAATAATCTCTTATCTTTTTGAAAATATGGAAAAAAACAATGAAAATTTTAAAATAAAATTAATCGGAATTTTTAACCTATTTATTCAGGGCATTCTTACTTATATCCAGAAAAAAAGAATGAATTATTTTCTTAATGAACTTGCGAAAAAAATCGCGAAAGAAAATATTCTGGCTTTTGGGGTAAAAGTATGGTATGGTGAAGCATTTTACTGGGCAAATAAATTAATTGAAAAAATTAATAAATTAAACCCTGAAATAATCACTATTGCGGGAGGATATCATCCAACAATATATGAGGATGATTTTTTAAAATACAGTAAATTTGACCTCGCTGTTGTGACACAAGGAGAATATGTTTTAAAAAAAATTTTAGATATAATAAAAACAAATAAAAACAAAAGTAAAAACAAAATATTAATTGAAATTTCTAAAAAAGCAGAAGATGGAAATCTTAAAAATCTTATTTATAGAGATAATGATTTAATTAAAAAAACAGGTAAAATGCTGCCAAATATTAAAAATAATGTTATTCCAGATTATCGTGAAAATGATGGTAAGATGAATGTTCATGTCATGGTTGAATCATATGGGTGTGATTATGGAAAATGTAATTTTTGTGTTCATCCTTTTATTTATCCGTGGTATCTTGTAAGACCTGTGAGTGAACTTGTAAAAGAAATTAAAATTATGCTAAAAAAAGGCATAGGTTTGTTTAGATTTGCTGGTTCTGATACTCCTCCGCAAGTTGGAGCTATAATTGCAGATGCTATTTTAAAAAATAAATTAAAGTTAGAATATAGTATTGGTTCAAGAGCAATAAGAAATAGCAAAAATTCAAAAGTTTACAAAAAACTTGTTTTTTGTTACAAAAAAATGATAAATTCGGGTTTGAAATCTGTGTTTATTGGGGGGGAAACAGGAAATGATTTAATAAACGAAAAAATTATGAATAAGGGGGTTAATTCTGAGGATATAGTCTATACTGTAAAAGCAATGAGAGAAGCTGAAAAATTAACAGGTAAAAAAATAGATATTATTTTAGCCCTGATTTATCCTGTGCCTCTTATTAAAGGAGTTTCTTTAGATGATGTAAGAAAAGATAATATTAAATTAATAAAAACAACTGCTCCAAATAGTGTTATGATTACTCCCCCAGGTCCTTTTAAAAATACCAAATGGTTTTTTGAAAAAGAAAAGTTTGGCTTTAAATTTGGCAAGAATATAATAAAAAATATGATGAGTTATGAATATGTTCTTTATAAACCTCCCACACTTTGGCCAGATTTAGAATTTAGTTTAAATAACAAAAAATTTATCATATTATTGGAAGAATGTAATGAATTAAGAAATCAAATTAAAGAAATCAGTGTTCCAACTGATGTAAGTGATGAGCATTTTTTAATGTTAAGAGCAGCAGGTTTTTTGGGAGAAAAAGGTGTGAAGGAATTCAAAAAAGAAAGTATAAAAGATATTGTGTCATCAAATTATGGCTGGACAAATAAAATATGTGAAAAAGTCGATAAATACAGCAATAAACTTGCAAAATCCAATAAATTATGAATTAAATTTTATTATATTTTTTAAGAATTTTTTTTGCATACCATCTTTTAAATTTTTGAATTGGATTTTTATTCCCAAAAGGCATGTATCCTTTTTTAAATTTTAATCTACGAAGATCAAATTGCATGTAATGTGGAACAACTAATACTTTTTCTTTTTTCAGTAAAATCTTAATTGCTTCACAAGCTACTATTGCAGAACATAAATTACATGCAATTACTGATGAAGGTCCTTTTTTTTCATGGATATTAACCCTTTTTATATCCATATATTTTAACTGAAGGCCTCCTGGTGCAAGTCCTAAACCAAATGCAATTATTTTTTCATCAAAACTCATTTTATCATTAATATCAAAATATTCATCAAAACTCATTTTATTTGGAGCAAAAATAAGCCAAGGAGCTCCAAAACCTACTGGGCCTGCAGTTATAACATAAATTCCTTTTTCTTTTGCTTTTTTAAAAATTAATCTTCTTGCTTCAATGCAAAAAAAATCAATTCCATCAATAAAAATATCTACATCTTTAAGAAATAAATCTATATTTTTTTCATTTATTTTTTCATTAATAACCTTAACTTTTGCAAACGGATTTATATCTTTAATCATTTTTTCAATTGTTTTTACCTTGCTTTTACCAAAAGAAGAAACATTTGCCCCGATTTGCCTATTAATATTTACAATTTCAAAATTATCTGAGTCAGCAATGTGAAAGTTTCCAATGCCCATTCTAGCCAGAGTAAGAGCATGAATCCCCCCAACACCCCCCATTCCCGCAATCGCAATAGTAAAATTTCGCAATTTTTTTTGCTCTTTTTGTGAAAAAAGACCAATATTTCTTAAAAATGCCTTTTTGTAATATTCATCGACTGATAAATTCATTTTAAAACCCCTTTATTCTTAATTATATTTGATTATTTTTAAATCTTATTAATTAAATATATTTATGTTTGATTATCATTTTTGAATCTGATTTTTTAAATTCAATTAAATTAACATTTGGCAGGGCATGTTTTGAATAATGAGTTATCATGTCTTTATATTCAACATTTGTTTCACATAATTCTTTTTTTATTAATTTTTCAAAATCATTTTTTAATTGAATATTAGGTTTTATATTTTCTTTTAATTCTATTTCTATTATGAACATGGTTTGTTGTTTTGAAGTTTGTTGCTTTTTTAATTTAAATTTTCCGGTTATTAAATTTGCAAGAGATTTATCTTGATATAATGCTTTTGAAATTGTCTCTGGATATACTTTTGCCGAGTTTATTGAAATCACCCCGCCTGTCCTTCCGTCAATATATAAAAAAGGAAGTTTTAATTTAACTTTGATATCTATATTTTGTTGTTTGAAAATTTCTTTTATTTTTTTATAAGAAATTACCCCCCCAGAATCATGAATATTATACCTTATAACAGGCAGCATTTTATCCAAATTAATTGTTGTTATTATTACTTCTCCCTTACTTTCTTCTATAAAAAAATTTAATGGATTATACTGAAAAAGCATGGGAATTAATTTAGATTTTTTATTCCTAAATAATTTTTGTTTTAATTTTTTATTTTTTTCTGCTAGTCTTCTTATTTCCACTGTATCTTTATTTTCATTTATCCCGCATACCCCAATATCTGCTGCTCCATAAACTGAATAAATCTTGCTTTTTGCATTTGCTGGAGAGCTTTTAATTAAAGTATAAAGATAATCCCTAAACGATTCTGAAAAACCCTCTCCTGCCAAAAGAAAATTTAGATTATAATCTTTAAAATTTATTCCTTCTAAAATTCCTTTTTCTAAAAGATTTTTAACAAAAGGGGGATAACCTCCAATGATTATTTGTGAGAATTTATCCCTCAGTGTTTTTATTATGCCTAAAATTTCAGCATAATCTGCTCCGGGATTTATAGTAGGGCCTATACTATTCATAATAAATGCAAATTTCATACCACTTACCCAGGGGCCGAGTGCAAATCCATTTACAAACAATGCATTTTCATTGCTGATTTTAAACAGATTCTCCAAGCCAATTCGCGATAAATTTATTCCCTCTTTTCCTTCTTTATAATTATGTGCCCAAATAAAAGATTTTCCAGTTGTTCCTGAACTTTTATAGACTGTTGTTGCAAAACTTAAATCAGAATCAATAAGCAAATCTTTAATATCTTTACATGCTTTTATGTAATTTTCCTTGCTTGTAAAAGGCAATTTGTTAAAATCTTTAAAATTTTTAATTTTATTGTTAAAATCTTTTGATTTTAAAAATTTCTTATAATTTTTAACTCTTTTAAACGCTTTTTTTGCCTGTTTAACTGCTTTTCTCTTGGATATTTCCTCAATTGTTTCAGAATCCGCAATTGTTAAAAATTTTAGTGCTAGTTTAGGATTTTGTTCAATTATTTTTGTAAATAAATTTAAAATATTCAAGGGAATAATATTACTAATTTTACTTAATATCATTTTAAAGAAAATTTTTTAAAATTTTTTTAGACTGTAATTCTCCATCCTCTATCATTTTACTAATATTCCTGAAATTTTTTCGATTTATATTGAATTTTTTTGAGGGTTCTATTATTAAAACTTTTTCCTTGAATTTTTTTATAGCTTTATCATCAAGTATAATATCTAAATTTTCTGAATTAAACCCAATTTTACGGGGAATTGAATCTACTAAAATAGCCCTGTCACATCCAAGAGAAATTGCTTTTTTAATTCCAAAATATTTGTTAGAACATCCGTCAATATACCTTACCCCATTAAATTCATAAGGAGGAAAATAAGGTCTTACAGAACAAGAAGCTAAAATAGGGTCAATAAGATTTCCTTTATCAAAAAATACATCTTTTTCCTGTTCTTGTGTAATGCAGTGAACATAAAATGGAATTTTTAAATCTTCAAATTTTCTCGCTGAAAAAAGTGTATGGGCAAGATTTCTTAATCCTTTTATTGAATAAAATGAAGGATTAAAGGAATTAAGCTTAAGTTTTATTGGAAAACACTGCCTTGAAGTAGCCTTAAGCCACCCCTTTTCCAGTTCCAAGACACTTTTTTTAAAATTGGCTGTGGATGAAAATTTTGCTCCGTTTATTGTTCCAATACTTGTAGCTATAATAGCATTTGGAATGATATTTTTTTTTACAAATGTTTTTAAAACTCCTACCTGGAAAGCACCACGTGTTCCCCCACTTGTTAATATCAATGCTATCTTCATCTTCTCTTTTTAACAAAATTGTCAATAACCTTGTTAATAATATTTATTACTTATTCATTTATATAGATTTCTAATCTTAAATATGATTGTTCTTTAATTAATTAAAAAAATATTAAGATTTATTTATTAAGTTTTTTAATTATTTTTGAAAATATTAATTTTCTAATCAGGAAAATTAAAACCCCGAAAAAAACTGCAAAACCAATAATTTTACGGGCATTATTAAGCATATCAAAAGATACAGAAGTCCATTTTCCAGCAAACCACATTAACATTCCAATAACCATTACCCAGGAAATAACAGACAGAGTATTAATTAAAAATATTTTTCCAAATTTTTTTTCTTTTTTAGCTACATAAAAAATAGCAAGAATCCTTGTTCCATAAAAAAACTTTGAAAGACAAAGAATAGTAAACATTTTCTTTTTACTAATTCCCTTTAAAAATTTAGTTTTTTTTGCTTTTTTATCTAAACACAAAAATTTTCTTATTTTTTTTGAATATTTGGATCTGGCAATACTAAACCATAAAATATCACACCCCCCATTTCCAATAATACTAAAAAGAATAACAATCCATAAAGCAAGAACTCCTTGTCCAGAAAGAAAAGAAAGAAAATAAACTGTTTCATCCCCTAAAAAAAATGTAACTAAAAATACTGTAATAATTGGATTTGAACTAATACCTAAAATAATTGATTCAAAACCTGTCATTAAAATGATAAGTTGATAAGATTTTTAAAGGTTACTTTAAAATTTTAATTTATCATAACTCTATTTCTTGCTTCAGAAATTTTTTCTCCTTTAAGATAATGGAGTGCTATTGCTCTGGTTTCCTTATTATAAGAAATAAGTGTATGTCCCCCAAGTATGCCCACTTGTTTTATTTTTTGTTGTACTGGATAATGAGTTCCTATTACCCAGTCATTAAAACCATAAATAGCCAGATAATTTTTTACAGAAAATTTATTTTGTATTTTTCTTATAAATTGATTAGTCAAATCAGGGTTTTTGCCTAAAATCCAGAAAAAATTATAACCTAAAGTGTCTGTTTTAACCGGTTTTAAAGGTGTATAAACTGTAATTAATTTATCAATTACTTTTTTACCTCCAAATTCTTCTGCATAAAGTCTTGCAATATTTCCTCCCAGACTTATTCCAATTAGATTTATTTTTTTTACATTAGCTTGCTTCATTATCTTTTCTATTTCCAGTTTTACTTTTTGAGTTGATTCAATATCACTATCAAGTGAATTATAACCTAATGAAACTATTGCAATACCTCTTTTTCTAAACCATTTAATAGTTCCATACATTGTTCTAAAGTAATTTGCTCCAACTCCATGAAGAAGAATTGTTAACTCTTTTTTTTCATTTTTTGCTTCCTCAATACTTTTTATATTTATTTTATCTACTTTATTTTTTGTTCCTGCACATATTTGCAAAGAATGTATTAATTTTGATAGATTTTTTAAAAAAATTTTTCCACTATGGTAAAAAATTAAATAAAAAATATAAAAAATATAAAATATTCTCGAGAAAATATTTTTAGAACAATCTCGCTTACCCCCTCTTTTTTTAACAAACTCCATAATTTATTAAAATTAATCTAAGTTTTTAAATATTCTCTAATATGGATATGTTAAGTCAGCAGGTAATGGAATAGCAAATTTTGCAGTTTTATCGTCCATAAACAATAGATAACTGAATTTTCAATAATTATTTTTTTAGTTAATTAATAATATGCAAATGTCGCCGGTTAATCATCAATTTAAGGGCGTTTATCACCTTTTAAGTTAACGCAATCTCTAATATTATTTAATATTTTATTCTTTTATAACTCCAGATAAAAAGAATAATCGGGACTATTGTAAATGCTAAAAGTGCATAAATATCAACCATAATATCTGAAAGTGCAAAACCTTTTATCATTATACTATTTAAGGCATGATTTGAAAATGTCATTGGTGTGATTTTTGAAACATGGTTCATAAAATCAGGCATTATATCTGGCGGGAAAAATGAGTGGGAAATTAAAAATGAGGGAATTACAATAAGGGGGACAACTACAAGTGCCTGCTGCATTGATTTAACTTTTGATGAAATAAATAATCCTATTGAAATTGCTGAACAAGAAAGTAAAAATAAAACTATAATAACATCATAAACAGAACCAGTAATACGAAGACTATAAAGAAAAATAGCTAAAAAAAGTGTATATATCATCTCAAAAAAACCAAAAATTATAAAGAGAATGAATTTTCCAAAGAAAATAGTTACACTGGAAACAGGGGTTGTGGAAAGCCTATATAAAGTATTTTTTTCTTTTTCAGAAATTACATTAAGAACAGGTGCCATTAATGAAACAAAAAATACAATAAGGGATAAAATGCCTGGTCCGATATAATCAAAATATTTAATCGGGCCAAAACTTGGTGTTTCATTTAATTTCACAGGTTCAGACAAAAATTTTTGCTCTAGTTTTTCAAAATCAATATTAATATCTTTAGCTATGGTATTAGCATCTTCAAATAAATTCTTTATTTTATCCAGTCTTTGTTCTATTTTTTCAGAAAGATTATCATCTTCAATATCTGGAATATTTAAGTTATTTATTTCATCTAATATGTCCTCAAGCTCTTCACTTAAATTATTAAAATTTTCTATGATTGCTGAAAGCTGAGCCAGGATAGTTAATTTTAATTCTATAGATTCACCATAAACAACAAGATTATCAACCTCGCTTGTGATAAGTTCTAATGTATTTTTTGCATTATCCAAACAATCTTGTTTTTCCCTTAAGGAATCTTTTGTTTCATCAACAAAGTCTTGTAATTCTGATACATTAAATTCATCTGTTTGTTTTTTTAAATCATCCAGTTCTATATCAAGAATATCGCTTTCAAATTCTACCTCATCAAATATGTTTTTTACTTTATCAATTTTTTCTTTGCCTTCTTTTTTTTCCCTTTCCACATCATCCATGATATCACTTGTTACATTTTTAAGAGTCTCTCCAATTATTTCGGCTTTTGCTCCAGAAAGAGAATTGTATGTTAAAAAATTAGAACTATCAAGATACATATCTATTTCTCCTGTTATACTATTATCAAGATTTTCACCAAACCCTGCCGGAATAAAGAGAATTGCCCTGATTTCACTATTTCTTAATTTAACTAAATTATCTTCTAAAGAATTTGAAGATGGGACAATGTCAAAATATTCAGATTTTTCAGTTGCATCAACAACATAACTTGAAAAATTAGTGTGGTCTTCATCAATTACAACTGTATCAAGATGATTTATATCTCCTCCCTGGAATGAACTGCCAAACATAACAATAAAAATAATTGGCTCTATTAATGCTATAAGAAGAAACCCTTTATCACTGAAAAGTTGTTTTGCTTCTTTTAAAAGTACTGTGAATAACATTTTAAATATTAGTATAATCGGATTGCATAAATCTAAAAATTACTTCTTCAAGCCCGGGTTTTTTAATTTCAATATCTTTATATCTTTCTTTGGCATTTCTGATAATATCGAGAATATAGGATAAACCATACCTATCTGAAAAAATTCTAACATGCAGAACATTTCCTTCCCTTGTAACTTCTTTAACACTGTCTTGAATCAATATCATAATTTTTTCTGCTATTTTGAAATCATCAAATGTCAGATTAACTTTATTTCCCTGTCTTGAAGCATACCTATATATTATATCTTTTGTGCTCCCATCCATTATTTTTACACCCCTATGGAGAAAACATATATCATCACAAAGTATTTCAGCATCATGTATTGAGTGGGTAGTTAAAATTATTGTTTTAGTTTCTTTTAATTCAATCAAAAGATTTGTGATTATTCTTTTTGTTTCCAAGTCTATGCCAACTAGTGCTTCATCCAGTATTATGATTTCAGGGTCTCCAATTAATGCCACTGCAATAGACACTCTTCTTTGATATCCTCCAGAAAGAAATTTTACTTTTCTTTTTAAATCTCCTAATTGCAGAATATCTGCCCACATTTGAATTTTGTCTTTAAGTTCTTTTCTTTTTATGCCATAAGCTTTGCCGAAAAAATGAATATTCTCCTTAATTGTCAATTCTTCATATAATGATATTTTTTGTGGCACAATTGCTATTCTTCTTTTTAGAGATTTAGAATGTTTTTTAGTTTTTTCATCAAAAATATATACATCTCCTTGAGAATAACTTAATAATCCGGATAATATATGTAAAAGAGTTGTTTTCCCAGCACCATTGCTTCCAAGCAATCCAAAAATAGTATTTTTTTTAACACTAATTGAAACATCATTTAAAGCTACTACTCCTTTAAATTTTTTTGATACTCCAACAATTTGCACCACCTCACTCGTCATTAAATAAATTCTCTTCTAATATTTATAAATCTGTCTAATTTTTTAATCTTTAATCTCACTTGTTTTTTTCCAAGCAATATAATTTTTGCTTAAGATATCCAGAACTTGTTTTCTTTGTTCTGAATTTCCAATTCCTTTCCAGTCAAGCAACACAAAATCCACTTCTTCTTGTGTTTTGCTTATAGCCTGTTTAATCATTTCTTCTGAAAGAGGCAAAGCATATTGTGGAATTATATGTGAAATAGCAATATTTGAGTTTAATTGAATTTTATTAAAATTAGGGCAATAATGAGGACCGCCAATTCCTACTGCAACTTCAGTATACGGATTTTCCTTGAATTCACTGATTATTTCTTTTATTGTTTTGGCAATTATAAATCCTGCTTTTCTGTTTTGCCACTCATTTTCTGTTGAGCCAATTTCTATGAAGATGCAGGGTTTATCAATTAATGGTCCGTGATGAGTGCATTCAAGGGTGATTTTAAACTCTTTTAATTCATGCTGTTTTGCAATCTGGTTTAATTTTTCAAAAGCTTGTTTTTGGAATAGTGCTGAAGTCTTGCATATTTTTGTTTTTTCACCGCCAAGATTAGGATTTAACCAGTTTCCAGGAGCATGAATGCTTAGTGTTTTTTCTTTTTTTTCTGATGCATGTTTTGAAGCAAATATAATAAAATCATATTTATTGATTTTTTCCAAATCCAGATTTTTTGTATAAATTATGTCTGAATCAATTAAATAAAAATCAAAATTAGGCTGGTTTGCCATAGAAGACAATAAAGGGTTTTGCCTAAACTGTGAAAGCTGGGTAGTTATATTTGCTCCCGCACTGTCATTTTTATTCGCGATTATTAAATATTTCTTAAACATGAATTTTTAAAGAATTACTGGTTTTTAAGAGTTGTTTATAGTAATCCTAATAAGATTACAAATAATATTCCTAATATTAAAGCGAAAATTGTTTGATGGTTTGTGGCTTTAGAACATGAGGCAGGAATTATTTCATCACTTGTTATATATATCATCAATCCTGCAGTTGCACCAACAATAAATCCAATCATATTATTTGAAATATATTGGTATAATTGATTAGCAATTAAAAAACCCAAAAGCACAGGGATTGCAGTTGAAGAAGAAATTAAAAAAGATTTTAATCTTTTTTTAGTAATGCTAAAATAAGGTGCTGAAGTGCAAATTCCTTCAGGAACATTATGAATGGCTATTGCTAATGCAATAACTATACTAACTTTAAATCCTGAGACAGCACCAATTGCAATTGCCATCCCTTCTGGAAAATTGTGCAAAAATATTCCAATCATTAAATATAAGGCAGTTTTTTTTAGTTTTTTCCCTTGTTCTTGCTGGCACAATCCTGGATGAATATGGGGAATGATTCTATCAACACCAAACATAAGAATTGAACCAAAAATAATTCCCCAAATAGCAATCCAAATAGAGGAAAGATGAATGCTTTCAGGAATTAATTCCAAAAATGAAATTGCTAACATAACCCCCCCTGCAAATGCAAGCATATTATACATAAATGTTTCTGAAGGTTTTTTAAGAACACCAATTAAAGAACCCAGAATAGGGCCTAAGACAGAAATTGTTAAAATTATTAGTAATTGATTATCCATTTTCACCTTTTAATAAAAAAAATGTTGTCTTTAAATAAATTTGCATTTTAAGCAAGGAGGAAAAATTATTATGACTATATCTTTTAAATTATTTTTTGGTTGCCTGTTGTATTATTTTATAACATTGCCTTCTGCATTTCTCCACCGAATATTATAAATACTAAATTCTCTTAAAAATTTTATAAAATGCAAGAAATAATCAAAATTATTATTGGGGTGTTGTTTTTAATAATTGGGATTCCTCTTGGAAGTTATCTGGCTAAAATGACAAATGAGGAGTTAAAATCAGGGAAAAAATGGTTTAAATTAATTTTAATTATTTGCTTTATTGGGGCTTTAATAAGTTTAATCATTAAAAATGATGTTTTATTATTTAGTTTTTTATTTATTGCTATTGTGACTAATCAAAGTTTGAAAAGATAAATAGAAACTTTTATAAGCTAAATGACACTATAATTTCTATATACCCCCCAGGTTTGCATTGCAACCCTGGGTTTAAAATTTCTAAAGATTTATTAATGATTTAATTATTTTATTATTGATGAGTGTGGGACACATTTAAGCATATAGAAGAAGAATGTTGTGCCACACGGCTCTAGCAAACAAAGCAGTATCAATTCGATCTTCTCGTTTTTGTGAGACTTTCCAACCAAACATTTTTTTATCAGAA
>Ga0180732_1000865_pt1 | contig 21671 bp, 19 predicted proteins | sample KR11_01MetaG_FD_148674 | JGI IMG/M metagenome (GOLD analysis project Ga0180732, IMG submission 148674) | Groundwater microbial communities from the Olkiluoto Island deep subsurface site, Finland - KR11_0.1 MetaG | ecosystem: Environmental > Aquatic > Deep subsurface > Groundwater | place... | reverse complement strand
TTGATGTGGATTTTAGGGCTAATTTGATGAAGAGTATAAAGAATAACTTCAAAGTGCTGTCCAATGCGATTTTGGAGTTTTAGGTTTTTGAAGTTGAATAGACATCCTCATGAGGATGCACTACGATACCCTTTGAGGTTATTTCATATGGATGGATATTGTGGCTATGTTTCGTACCTCTCATTTTGAATATCTCCATACTGCGTATTCTTACAGAATCTGTTCGTTTATAACGCATTAAGATAGTCCCTTCAGTTACGAATTCCTCGACACCAAATCTGCTGGTCGCATTATCATCTACAATTTCACAAGTCATCAGTGAAGTCAATCCCAGAATTTCAAGAGTTGTGCTTAATTTCAGTAGTTCAATCCTTATCTGGGGTAGGTCATGGAGATAAAAACCGATAGATGTAGCTCCATCAATTAATGCTCTTTTTGCATTAACATTTTCCTGTATAGTCATAATCTTGTCAAGTGTAGAACGCATATCAAAAGGTCTATCCTCTACATATTTTTCGTGAGTAGGAATGCCGATTTTGGTAGAACATGCATCAAGTATCGCAAGTTTGCCTTCTTCTTCTAATGCTTCAAAGTCCCACCCGAACTGTCTTACGTCCTCTCTGACCTGTTCGGGACGCTCTTCTGTTGCTATGTAAATACCATTTTCTCCATATTTTGTAATGCCATTGTAAAGAAACTGAAGTCCAAATATGGTCTTACCTGCACCAGCCATCCCCGATACAAGGTATGTTCGATTTCTAAGTAGTCCCCCTTCGCACAATTCATCAAATCCAGGAATTCCTGTAGGAACACGCTTCTTAACCTGACTTTTTTCAAACATGCCTTATCACCAGAATAGATACTAATCTTTAGTTTACAGAAATAAATACTTAATTGCTATATGCTAATAATAATAATTAAGACTTGAAAATAGCGTTACTGAAGCTTTCCTTTTTATGTAATGGTTGAATAGTTCAGGGTCGTCGAAAAAGTGCTTGAAATAATATGCCTTATTGAGCTTAAAAATATTGATACAGGGACGCTTTTCAGTAATATCAAAGGTAGGCATGGATAATTTAATCAATATCGACTGAAGCCACTGGGTCTCTTTTGGGCTTTTTTCTTACTCCGACAGTCCTTGCACCTAATTGGCTCACTGTATCCCTTCTCTTCAAAGAATTGTTGGTCACTTTCTGTAAAAATAAAATCTTTGTAACAATCTATGCAGTTTATCTTTTTATCTCCCATAATTAATCCTCCATGCCATAGGTATTGATAGGAACTATCACATAAATAACTCTTTCAATTCCTGTCATAGAAAAACATAAGTTATTCAAAGCCAATCATGAAAAAAATGGCATAGAGGAGTATTACCATCCAGAATGTGCCAAGGATATAAAACTACAATTGCCAATAACAATAAAGTTTATAGGAGAAGTTAATCCTCTGGATTAGGGTTCTTATGAATTTATAGAATTAGGTCTTTTTACCAGTTACGCCTATGCTTGAGCCTATGGATGCTGTTTTCTTATCGATACTCGTGGAGTAGGAGAAAGAACTTATCTTACTGCGCCAATCACATCAAAAAATCCCAAATAGTGATAGCAACAGGCATGTGGTTTTCACAATCCCAGATACGTTGAGAGAATTGTTTAGGAATCCGGAAGGTGCATCCCAACCTATATAAAGCCTTAAATACCCTATATAAAGGAGCGAATATGGTAAATACTACGGAACCAAGGAAGACTATAAAAATAGAAAATGTTGTTGCATCTACGGCTATTGGAGCAAAACTTGACCTGAATCAAGTCGTCGGCGTTTTTGAAGGAGCGGATTATAACAAAAAAAGATTCCCTGGTGTTGTTTACAGGACAACATCCCCGAAAACCGCAGCCCTCATTTTCAGCAGTGGCAAGATCGTTTGTACAGGAGCAAAAAGTATTGCCGATGTAGGTGTAGGTCTTTCAAAAGTGTTTGATAAATTAAGAGAAATGGGTATCCAGATCCTGGATAAGCCTGAAATTAAGATACAGAATATCGTTGCATCCGCAGATCTTAAAAGAGTGCTCAACCTCAATGCAGTTGCTATCGGTCTTGGGCTTGAGAATATTGAATATGAACCTGAGCAATTCCCCGGTCTTGTTTATAGGATGTCCAGCCCCAAAGTGGTCCTGCTATTGTTCGGCTCTGGCAAAATAGTGATAACAGGCGGCAAGAAACCAGAGGATGCAGAAGCAGCAGTCGAGAAGATAGTTACAGAACTTGATGGATTAGGTCTGCTTTAATAATCTTGACTTTAGCAATTGTGTCATGGGGTACCGGGCGATCCTGGCGATTTCTTTCCTTGTTTCAATTTGTTCTTATCACCTCACCCCCACGCAACAGAAAGCTGGCGCGCCCCGAACTAGGGCGTTAACGCATCACGGGCGCCTTGCAGGGGCGGCGCGCCGTCTGCTGACGGCGGGAGCAGCAGGCTGGTTTTAAATAAAATTATCACGGGCGAATTATCGATAGTTCGATAGTTCGTGATTTAATATGAGTTTAAAAGAAACGTACTTCGGAAATTTAGGGAATGTAAAGAAGATGGATCCTGGCGCGGTGATCATCGATGTTACTCGCAGGGCAGGAAGCATACTATCTCCTTCGTGGGATATGCTGAACGAGTATAAAGCGGGAAAGATGATCTGGGATGGATATATCTCAAGGTTTTTGCGGGAAATGGATAATCCTGAATGCAAAACTGAGATGCTCAGGATTGGGGAGCTCGCCAGGACCAAAGTGGTATATCTCGTATGCTTTGAGCGCGTGGGTAATTGCCACCGCTTCCTGCTCGTGGATATGATCAAACGGGCCATGATCATTGAAGCATGCAGACGGATGAGAGAAAGGGCGGTGGTGTGACCCACAAATGCAGGTCAGGTAACCATACCTGGCTTTTCAAGGAAGACGCAGACAAGTGCTGCAATGGGTTCAGGCGCGTGTTGGTCATCGACGACCCACGCGCGTGTGACCGCATAGTCTCTGGGCGTCTACCTGGCGGGATCTCCTATGGTTATGCTTGGGTGCAGGTTACCGGATAGCGCTATTTTTTTTGCCACTGACAGCAGGTTGGCGCATTCTCATCATAACCAATCAAAATTTAACATAATCATAACACATGCATAGCAATTCCTCACGCTCCGTCATGCACGGCGCCGCCTGCGGGCGGGGAGTGAGCACGAACGCTCAGGCGCCGCAAGGCTGCGGACGGCACGGGGCGCCCGTTTTATCTAAAATTATCAGGGGTGAATGAATAGCGTCAGGTTCTTGTTTGATAGGAGAGGCAATCCCATCATAGCTTACAAGCGGCGTGAGCTTGGCGCGTTCATTGTATAATGATATGATAGGCAGTCGTGCGATTACCTCCCGCATGATTGCCTTTTTTTATGGCACTGGTTATGATAAGCAGGGCGGTGCGGGTTTTAAATAAAATTGTCAGGGGTGAATTATCGAGGTATCGATAGTTTGGAGAATATATGAACGATGAGAAGCTTTGTAATGTGTGCGGAGATAACCGTTTCAACGTGTATATCGAAGCAGTCAGACACGGAACCGATGTCGAATACCGAAGCGTCGGGCTTTGCTTGCTATGCGGGAGTGTGGTTGAGCTATGAGACGGCAGTGCCCTAACTGTCATAGGGTATATGACACAGTGCTTGATAGGTTTAATGACAGACCTATCCAGGAGCAGTTCCCGAATGCCATGCCGTGGGAACGTGAACAGTTGATAACTGGTATCTGCTCTGATAAGTGCTGGAATGAGTTCCTGGGTCATGAGGAATGAGTTTTTTTTTGCCACTGGGTTGTTTATTCTGAGCTGAAGGTATGGGGTTCTATAGATTATTGGCTGTCAGAAACTTTAGGAAAACGACCTCGGGGTGATAGTTGGATCGTCGCCAAAACTTTTTTTGAAAATTGGCATATCGGTTTCAGAATAGGGTAGTTCGAACAGTCGGGTGAAGAAACACGTTCTCGCATTGTTCCCGTAAAATAGCTCATTCGATAAATTTCCCCATAATAAATCTTTCAAACCGTTATTTTTTTCTCAATTCCACCTTCAACTTTGACGAGGCGCTCATTGAAAGTATTTGCAATGATTATCTGTGCATCTATCAGAGGTCTGACCTCCCTGATCTAGGTTGAGTGAGGATGTGCTTTTATAAATTTAGCCAATCGCTCGATATGTTCGGTATGAGTTCTATCTCTCATGATAAGCGCAACCCGCGGATCTCCGCATCTTAGAATATGCTATTTCCCTGAGCAACAGGCGCGCATGGATGTTCTACTTTATGAGATATCGCAGGCTGAGGAAGTGAATACTTCCACTGGAAAGCAGCGCAGGTTCGACATCAGTTTAGCCCATGGATTTGCTGCATTGTCGTATGCACTTTTACCCTATGCTTTTGTGCATGACTACTCTGAGAATAATGCAGGGTACAACACAATGATACGGATGCCGAGGTTTGCTCGCAGACGAGTCTTATAAAATTTTTTCACGATAATGAAATGGAGTATTTAGGGTCAATAAATACTGAAAATCTTAGATATGCTATATTATATTATCTATAATTAGACAAATTAGATTGATCGATGAAAGATATATATATATATATATGAGCATAATCATTATTATTATTAACTGCAAGTTAAATAATCTACTTGGGGAAAAACGAAAAGTGTAGAGGGTATATGTTACAAGACACTAAGTGTATTTCATTTGTAAATCCAAAAGGCGGGACTGGTAAAACAACTTCATGTGTGAGTATAGGTGGTTCTCTCGCAAAAGAAGGTAAGAAAGTTTTGATCGTGGATTTTGACCCACGCGCCAATGCAACCCTGGCGTTAGGAATAGATTCAAGCACCTTGAAAAAGTCCATCTACGATGTTGTCCTATCCTACTGCGGGTATAACCATACCCCAATTACTTCTGTAATACTGGAAACAAAAGTCCCGAATCTGCATATTGCGCCCTCGGAGCCTGATCTGGCTGTGGCTGAGGTATTGATGCAAAACACAAAAAACAAATCTTTCATCCTGAAGCAGATGATCTCGGATATATATAATAATGATTATATAAAAATCAAAGCCCCCCCCCCTAACAGAAAGCATTTATATATCTATGATTATATATTAATAGACCTGCCATCGAGTGCGGGTCAATTGATGTTCAACGGGCTCTGCGCATGCGAACATGTGATAGTTCCTCTTGAACCCGGGATCTTTTCGTTGGATTCTTTAGATAAGCTCAAAAATATTTTTAGCGATATCAGAAAGATGGCACGATGCCGCATCGATGATGTCACGATAATTTTAACACGGTATCAGAAGCCTGACCTGCTGTCATTGTTACTGCGCAGGCAAAATGCATCACAGGAGGTCGAAATGAAACTGAAACAAATGAGCGGGGAAGTGTTCATCGTACCTGAATCGCAGGATATCTACGAGGCGCAAAAACAAGGGCTGCCCGTATCGCATTACGCGCCAGAGAGCGCAGTTGGAAAAGCTTATGAAAAAATTGCAGATCATATAAAAATTAATAGTGTTAAATAATATAAAATACTGGAGGAGATTTAAATGGAAAGAACAGTTAAACCGTCAAAACCCGGTCGCGAGGTTTTTTTTGATGAGAACGATGAAGAAGTATCAACTGGAAGCAGGTCTATGCGTGAAACAGATACAGGGGAGTTAAAGCTGCTGCTGAATGCGCTTCGCAGCGCGAAAAAAGGGGATTTTTCAGTCAGGCTGCCGCCAGGTGAGACTGCTGTCATGCAGTAGATATCTGATGTATTCAACGATGTAATGGACCTGAATGAGAACCAGGCAAATGAGATCAACCGCGTGGGGAAGATCGTGGGTGAAGAGGGAAGGCTTGGAGAGCGAGCCTCAATGGGGGCAGTGATCGGTTCATGGAAAGACAATGTGGATTCAATTAACCTGTTGATAAATAGTTTAGCAGCGCCGGCAACCCAGGTTGCTCGCGTCATCACCGCTGTTGCAGAAGGCGATCTATCTAAGAAGATGGCGCTGGACATTGATGGAAGACCGATAAAAGGCGAATTCCTGAGAATAGGAAATACAGTTAACACAATGGTTGACCAGCTCAACTCCTTTGCCGCAGAAGTTACACGAGTGGCAAAGGAAGTAGGCACTGAAGGCAAGCTTGGAGGACAGGCTGTAGTGAAAGGCGTAGGCGGCACGTGGAAGGACTTAACAGACAATGTCAATGCTATGGCTACAAGCCTTACATCGCAGGTCAGAGATATCGCTAAAGTCACAACGGCAGTAGCGAATGGCGACCTGTCCCAGAAGATCACTGTCGAAGCAAGAGGAGAGATACTCCAGCTTAAGGATACCACCAACAGGATGGTTGACCAGCTGAACTCCTTTGCAGAAGAAGTAACTCGTGTGGCGAAGGAAGTGGGCACTGAAGGCAAGCTTGGAGGGCAGGCTGAAGTGCCGGGCGTGGCAGGCACATGGAAGAACCTGACAGAAAACGTCAATGCAATGGCTGCAAGCCTCACAGCCCAGGTGCGGGATATAGCAAAAGTCACAACAGCAGTAGCGAACGGCGATCTATCTCAGACTATTACCGTCGAGGCAAGAGGAGAGATCCTCCAGTTGAAAGAAATCACCAACAGGATGGTTGACCAGCTCAACTCCTTTGCAGAAGAAGTAACTCGCGTGGCGAAGGAAGTGGGCACTGAAGGCAAGCTTGGAGGGCAGGCGGTTGTGAAAGGCGTAGGCGGCACGTGGAAGGACCTGACAGATAATGTCAATGCTATGGCTACAAGCCTTACATCCCAGGTAAGGGATATCGCTAAGATCACAACGGCAGTAGCGAACGGTGACCTGTCTCAGAAGATCTCTGTCGAAGCTAAAGGAGAGATCCTCCAGTTGAAGGATACGATAAATAAGATGGTTGACCAGCTCAACTCGTTCGCAGGTGAAGTAACTCGTGTGGCGAAGGAAGTGGGCACTGAAGGCAAGCTCGGCGGGCAGGCTGAAGTGCCGGGCATAGCAGGCACATGGAAGAACCTCACAATGAATGTCAATGCCATGGCTACAAGCCTTACTTCGCAGGTGCGTGATATTGCCAAAGTGACCGTAGCAGTAGCCAATGGCGACCTGTCCCAGAAGATAACCGTCGAGGCAAGAGGCGAGATCCTCCAGTTAAAGGATACAATAAATAAGATGGTTGACCAGCTTAACTCATTTGCAGCGGAAGTCACGCGCGTAGCGAAGGAAGTGGGCACTGACGGCAAGCTCGGCGGGCAGGCGGCTGTCCCGGGCGTGGCAGGAACGTGGAAGAACCTTACAGAGAATGTCAATGCTATGGCTTCAAGCCTCACATCACAGGTGAGGGACATTGCTAAAGTAACTATGGCTGTAGCCAACGGCGACCTGTCCCAGAAGATCACGGTCGAAGCCAAAGGAGAGATCCTCCAGTTGAAGGATACGATAAACCAGATGGTTGACCAGCTCAACTCGTTTGCAGCAGAGGTTACACGGGTAGCCAAGGAAGTGGGAACCGACGGCAAGCTTGGAGGGCAGGCAGTCGTAACTGGAGTGGGAGGCACATGGAAGAACCTCACAGACAATGTCAATGCAATGGCTACAAGCCTTACTTCGCAGGTGAGGGACATTGCTAAAGTAACTATGGCTGTAGCCAACGGCGACCTGTCCCAGAAGATCACGGTCGAGGCGAAAGGAGAGATCCTCCAGTTGAAGGATACGATAAATAAGATGGTTGACCAGCTCAACTCGTTCGCAGAAGAAGTAACCCGTGTGGCGAAAGAAGTTGGCACTGACGGCAAGCTTGGAGGGCAGGCGGTTGTGAAAGGCGTAGCTGGTACATGGGAGGCACTGACAGACAATGTCAATGCAATGGCTGAAGGTCTTACCTCTCAGGTAAGAGATATTGCTAAAGTCACAACTGCCGTTGCAAACGGCGACCTGTCCCAGAAGATCACGGTCGAGGCGAAAGGCGAGATACAGCAGTTGAAGGAAACTATCAACAGGATGGTTGACCAGCTCAACTCGTTCGCAGCAGAGGTTGCACGGGTAGCAAAGGAAGTGGGAACCGACGGCAAGCTTGGAGGGCAGGCAGCAGTCCCGGGCGTGGCAGGCACATGGAAGAACCTTACAGAGAATGTCAATGCCATGGCTTCGGGTCTTACCTCCCAGGTAAGAGATATTGCTAAAGTCACAACCGCAGTAGCCAACGGTGACCTGTCCCAGAAGATCACGGTGGAGGCAAGAGGCGAGATACAGCAGTTGAAGGATACGATAAATAAGATGGTTGACCAGCTCAACTCGTTTGCAGGTGAAGTAACTCGTGTGGCGAAGGAAGTGGGCACTGAAGGCAAGCTCGGCGGGCAGGCGGCTGTACCGGGCGTGGCAGGCACATGGAAGAACCTTACAGAGAATGTCAATGCCATGGCTGCAAGCCTCACAACCCAGGTGCGAGACATTTCTAAAGTAACTATGGCTGTAGCGAACGGCGATCTATCCCAGAAGATCACTGTCGAGGCAAAAGGAGAGATACTCCAGTTAAAGGAAACCATCAACGGAATGGTGGACAGCCTGAACAATATTGTAGGAGATATTAACGATGTAATGTCCTTAGTGCGGGAGGGCACGCTCACAAGAATGATAGAGGTCAAAGCCTCTGGAGCCTACGATGCCATGATAGAGGGCATCAACGGCACTATAGAGAGCTTGAGAGGAATTGTGGCAGAACTCACCGAGGCAGGCGTCAATATAGGGTCGGTCGGTCAGAAGATGCTGAATGCAGGACAGGAAATGAATACAATGGTCACGCAGCTTTCAGATTCTGTTGAGCAAATAGCCACAGGCGCAAAGGCACAGGCTCAGCAGATCGGAGAAGCTTCGAGAGAAAGCGAAGGCGTGGGCAGGACAGCTTCGAATACCCTGACGCAGGCTGAAGGCATGAATAAGATCTCCGAGGGCGCTATTTCGACGGTCGCTGCAGGAACAAAGACAATGGGAGAGACCACAAAGTACACAGACCTGATGCTTGAGGGTTCAAAGGAATCAGTGAGCAGGATAGAGTCGCTCAGCAAGAGCAGCGAGCAGATCCAGGAGATCGTGGACGTGATAAGGGATATAGCCACGCAGACCAATATCCTCGCTATCAATGCAGCGATAGAGGCAGTGCGGGCTGGCAAGCAGGGCAAGGGTTTCGCTGTGGTTGCTGAGGAAGTGAAGACATTATCCGCTGACAGCAAGTCCCAGGCAAAGAAGATCTCAACACTGGTGCAGGCTGTGATGAAAGAGACAACGGATACTGTCCAGACCATCAAGACCATGGCTGAGAACGTTGAAGTAGGAAGGCGCTCCACAGAGGAAACTTCAAAGAGCTTCACAGAGATCGCCAAATCCATTCAGACATCTTCGACCACATCCAGGGATATTTCAGTGGCAGCAGCCGACCAGAAGAAGAGCATCGACGCAGTTTCGCAGAGCCTGGACAAGATAAGCGGTATCGCAGCAGATACCTCGACTTCAGCCGCGCAGTCTGCTGAAAGCGGAAAGCTCCTGATGTCAAAGACGCAGGAACTCATGTCAATTTCGACCTCGCTTGCTGAGATGTCTGAGAAGTTCCAGAAGACAGTAGAGCGATTCAGCATTTCCGAGACGCCGGTGCGATATAGAGAAACCGAACCGAAGAAGCATGAACCAAAGAAGCCCCTGGAAACCAGGAAGCCGGTGAAGGCAGTAAGAGCTGAGAAAACAAGGGCTGGCGCGACAGCTTAGACAGGAGGCATCATGCCAGATGAAATAAAAACCGAGCCTGAAGTTGAAGAAGTCGAGCACGACCAGTATTTAGTTTTCTCCATTGAGTCGCAGGAATATGGGATACAGGCGATGAGAGTGCAGGAAATCTCAACAGTTGTACCTGCAACAAAGATACCCAACGCACCTTCGTATGTTGAAGGCATAATGAACCTGCGAGGAAAGCTGGGCTCTGTTATAAGTTTTCGCAAAAAATTCGGGTTCATAGAGAAGGCGCAGGATGAGGATACCCGTCTCATTATAGTGGAGATGGCAAATTTTCCCGTAGGAATAGTCGTTGATTCTGTGCAGGAAGTCATCAGGATCCCGGATGAAATGGTGCAGGAAATGCCCGAATCCAGCAGGAATAAGGTTGTTGAGGAATACATAACAGGCGTGGGAATGCTGGAAACAAAACTCATAATCCTGCTCGATGTGAACAGGATGCTTGAGAGCGGTGTGAAGGAGACAGAAGCGATCAGGCAGGCAATAGGCGACATACATAACATGAAAAACCAGCCGCCTGAGAAAAAAGAGAGTGAAGTTCATGAGGAGGAAACAAAAATGGTTGAAAAAGAACAGATAGCTAAAGAACAGACAGCCAGGAGAAAAGGCAGAGCGAAAGCTATAAAGGAGGTGTGAGAATGGCAAAGATCTTAATCGTGGACGACGCTTCTTTCATGAGAGGTTCATTGAAATACATAGTTGAGAGTGCAGGACATCAGGTCGTGGGCATGGCACGGGACGGGAAGGAAGCCATTGAGATGTACAAAAAATTTAAACCTGATATCGTTACCCTTGACATACTGATGAAAGGAATGGACGGCTTAGCTGCATTGAAGATGCTCAGGGAACTTGACCCGAAAGCAAAAGTGATCATGGTATCAGCGCTCGGGACGGATTCCAAGAAAGAAGAAGCGGTCATGCTCGGAGCTTCGGGGTATATAAGAAAGCCATTCAAGCAGAACGAGATATTGGCTGAAATCGAAAAAGTGATGGGCAAAAAGTAAAATGATCCGTGCACTGGTGGCTGATGATTCCAATTTCATGCGTAAAGCGCTCACGCATATCCTGGGATCTGACAGGGATATAAAAGTAATAGATACCGCTTCAGATGGGGAAGAGACGATCCGGAAAGTAAAGGAGCTTCGCCCTGATGTTGTGCTTTTAGACATCGAGATGCCTGTGATGGACGGGCTTTGTGCGCTCACGCATATTATGACTGAAGCTCCCACGCCTGTTGTTGTGATCAGCGGTCTTAAAGAACCCGCATTAGCCGTCAAATCCCTTTTTCAGGGAGCGGTGGATTTTATCCCAAAGCCGTCCGGCGTGATCTCATACGGTATCGAGGAAATAAAGGAGGAGATCATCGCCAGGGTAAAAACAGCAGCAAGCGTAAACGTGCAAAAAATGAAATTAATTCCTCCCGGGGAATCCTACGTCAAATCACCAAAAAAATTCAAGCCAAGGCAGGCTGTTATCATCGGGGCGTCAACCGGAGGACCCAGGGCGGTAGCCGCAGTGCTCTCTTCTTTTCCCCCGGGCATTTCCGCAGCGGTCATTGTTGTCCTGCACATGGGCCCTGAGTTCATCCCTCCGTTCGTTGACATGCTTAAATGGAAATGCCAGCTGGACATTTCTATCGCGAAACATGACAAAATAATACGCAGCGGCAGGGTTTTTGTCTCTCCCGGAGGGTGCAATATTTCCATAGTACAGGATAAAGCGGTCAGGAGATTCAGCATCCAAAAAAACTTGCGATATTCTGTTCCTTCCATAGATCTCACCATGCGCTCTGCCGCAAAAATATACGGAGAACATGTTGTTGGGGTGCTGCTCACAGGAATGGGCAGTGATGGAGCTTCAGGATTAAAGGCGATAAAAGACGCAGGAGGCACAACCATAGCAGAGGATGAGTCCACATGCGTGATATTCGGCATGCCAAAAGCCGCTATCGGGCTTGGCTGCGTGGATGAAGTGCTGCCGCTTCCGCAGATAGCGGGGGCTGTATTGAGGATGATATAATGCCAGAAAAAGACAAACTCGACCTGTCAATATTCCTTGAGGATTACTGCAATGACGCAAAAGAGTACTTCAGGGAGATCAACAGCGCGATGCTTGAACTGGAAAAAGACCACTCTAAGGTGGAGAATTTGAACGAGATATTCAGGGCGCTGCACTCGCTGAAAAGCTCCTCAAATATGCTTGAGTTCACAGATATAGCCGAGTTCAGTCACCTGTGCGAAGAGCCGATCGACAGGATGAGAAAGACTGCGCTCCCGATCACACAGGATGCCATAGATGTCATCTTTGAGGCTGTGGACGCGCTCAATGCAATGGTAAATCAAAAGTGTGAGAAAAAAGGTGATAAGTTCGATCACAGGGCGGCGGCTGATAAGGTAAAAAGGCTCATCAGTAATGAAGCGCCTCCTGAACAGGAAGTGATCGGGACAGCCAGGAGCGCAATACCGACTATTGAAAAGACCGAGACCGTCAGGGTGCATGTGGATATCCTTAATTCGCTTTTCAACCTGGTCGGAGAGCTTATATTGAACAAGAACAGGATCGATAACCTGGTCTCAGGCAGCGAAAATAAGAAGCTCAGGTCTGCGCTCTCTGCTATGGATCACATTATCGCCGAGCTGCAGGAGAACGTCTCGGTCTCGCGCCTTGTTCCGGCGGATGAGATCTTCCAGAAGTTCCCGAGGATGGTAAGGGATCTGGCAAAGGAGCAGAAAAAAGAGGTGGAGTTCGAAGTTGTGGGGGGCGAAAATGAACTGGATAAGTCAGTACTTGACGCGATCGGGGAACCGCTCATTCATCTTATCCGGAATTCGATAGACCACGGTATTGAGCTTCCTGAGATAAGAGAAAAGGAGGGAAAGAAGAGAACAGGGACGGTGAAGCTCGTTGCAAAGAGGGCTGAGAATAATATCCTGATCGAGGTCGAGGATGACGGAAAGGGCATGGATATGGCGCATATGAAGGAAGCTGCAATAAATAAAGGCTTCATAAAACCTGAGGAAGCAGAGGCTGTGGAAGACAGCGATATCATGGAGACTATTTTCAGACCTGGATTCAGCACGGCAGAAAAGGTAACAGGCGTTTCGGGAAGAGGCATAGGGCTTGATATTGTGAGGACTGCGACTAAAAAGCTTGGGGGCAGCGTTGAGGTGGCTACCGAAAAAGGCAGGGGGAGCAGGTTCACGCTTGCGCTTCCGCTTACAACTGCGGTAGTCCAGACTTTGATGGTAGGCGTAGGAGAGCATGTGTTCGTAATGCCTTCGGATATCGTGATCGAAACTCTCGACGTTAAGCCAGAGTTTATTAAAGAAGTGGGGAAGGATAAGGCGCTCGTGCTTCGCAAAAACGTTATCCCATTCATCAGTCTGGCTGAGGTCCTGAATATCCCGGTGCAGGAAGGGCAGAAAAACCAGGTGGCGTTAATAATCCAGAGAGGGAACAGGTTCATAGGTGTGGGAGTGGATGCCGTGCTTGACCAGACGGAAAACATCATCAAGCCTTTTGACTCCATTGCAGCAAAGTTCAAAGGCTTCTCGGGAGGCACGATCCTCGGGGATGGGAGGGTGGCGTTAATGCTTGATATTCCAGGTCTGATAGGGTTTGAAACATTAAGAAAAGAGGTGTATTCGATATGAAAAAATTGAAAATAAATGAAGAAGAACTTGACTTCTTAAAGGAATTGATAAATATAGGTTCCGGGAATGCATCAGCCGCTCTTGAGCAGCTGCTCAATACTTCTGTGGTCATGGAGGTGCCCGGTGTCAGGATAATTAAACCTGCTGAATTATCTTCATTAATAGGTTCATTGGATAAACCTGTGCTTGGTGTTAAGATGAGTCTTGTGGGCGATATCAAAGGAGATATCTTTTTGATCGCGGATGATGAGAACAAAAAAGCTTTGAAAGATCTCGCAGAGAAAGCAGCACCGGGATATGGAAAGATAGAACCGGGTTCGGATATGTCCGCGTTCGAAGAAATAAGCAACATCATAGTAGGAGTATTCACCTATTCGATCCATGATTTTTGCGGACTGAATGTGTATCATACTGTCCAGGATTCGAGAACCGACGTGCTGATGTCTTTGCTGGATGAAAGCATTGCAGCCAGGGCAAGAGGAAACACAGAGTTCATCCTGATCGAGACTCTTTTTCAGGTTGATGCCAAGTTAAAGCGCAATATAACCGTTTGTTTGCTCCTGATACTGGCGGTAGATTCTCTTGAGGTTTTCGCTGGTTCCATTAAAAAAGTAAGAGAAAAGATGCTTGCATGACAAAAAAATCTAAAAATATCATAGAAGTCAGTATGGGAGAAGGCGAAGTAGCGTTGCATCCATATATCCTGACCTCGGCAGGGCTTGGTTCATGCGTTGTGGCAGCGCTTTACGATACCAGACGCAGGATCGGTGGGATGGCGCACATCATGATCCCGAAATACTCTGGCAGCAGCAACAACGGCAGATATGCGTATGCTGATATGGCTATCAAAAAGCTGCTGAGGGAGATGCAGTGCAAAGGCGCGAAATTGCCGGATATCGTAGCAAAGGTCGCAGGCGGGGCAAAAATGTTCTCGTATGACGATGGAGGTGAGAGCATCGGAGAGCAGATCGTAGCAGGCGTGAGAACGCATCTTCGAAAAAAGGGGATACAGGTCACAGGCGTAGATACCGGCGGAAGCCGCGGCAGAAGCGTTAAGTTCTATCTGGATACAGGCAGGATGGTAGTGAAAACGCTGGGAAGGGAGGATAAAGTGATATGAAAGAAAGAACGAACCATGTCTCAAGAGCAAAGCAGGACTTATTAATAATATTCGTTTTTGGCATTCTTGTATTTTTCATTCTGGCTCAGGTTGACCTCGATGAAACATTAGATAAAATCTACTATACCAAATATAAAATATGGAGCCTCGTTGAGACTGCGGTTTTGTTTTCATTTTTCGGGTTTGCTTTTATTATTTATTCCTATCGAAGGATCAAGGAAACAAAATATGCGCTTTTGCAGCGCGCTCAAGCTGATGGGATGGTTCAACAGCAGCTCATGCGCATCCGAACCCTGCAGTCCATCGACTCGAAAATCCTGTCAGATGTGCCAATGAGGGATATTCTGAAAACAGTCATAGAAAATGTCCCCATGGAACTCAGCGGGGATGTGGTTGCAATAGGTGTACCAGATTATGGCATGTCTTTTGCCCGGCTGCCTTCAGGGGACATTATCGAGGAAGATATTTTGTCCGTTTCAGAGGACATGGCTGAGTGGTTCGAGAAACAGAAAGAAACTATCGCCGTCTATGACCTTGCGTTTGAGCCGCGCGTGAAGATATTCTCTGAAAGAATCCAGAACCTGAAACTGGCATCTTATCTTGGCGTGCCCATGGTGCTGCGGAACAGGACAATAGGCGTCATGCATCTTCTCACCCGGAATTCAAAAGATTTTGCTAAAGAGGATATTGATTTTTTTACTGCGCTTGCAGGACAGGCTGCCATTGCGGTAGAGCGGTCAGGAACAATCGAAGCGCTTCGCGAGAGCGAGGAGAAATACCGCACGTTCATTGAGACTGCCAATGAAGGTATCTGGACGCTGGATGCATCCGGGAAAACGAACTATGTGAATTCCATGATGGCGCAAATGCTGGGCTACACGGAAGAGGAAATGGTGGGCAGGCATATATTTGATTTCATGGATAAAGAAGCGCGCATCGAGGCTGAAAAGAACCTGGAAAGACGTAAACAAGGGACTATAGCCACCTATGATTTCAGGTTTTCCAGAAAAGATGGAACAGACCTGTGGACTATTGTCGCCAGCAATCCGATATTTGACAAACTGGGACAATATAATGGAGCGCTGAAGATGGTCACAGACATCACGGAACGAAAGCGCGCAGAGGAGCTTCGCATTGAAAAAGAGCAACTGGAATATGCAAGCAGAGCCAAAAGCGAATTCCTTGCAAATATGAGCCATGAATTAAGGACGCCTTTGAATTCCATTCTCGGCTTCTCGCAGCTTATGAACGACGGGGCGGCAGGAGAGTTGAATGAGAAGCAGAAGCACTTTATTGACAATATTATTAAAGGTGGGACTTTCCTGCTCAATCTGATCAACGATATTCTTGACCTCTCCAAAGTAGAGGCGGGAAAGATCGTGCTGAACGTAGAGAAAATGCCGGTCCCTGCCGTCATTGATGAAGCTATTACCCTCATAAAAGAAAAAGCGATGAAGCATAATATCAATATCAAAAAAGAAATTGACCCTGAACTTAAGTTCATAGATGCGGATAAGCAGAGGGTGAAGCAGATCCTTTTCAATCTGCTGAGCAACGCTGTCAAGTTCAGCAAGGAAAGCGGGGGGACAGTGATAATATCGGTAAAGAAAGAAGGGGATATGGCAGAGATCTCAGTCTCGGATACTGGCATCGGGATCAAGCCTGAGAGTATGGGAAAGCTTTTCCAGAAATTCGAGCAGCTTGAGAGGGGAATTTCGGAAAAATATGGGGGAACAGGTCTTGGTCTTGCGATCTGCAAGCAGCTTGCAGAATTGCACGGGGGCAGGATATGGGCAGAGAGTAAGTACGGCGAGGGAAGCACGTTCACATTTACGATACCGCTTGAGGCGAAGAAGGAGTGATATAAATGACAAAAATACTTGTAGTGGATGATGAACCATCCAGTATTGAACTTATGGTTGGACTTTTACCGAAAGAGTATGAAGTAGAGACTGCATGCAATGGGAAAGAGGCGCTGATAAAAGTAAAAGAAACATTTCCTGACCTGATACTTCTCGATATAGTTATGCCGGAAATAAACGGTTACGAGGTTTGCGGGCAGCTTAAGAGCGATGAAAAGACCATGTGCATACCTGTCGTAATGGTGACCAGCCTGATGGAAAAAGAGGACAGGATAAAGGCGATCGAGGCGGGAGCAGACGACTTTATTAGCAAGCCTGCAGACCAGTTTGAACTGAACGCAAGAGTGAAGTCGCTGCTGCGGATAAAGCAGTACCATGATGAACTGGTGGAAGAACAGGAGAGCCTGAGAGTTTTCAACGAGCATCTTGAAGAAAAGGTCAAAGAGAGAACAGCTTCCCTTGCGGCTGAAGTGGAAATGCGGAAAAAAGCCGAGGAGAACCTGCGCATGACCCTGAAGGAACTGGCTCGCTCAAAGGCTGAACTTGAACATATAGTCTATATCGTATCACGCGATATGCAGCAGCCTTTGAATGTGGTTTACAGCAACCTGGGGCTTCTTGCACAGCGATATAAAGGAAAAATCCCGCAGAAGGACTTAAGCGAACTGGTGGGGAATTCAGTTGATACCGCTGTCGGGATGAAGAGACTTCTCAATGACCTTTTCGCATATTCACGAATGGTAACCAGGGAAGAGCCGGTTGACATGGCGGCTATCCTTGATAACTTGATCGCAGAGTTCAGCGCCGTTATTGAGAAGACCGGGGCTGAAATAACCCACGGCAAACTGCCTGTTGTGCAGGGCGATAAGACGCAGCTCAGTCATTTATTCCATCACCTGCTTGATAATGCTGTCAAGTTCAGAAGCGCAAAACCGCCGGAGGTGCATATCTCTGCGAGGGAGGAGGGGGAGGACTGGATATTTTCAGTGAAGGATAACGGAGCGGGGATAGACCCGAAATTCCATGACAGCCTGTTCATGATATCAGAAAGTGAAGCCGAGTCCAAAACAGGTATCGGGCTTGCGATATGCAAGAAGATAGTGGAACGGCATAGAGGAAAGATATGGGTGGAATCTGAAATAGGAAAGGGCACAACATTCCATTTCATGATACCAAAAAAGTGAGGGACGCTAAGGATGGAGACCATATATATGAATACTGGAGAATTAATTCAGGAAAGGATAAAAAACCTTTACGAGAATACGGATTTTTCTTCAACTATTTTTGAGTCTCTTACAGGATATGCTATTATTGCAGTGGATTTTGACGGCAGCGTGATCGCATATAATGAAGGTGCAAAGCTTATTTTTGGTTATGCTGTGCAGGATATTGTGGGCAAAGAAAATGTGGAGATTTTATTTCCTTCTGAGTTCATTGAGACCGGAAACCTGCAGAACGCACTTAACAGGTTAATGGAGAAGGGAAGTTTTTCATACAAAGGTGAAATGCTCAAAAAGAGCAAAGAGAGATTTCCAGTTAATGTGCTTTTTACTCTTACAAAAAATAAGGGAGATAAGGTAGTGGGATTTATACTGATCGTTGATGACCTCACAGAGAGTGAACGAGCGATAAAAATGGCGCTTAAGCTTGAATCTCTTGACCATGCCTCAAGATTTATAAGCGCTTTAGTTCCAGAAGAAAATATCTATGATACTGTAGCTCTTGCCTTTGTTGAGAGTTTTGGATTGAAAATGGCATGGAATGGTATTCTTAAAGATGGAAGCTTTATTCCAGTTGCTGGTTTTGGAATTGAGGATGCAGTTGAGGAGAATGATATGGCTAAAATAAAGCATATATGGAATCTTTCAGAGAAGATACCAGTAAGCTTTGAATCGCGGATATTTAATGACCTTAGAGATACCTCATTGAAGGATACAGTTGAGTTTGGTTATAATTCAGCAGCACTTATGCCTTATCATTCTGCATTTAAAAAAGTAGACGGCATTGTTTGCCTTTATAGCAGCGAACCTCAGTTTTTTACTCAGGATATGGTGGGTATTATCCAGATATATTTAAAGCACTTATGCGCTGTTATCGAAATCAGGCGGCTTATTGAAGAACTTGAGAATACGATTAGGAATCTCAAGTTCGCCAGGGATGAGGCTGAGCGTGCGAACAACGCCAAATCAGAGTTCCTCACCATCATGAGCCATGAACTCAGGACGCCGCTGAATACCATCATTGGGTTCTCCGACATCCTGGGGGCGAAAGGAGCGGGGGAATTGAATGATAAGCAGGAGCATTACGTTGATAATATCCACAGGAGCGGAAAGCACCTGCTTGACCTTATTGACGACATACTTGATCTGGTAAAAGTGGAATCGGGTGAAAAACTGCCTTTGAGAGTTGAATTGTTCTCGGCGCCAAAAGCAATAGATGATACTTTGATCTTCGTAAAAGAAAAGGCGGCGCTGAAGAACATAGCGCTCAAAAAAGAAACCGACCCTGAGATTGACATCATAGTTGCGGATAAACTCAGGTTCAAGCGGATACTCCTGAACCTCCTCGATAATGCCATAAAATTCAGCAAACCGGAATGTGGGACAGTAACGATCGCAGCAAGAAAAGCAGACGGTTTTGCGCAGTTCTCGGTCTCTGATACAGGCATAGGCATCAGGGATGAGGATATGGACAAGCTCTTTGGCCTGTTCCACCAGATAGATTCGGGGATAAGCAGGAGATACGGCGGCGCCGGCGTGGGGCTTGCGATCACGAAGCAGCTTGTGGAACAGCACGGAGGCAGGATATGGGCACAGAGTAAGTTCGGCGAGGGCAGCACGTTTATCTTTACGCTGCCGCTTGTAGAGAAGAAGGGGGGATAAAATGACAAAAGTGCTTGTTGTGGACGATGAAGAAGTTAATATAAAGCTTATCGAAGCAATGCTGAATGAAGAATACGAGATAATAACAGCTCAAAGCGGCAACGAGGCTTTGAATAAAATAATCGAGGATAAACCGGATATTGTGTTGCTGGATATCATGATGCCGCAGATTAACGGATATGATGTATGCAAAAGCATAAAGGAAAATGATGCAACCCGCTTCATACCAGTCGTGATGTGCACAGTACTTTCCGAATCAGAAGCTAAGATCAAAGCTATAGAGATCGGAGCTGACGGTTATCTCACCAAGCCAATAAACCGGATAGAACTTTTAACACGTATCAAATCTCTTCTTAAGAAAAAATATTACCAGGATGAACTTGTGCATGATAAAGAGATCATAGAACAGCAAAACAAAGCATTGCGTCAGGAACATAATGAATTAGAACAAAAAGTTCATGAACGCACTGAAGAGCTGATGAAGGCGAAAATATCCAGCTTAAAAGATCGAATGAACGTAAAATAGTTGTCTGGAGAAATTTCATTTGTTGAAGGTAAATTATGGTAGAAAATGTGATGAAGATTTGCAGATGTCAGAGAAATACGGAGGAACAGGTCTTGGGCTTGCGATCACGAAGCAGCTTGTGGAACTGTATGGAGGCAGTATAGGAGCAAAGAGCAAGTACGGCGAGGGCAGCACGTTTACGTTTACACTTCCATTGAAAGCGATAAAGGCGGTGAATGAATGAAAAAGGTGCTTGGTATAGGATAATACACTGAACATGGGGCATGTGCTCGAAATATTCGAAGCTATGGGCTTTGATGCCCAGGGCGCGGGGACGGGAAAAAGGTTATCAAGATGACTGAAAAAGAAACCTGCAATAGCTCTAACTGCTAATGCGATGAAGGGGGATAGAGAAAGATTTCCTAACGTGCATGAGCCATGAATTAAGAACGCCTTTGAATGCTGTCCTGGGCTTCTCGCAACTTTTGAACGATGGGATTGCGGGGAAGTTATGTTTTCAGTATTATCACCAGCATTGCGGACAGCATGGCCGAGTCGGGCATCTCATTTACACACCAGGGCAGGAATCTGATGCTTCAGTCAAATGAACTGGCAGCAGAGTACGAGCTAAATTCGCTGATAAGCGAGCTTACTATTGCGAACATGGTTTTCGGGAACAGCTTCCCGGTCATCGACCATGATAACTCGTTCATTCATATCATCCATATTACGCCTTGCGTTTCTTTTTTCCAACCTTGCCGTTGTCCTCGGAAGGATATGGGTCGGTGTAGGCATAGTTGCGTATCCAGACCACCATTGCGTCGGCGATGCCAGGGAGAATGTCAAACCCATGGCGTTTACACCGCGAACGGAATTCGTTTATCACACTGGGATTTATCGTATCAAAAGGCGGCTGGGACAGCAGGTCATCACCAGCCGAAGCAATGAGCCATGCGTTTATTGCCTGTTTGAATCCAGTCCCATAGTGGATCTTCTTTTCGGCACAACGCAAACGGAATCTATACCCAAGCCCCCCAACTGATCCTCGCAGGCGCAGGCACAGGCAAGATCACGACCATCACTGCAAAGATTGCATACATGGTCGAAAAAGAAAATATCGACCCCTCTCAGATTCTCGCACTCACTTTCTCAAAGGAAGCAGCAAGGAATATGCGCGAAACGGTGGAAAAGCTCGATGTGCGCACTATTAATGAACATATCAAAAGCATATAGGATGAGGGTGAATTGTCCCCAGAGGCAACTATCCGGAAATTTCGGGTTCATTCTCATCATTCCACCACCTCCCAGTGCCCGCCCCTGTCAGCACCGATGCGCCGGAGAAGACCTTTTTTCTTGAGATTTCCAAGATGCTTCTGTACAGCAGATTCATTAATTTTCAGCTCTACTGATAATTCTTTCCTTGATACAGCAGGTTTTTCTTTAATCAGTTGCAATATCATCGTTTGCTTTTCTGTTAGTTCTGACCACCCTTTCTGACCACTTATCTGACCACCCTTTCTGACCACTTCTTCACCAACCTTTTCTCCGCCTTTCTGCATGGTTGGAAAGATATCCTCTCTCTTTGGTCTGAAAAATATCGCTCTGAAAAAGCCATTCATCTCAAATACAGGTTCTTTCAAACCTGAGAGAGCCATAGCTTCCTTCATCTGATGTATGCCCATCCCTATGCGCTCGACCTTATCAAGCCTGTAGAAAAGGTCTGCGATAAGTTCATTCCTTCTAACAGAAACCCTGCCAAAAGAATCTCCGGAAAGACCCTTGGGAAGCCCGCCAGGATTGGTGATCTCC
>Ga0180732_1000864_pt1 | contig 21687 bp, 23 predicted proteins | sample KR11_01MetaG_FD_148674 | JGI IMG/M metagenome (GOLD analysis project Ga0180732, IMG submission 148674) | Groundwater microbial communities from the Olkiluoto Island deep subsurface site, Finland - KR11_0.1 MetaG | ecosystem: Environmental > Aquatic > Deep subsurface > Groundwater | place... | reverse complement strand
ACCATTTTCTTTGTAAAATATTGCCTGAACATTGATAATCGCTTGTCCATCCATCATCCCCGCATTCGCTTGATTTATCCTCTCTCGCATTGCAGGAATTGTACCAATAAACATCATTGTCATTACAGGATTTGTAGTTGTGGGTTGTGCATTCCACAACGCAATTCCCATTCTGGCAGACCTTGCCAGCTCCACAGCTTGTAATAGAAGACCATTCTAAACAAGTATCGCAATCATAGTTTCCGCAGGTCTTGTAACTGGTATTGCTAGCGCAGGTCTTTTGACCATAGTATGAGCATTCGTCTGTACAGCCGGTGGGACAGATTTGGGCATAAGCAATATAATCCCCTGCAGAATCAGACACATTCCCTGAAAACGCAAAATGCGCCTTTAGAAAAGGTTGAACCAATAATACAAGAGCAAAAAGAGTTATAACAACAAAAAATACTTTTGCTTTATTCATATTTTTTATGCCAATATAACGCTATTAGTTTTGACCTAACTGTACACTATTTTATATATTTTGTCAATAGATTATTATAGTTTACGCCTGTTAAAAAAAATTGTCAATAATTTTGACCAGACCAACAACAAGGCGGACATCCTGTCCGCCTTGTTGTTTGACTATAAAATAACTACTCATACGCTTGTCGGGGCTATCCTCCACAAGTTTCAGTTCCATTATAAAGGAATCCCTGTTACGCCTCCCATCATGAACATCTGAAAAAATGGCATTAATAAATCTATTATATTATTTGGACTGTCAGGCGCAAGAATCTCTTGTGGCTGATTAAACTCGGAAAAAATCATTTCAAAACCCAAAGCGGTTTTCTCTGTCTGTCCACTATCCTTATTAAGCGCATAGAAACTCTCATTTGCCTCAATCTTATAAACATACTTATCTTTGACCCCTATCCAGATTTCAAATTCTATGTCCCCTGCTTTTTCAAGCGCATCCTCTATTTCCTTTATATTTTCTTCATCACTCGTCTCTACGGGCAATAAGGAGCCAAGCTCTTCTTTTATTGTCTTAGAAACACTGACTAAAAAGTTTTTCGCGTTCTCGCGGTCTATGGCAACCAGATAATGATATGCTAAATTTCCATCTATTTTCTCGTTACGCAATTTTGATTTTGTTTTAAACAAAGGGTATTCATTTAAAAGATTCATTACTTGGTCTTTTATTTTTCCGGATTCGGCCTCATCGTTTAAAATCGCCAAATTAATACCCAACTCCTTTGGGTCAAATTTGTACCACTTTCCCACAAACTCACTTATATCTATTCCAGAAGTAGCTAATTGAAGAGTTAAAACAAGCGGTATGGTTACATTCATATAGAAAACATTATCTATTGAACGCAATTCTGCGTTAAAGCCAACCTCTATTCCTCCTTTTACAAAAGAGATATCAAATAATGCCTGCGATTTGGGGTTGTTCGGGTCTATCTTGTCTTCTTTGGCATCAATTGTTATTTCTGTCTTCCCTTCTGCGCTGTCTGCTGGTTTAATGCTAATTATTGCCATTGTGCGCATACTATTAAGTCCTGACATATTATCCAGCGCCTCCATAATAATCTTATTTGGAGAAGGTCTTAATGGATTCCATACAGGATCCCAGATTCCCGAGGCAAAAACAATCCCCATTCCAATAATAATAACAACTATTCCAACAGCGACCCCAAAAACAATATTCTTTTTCGGTTTTTTAACAGGTATTTGCAAAGATTCACTTGACTGATTAATGGTTCCACCTACATTATAATTTTGCTCTTGTTCATCCATAAAATTATATTAATAATTAATGATTGGTGATTATTGATTGATGATAAATTATTACTGATTAATGATTATTAATTAATGATTATTGACTAATCTAAAATTTTAATCTTAAACCTCTTCGGGTCCACCTCAATCCTATCCCCTCTTTTTATCTCGTCCTTCAAAAGCGCTTCTGCTAAAACATTTTCCACTTTGTCCTGAATTACTCTTTTCAAATTTCTCGCGCCGAAAGTGATGTCATACCCAAGCTCAACAATTTTCTCTTTGAGCTCTTGAGTAATTATAAAATCAATATTCTTTTCTATCAATCCCTCTTGGATTTTGCCAAACATCAACTGTGCTATATCCAGAAGATTCTCCTTGCTTAACGGCTTGAATAGAACTACTGCGTCAAATCTGTTTATAAACTCAGGGCGAAATATCCTTTGGTCAAAAAGCTTGTCTAATAATTTTTCTTTGACAATGCTAAAATCCAAATTGTTCTTTAAAGCGTCTAAAATAACTTCGTAGCCAGCATTGGAAGTGGCGATGATAATCGCATTCTTAAAATCTATTCTCCTGCCCAAGCCATCAGTGATGCGGCCATCGTCCAAAACCTGTAAAAACAAATTTAAAATATTCGGATGGGCTTTTTCTATTTCATCTAAAAGAATCAGAGAAAATGGATTTTCTCTCACTGGCGTGGTGAGCAATCCTTCTGTCCCCGAAAAACCCATCAAGCGAGGGATGTCCTCTTGAGATTGAAACTCTGACATATCAAGCCGAATCATTTTTTCTTCCGAGCCAAAATAAATTTCTGACAGCGCCTTTGATGTTTCGGTTTTACCGACACCGGTCGGACCCAAAAATAGAAATCCTCCCATCGGCCCCTTCCTTTCTTTGAGTTTAGCCCTGGCTCTGCGTAGGGCAGTGGAAACCTCTCTCACCGCCTCCTCTTGATTGATAATCCTCTGGTGAATAAGCCCTTCTAAATTAAGCAATATCTCTTTCTCTTCTGTCTCTATTTTCCCCACTGGAATTTCAGTTTTCCTGGACACTATCTTATCAATATCTTCTGGCAAAATCCATCCTCCTTTTTCTGTTGTTGTTTTCACCATCGCTTCCTCCAGAACTTCAATTGCTTTTTTCGGGAACGGCACATCTGCTATGTATCTCCCTGTCAATTCCAGAATTTGTTTCAGGGCAGGATAGGTTATAAATTTATGGTATTTGGCTTCCAGCACAGGCGCCATCTTCTGCAGCATTCTCATTGTTTCCTGTGGTGTTGGCTCCTGGATTTCCACTTTGGAAAAAAGATTTAAAATAGTTGGATTTTCTTCAATATTCTTATGAAGACCGGCATAACTGGCAATCGCAATAATTTTGAATTCAGGAAACTTTAAATATGAGGATATAAGGCCGGAGATATCTACTTTGCCAGGAGCCGGCTCTCTGCCTACAAAATTATGAAATTCATCAATAACCAAAATTACATTTCCCGCATTTAGCGCCTCTTTAAAAATCTTATCCAAAACATCTTCCACTTGGTCCAGATTCTGCATCTGGGCAAGCAATTGAGGAATTTTCAATTCCAAGACCCTATTGTAATTTACTGACTGTAAACTTTGTCCCTTGTTGCTTTTTACAGCTATTGCCTTAATAACATTTTCCATTCCCACTCCCGGCTCACCGACCAAAAGAACATTATTCATTGCTGGACTGGATAAAGTGCTTTCCACTTGCTCAATTTCTTTTTCATAACCAATAACTGTTTCTATCCATTCATTAAGCACCAACTGATTATAATCAATTGCATACTCGTCAAGAGTGATTGTATACCCGCTTGACCAACTCCTGCCTATGCTCCCTTTCCGGGCTAAATTATCATAATCCCAAAACCTTTTTCGCCTTTTCTTTTTATCCTCTTCTTCCTCCCACCATATCACCGCATTTCTTACATCATTTGGCCTCAAATCCGCTTCCAGTAAAAACAAGCCCAGTGTGGGTTCATTTTTCGCCAAGGCAAAAAACATATCTCCCGGCTCAATATGTTTATGTTTTTTGCTTTGGGCGATTTCAAAAGCATCTTTCATGGATTGTTCAAATTTCTGGGAATAAATGCCATGGCTCAAACTATCTTGACTTTTCTGCGCTGAAAAATGTTCTGTTAATTTACGGCCCAACGCTTCAATGTCTATCAATAAACGCGATAAAATAAAATTCAGTTTAGGGTTTTCCTTCAAAAGAAAATAAAGAAATATGCTGGTATTTATGGGAAAGATATTCTTTTTCTTTGAAAACTTGATGGCATAATCAAGTCCTCTGGCAGTATCAATACTTAAGAATTCTGCTATATTGACCACTGGCGTTATTTCTGGGATTTTTGGATTACTAATTTTTGTTTTTATAAAACTGCTTATCAAAAAACAAATAATTCCAAAACTAAAGAAAACTAAAGAAAAACCAAGAAGAAAATCGTATTCATCTCCTAATCCTGCCCCGGTGTTGGCAAAGATAAATATAAAAGCTGAACAGACAGAAACAACAAAGAAAATCGCCTTAAGCCCTGAAATCATTGAGGCAAAAAGACCTTCGGAAATCCGCATTGCCCTGAATATCGCTGTTTTTTGGAAATCAAAATTAAACATTAAAATAGAAATTTAATACCATAAACGAAAAATATGACTATGATTGCCGGTAATAAAATCCAGCCGAAAAAAACGATTGCCCCTAAAAAGAAAATAATGGCTTCAAATATGACGCCAAAAATGATCAGAAAAATCCTTATTATCGCTCCTAAAACTCTGGCAAAAGTATTTGAGACAAGTGTTTCTGCATATCTGGAAAAACTGAATCCCCTGCCATAAGACCATTGATAACCGTGCCATGGAGCGAAAAGAGTTCTGACCAACGCAACAATGGAAAAGAAACTCAAATAAGAGCGGAGATAATTTTTCCACGCCTTGCCGAGTTCTTTTGGCACATCATAAAAATGCCAAACAAAATATTGAGCAATGACATTCTGACTCATTAGATAATTTTACCAGAGTTATGAAAAAACAACAAAGGGCAAGAGGATGTTTCAAAATATCAACTCCTGCCCAATTACTTTCTGCGCTCAATTACGTATCGCACTGATTCAAGCGGTTCCCATGATACCAGTTCATCTCCTTCCAATCCTCCATACAACGAAGCCAACGCGAATGCCTGCTCTATTATAGCGAGTAAGCGTTCCAAGTCCTTTCCTCTTACAACCTTCCCTTTGCCATCTTTGGTCACACTGATCAGGGCAACTGTCTTGCCTCTTTCTCTTTCCGTTTTCTTACCATCAAATATGCCCATAATAATTCACCTCCTTGGCGCATTTCTAGTTATTAATGGGCTAACCTGATAATACTCCCAAGACCACAAAAAAACAATAAACCGCCTTGGTTAAGGCGATTTTAACAGCGCAGTGAATGCTGTGGGCGCAGATGGACTCGAACCATCGGCCTCTATCGTGTGAGGATAGCGCTCTAACCAACTGAGCCATGCGCCCCATTTTCTCATCTTACTACTTTAATTTTTGCCAGTAAAGGACTACAATGAAACTATGCAGGTATTTGATTATCATATCAATCCAAAATCAAAAAAGGGCCTAATATTCAAAAGTTTTTATTTCCAGCCGGAAAATGAACACGAAAAGCCATTAGGCGATTTATGTATTATTGGTGAATTTTCCGACTCGCTTTCAAAAGACAAAAAAATTCTTGAGGACTTGAGTCATAATATAAAAGAGGGGTATTTTTCTGATGTCCATAAGACGCCATTAGAAGCCCTGAAGTCAGGACTTCAAAAAGGAAACAAGTTTCTTGAAGAATTGTCGCTTCAAGGCAATGTGAGGTGGCTTGGAAATTTAAGCATTGCTGCAATTGCTGTTAATGGCGTTGATATCCACTTCTCAAAGTCAGGCAATGTCAAATTGCTTCTTTTAAGAAGCGGAGAATACCACGACATTGGCGAAAACTTGGAATTCCAAAAACAATCACCAGACAAACCAACTCAAATATTTTCCAATGTTGCTTCTGGAAATCTCATAGATAAAGATAGGGTTATTATCTTAACTCAAGAATTGTTTGAATTTTTTCACATACACATAGCAGAGCCAATTTCCAATTTCCCAAGCGTAACGCCAAACACATTGGCTAAACTTTTAAAGGATAATAAAAGCGAGATGAAAGAATATTCTGGCGTGATGTTTGTGATGGCGATTAACAAGAAAGGAATAAAAAGACAGTGGTGGCCTATTATCAAAACGCCTTTGGCTAAAAAAATAGCCCTGATTATCGCATTTATTGTCATATTGCTTTTGTCTTTTTGGATATTCAGGTAATTTTTTGTGGTTTTAAAAGCAAAAAGCCCTTTGTTAGGGCTTTTTGCTTTTCTCTTTCAATAAATTACTTGAGCTCTATTGTTGCTCCAGCTGCTTCAAATTTCTTCTTAATTTCTTCTGCCTCTTCTTTCTTTGCCTTTTCTTTAATCATCTGCGGCTCTGTGGCTGCTGCGTCTACCATATCCTTTGCTTCTTTCAATCCTTGCGCAGTAACATCTCTGACAGCTTTGATAACATCAATTTTCTTATCCCCTACTGTCTTTAAAATTATATCATATTCTGATTTTTCTTCTTCAGCTCCTGCTCCAGCTGCTGCTGGCGCTGCTGCCATTACTACTGGCGCAGCTGCGCTTACTCCAAATTTCTTTTCAAAAACTTTCACCAATTCTGCTAAATCAACCACCTTCATATCTTCAATCTCTTTGACGATTTTAGCAAACTTCTCCGGGACTACTACTTCTTCTTTTTTATCCTCTTTTGTGTCTTCTGCCATATTTTTATGAATTAATTATTTAATTATTGATTAATTATGATTGATAATTGACCATTGAAAAACTATTATTGCTTTTCAGCAATCGCCTCAAGGACGCACATCAGACCTTTTATAAGTTGTCGTTGAACAGTTACAAATCCTGAAACCGGCGCAGAAAGCGTTCCAACTAATTTCGCAAAAAGCTCTTGTTTGGATGGCAACTGAGCCAATGCGATAACTTCTTCTGCTGACATAAATTCGCTTTTTGTCCCATCAGAAATATATCCGCCAATAAGCTTTAACATATTCTGCTCTTGCGAAAACTGATAAGCGGTTTTTACCGGCGCTATCTCGTCTTCAAAGCCGAATATCAACGCTATTTCGTTTCCTAATTTTTCTTTTGGAAAGTCAAGATTCTTTTCTTTAAAAGCCAATTGGGCTAATGTTTTTTTGACTACTATGAATTTTGCTCCTGCTTCCCTCAATTTCTTCCTTAGATTCACCAAATCGCTAAATTTCAAACCAGAAAAATTAACAAAAACCATTGCTTTCTGTTTTTCAAGATTTTCTTTTACTGTCTCAACTATTTGTTTTTTCTTTTGTTTTGTTAACGGCATATCTTTAAAAAAATAAATTGTCTCCGGAATTACCGCAGACCAATAACTTCAATGATAAATTATCATTAACTATTATTACCTCGATGGGATTTATCCGTCTTGATTGCCAAGGCGCGACCCATTGTCTACGGTTCATCCTCTCAAGTTTCGCGAAGCAAAATTTGGGAGGATTTCTATTGTATTGTCCAGTATATCTATTTTAAAAATCCTGTCAAGGACTATTTAAAATCAATGGACACGGGGAGCATCATGGTAGTAACCATGCGGATCTCCGTGTGCTATCTCCACTTTACTTCTTGTTAGCAACGAGACCGGGTCTCGTTGCGACTTTTTCAAAAAACAAGACCCAGTAGCTCGAGAATGCTGCTGGGTCCGCGAGTCTCTTTGTAGCGTTTAAGGCAGGCTATCCGAACGGTGTTGTTAAATATTTCTTACAAAACCTTTCGATTTCCTACTCATTATAGGATTTTTCTCGAACATCACCCCCTGTTCTAATAAATTTTGCTTCTTAAATGATAACAGATTTAGGATTGTTAGTCAAGTGTTGAACTATACTTTTGCCAAATTCTTCAGCAGAATATGGGCCATTGGCTGTTATAATGTTTCCATCGCAAACCACTGATTTGTCTAGATACTCTGCCCCGTTTTCCTGCAAAACCTTAATTGGTTTCTTATCCATTATACTTGACCAAACTGTTGCCCTTTTTCCTCTTAAAACCCCTGCGTGCGCGAAAATTGCAGGCGCAATACAAATTGCTGCCAATAATTTCCCTTGTTGATTCGCCTTTCTGATAATTTCCAAGACCTGTTCGTCGTCAATGTATTTATAAGCGCCAGGTCCGCCAACAAAAACCACAGCATCAAGCTGTGATATATCAATCTCGTCAAATGTAATATCAATCTCTGCCTCTCCCCCGCTTCCGCCAATAGCTGTTCCTTTTTGCGAGCTGACTGTAATAACTTCAAAACCAGCGCCAAGAAAAATATCTTTGGGAATAAAATACTCCTCATCCCTAAAATTCCTAAAAGAAATTATAATAGCTATTTTCCCCATATTTTAAATATTTTGCCTTCAATTCCCCTGTGGATAACTTTCCCTAAAAAATTACCCGCCCAGGGCGGGTTGTGAGATTCCCTATATCTGGCGTGGGTTTCGGGGTTTTGTGAAAATTACGAGGCCCGGCCTCGTAATTCTGTCAGGTGGGTAATTCCGTCGTTTATTTCAGATATTTTTGGATGGCAAGATTGTGTTCCTGTAAGGTTCTACTAAAAATAGTTTCTCCATCTGGTTTTGACATAAAATAGTTATAATTGCTTTCTTTTGGATAAATCGCTGCCTTGATGGCTGAAAGACCTGGATTGGAAATAGGTCCAGCTGGCAAACCAGCATATTTATAAGTATTATATGGCGACTCTATTTGCGTATCCTCCACAGAATAACGCCATTTATCAATACCTAAGGCATAAGCAACAGTGGAACATGACTGCAAAGGATAATGATTCTTCAATCGTTTCCAAAAAATTCCTGATACAATTTCACGGTCTTGTTCAATAGCCACCTCTTTTTCTATTATTGAAGCCATTATAATTATTTCAAATATCGTTTTGCCTTGTGATTGAATCTCTGTCCTCATCTCCGTAGTAATCTTCTTCCCAAAGTTAGTCAATAATATTCTTACAATCTCCTCTGGATTAGCTATCGGCTTAACCCAATAAGTATCTGGGAAAAGATATCCTTCTAAGTTATTTCTTTCCGGTTTATCGCTCAAAAAATCAAATTCTTCGACCAATCCATCTAAAGAATTAACTACTCGCAAAAAACTTTCTGGCTGACAAATCCCCTTGTCTTCAAGATATTCGGCTATATCCATTATATTCCAACCCTCAATAATAGTAATCTTGAGCCCTTCTGTTTCTCCGCTGATAATCTTGTCAGCGATTTCTTTTATAGACATAGAGCTGGAAATCAGATAGTCCCCTGCTTTGAGCGCTGATTCTTTGCCCTGCAAATAAACATAAATACTGAAAAAAACATCACCCCTGATAAAGTCCTGATTTTTCAGATTAACGGCTATCTCGGCGAGTGAGTCGCCTGCTTCAGCTCTAAATATTCGCTCTGCGCTATCCGCGGAAAGAGGAACATAAATCTGAATACGCGCAAAAATAAAGATAAGCAGGGCGAATATTATAAAAATTAAGATGGCTTTTTTCATTTATTTTTTCTTAAAATCATTTTTTCACCAACGGGACAAAGACAAATCCTTGATATTCTTGTTTTTCAAAAGACCCATTCGCTTTTTTGGTGAAAACGCAGATGGAATTATTTATCGGCATAACTATTTTACTGTTGATTTCAACCTGTTCTCCCCAAGCAGATGGCACACTCTCCGCAGAAGCTGAACAAAGAATCCTATCAAAGGGAGCTTCTTGCGGATAGCCCTTTCTTCCATCTCCTATGATAAATTCTAACTTATCCTGTTCAATAAATCCATACTTCCTGGCATTTCTTTCTCCGAATTCTTTTAATTCTGGAATAATTTCAATTCCAATCACCTTGCCTTTATCACCGACTATATGGGCAAGAAGAGCGCTTGTCCAACCAGACCCAGAGCCAATATCAAGGATTTTATGCCCTGACTTGGGTTCTAATTTTTCCAGCATAAATGCCACTACTAATGGTTGTGAAATTGTCTGACCAAGACCTATTGGCAACGCCTCATTTACCTCTGCCATCTCTTTGTAGTCATCGCCTAAAAAATCCTTGCGATTAATTGCTTGAAACGCTTTTATAATCTCCGGAGTTTTTAACCATCCCTGTTTAATTAAATCGTTTATAAGAGACATTTTGTAAAAGTAAATTTGAGATAAGGTGAGCGGCTACTCATAACTCCTCAGCGCTTCTGTGGGCTTAAGTTTAGCTGCCCGTCTCGCTGGGAAATAACCAGCCATGCATCCAACGAAAAACGAAAACAACAATCCAAAAATGATTAATTGAGGAGAGATATATGCTTCTAATCCAAAGGCAGAATCCCCTTTGGCATAATATTCTACAATCTTGGCAACAGTCAGGCCAAAAATTACTCCACCAGCTCCGCCAACCAAACCAATAATCCCTGATTCTATCAAAAATATAGTTATAATTGCTTTATTGGTGGCGCCTATGGCTTTCATTACTCCTATTTCTCTTGTTCGCTCTCTCACTGCAGTGTACATAGCATTGGTAATGCTTAATCCTCCAACGAAAATAGAAATAGCAGCAAAAAGAAAAACAGCTGCCTGAATAGCGCCCATAACACCGCCAACTATAGAACCCATTTTTTCAGAGGTCATTACAGAAAAATCAGAAACATCTTCTCCCCTTTTTCTCTTTCTCACCTCGTCTAAAACTTCTTCTATTTCCTCTGCTAAATCATCCGGCAAAATACCTTCTTTGGGTTTTACCATAATAGCAAAGGCATCGCCTGTTCTATCTCCTGTAACTTCCTGATAAATAGGCCAATCAACATAAATAGCAGTATCATCTTCTCTGCTGCCAACTGAATGCAAGATTCCTTTGACTTTAAATTTTCTACCATTAACAACAAGAGTGTCGCCTGCATGCAATTCTTCTCCAAAAAAATCTTCGCCAGCCACAATACTGCCAGCAATTAACTCTCTTTTTCCAGGCGTTGGCCAATCCCCCTCTCTTAAATCCCATCCTTGGAAATTAGTGAAAAAATCCTTTCCCTCATCAAATGGCAGACCTATGAGATAAACAGATTTTTGAATATTATTAAATCTTACAAATTGCGACTTCTGGTCTGTTTGCAATGCAACATCTACATTTCTTATATCTTTGACTGCTTGAATATCTTCTTTGCTTAACTTCTGGCCACCAGCCATAGTCATCATTAAATTTTCTAAAGAACCAGGCATAACCATTATTATCTCCCCGCCAAGAGCGTTCAACTGTTTCATAATGGAATTCTGAAGCCCACTACTCAATGATATCAAGGTAATCACCAAGAAAATTCCCACCACAATACCTAAAATAGTGAGCCAACTCCTCAATCGCCTTGTTTTGATATTTCTTATCGCTATTATAAAATATTCTTTTATTTCTGCCATAAAACATCTTCCGCCTGTGAATGATTTTTAATAATCTGACCATCTTTAATATTTATAATCTGTTCGCTATATTCCGCTATCATCGGGTCATGGGTTACAACCACCAAAGTTCCTTTTTCTTCTTGATGAAATTTAGTAAGCATCTCCATTACTTTTTTTCCTGAATGAGAATCAAGATTACCAGTTGGCTCATCAGCAATAACTAATTCCGGCTCATTAGAAAATGCTCTGGCAATAGCTACTCTCTGTCTCTCGCCGCCAGATAGTTCTGCTGGCAAATGACTCATCCTGCTTTTTAGCCCCACTAAATCCAATAAATGCTCTGCCCTATTTTTTCTTTTTTCCTGCGGAATGCTCTGAAAAACCATTGGAAGCATAACATTTTCCAAGGCAGTTAAATTGTGCAAAAGATTAAACTGCTGAAAAATAAAGCCAATTTTTTTGCCTCTTATTTGAGATAATTTGCTTTCGGAGAAAATACTTGTGTCTTCCTCGTCAAGAAAAATTTTTCCCTTGCTCGGAGTATCAAGACAGCCAATCATATTCAAAAGCGTTGATTTGCCAGAGCCACTTGGGCCCATAATAGTAACAAAACAACCTGATTCTACTTGAAAATTAACGCCATGAAGCGCTGTGACCTCAACATTTCCTAACTGATAAACCTTCCAAACATCTTGAAGGCGGATGATTGATTTCTCCATATTTCTATTGAATAATCACTTGTTCTCCCTCTCTCAATCCTTCAATGACTTCAATTAGGTCATTGTCGCCTTCAAGTCCGATTTGAATTTCCTTCTCTTTTATTTTGCCATTCTCCATAATTTCCACCATAGCCCTGTCTCCATCTTTCTGCACAGCGTCTTCAGAAACAACCAATATATTTTCTCTGGAGTCAATAATAATTAAAACATCAGCCGTCATACCCTGTTTCAGCCCATCTGGAACTGAATCAAAATTAATTCTAACTTCGTAATACACAACTCCATCAATCAATTTTTCCGTTGGCTCTATAAATATCACGCGACCCTCAAATGCTTCTTTTGGGAACGCAACCAAGCTTATCTTTACCAAATCATTTTCCTCGATTTTGACGACATCCTCTTCATAAACATCAACCTCAATCTCAAATTCTTCTGAAGGTAAAACAGAAATTATCGGAATAGTGGCTTGGACTGTCTCCCCTGCTAATTTATCAACAGAAACAACAATCCCATCCACAGGGCTCCTTAAATTAGTGTCATAAATTTGGTTTTCTAAAATATCTACACTCGCTTGCGCGCTTCTCAATTTTGCCTGATAAAGATTAATATCTTCGGAGCGCGGGCCAGCAGTAACAAGAGTCAAATTATTCTCTGCTACTTTCAATGCGTCTTTTGCTGAAGCTACGCTTGCTTCAGCAATGTCTATATTGGTCTTATTGGTAATCTTTGCAGAGGAAATGCTCTGCTGGTCTCCAGTGATATTCGTATAAGCAGTATTTATATATCCCCTTTGGGTATCCAGAGATGTCTTGTCTGTGGAAGAAACCGTTTTACGATAGTTCTCACTTTCTATAATAATCCTGATTCCAGTTAAATCATCGCGGATATATGTTAAGTTTTTTTCAAAGTTTACAAGGGCAGAATCAATATTGCTTTCCGTAAAATTGAGCTTTGCCTCATCTAAGAAAATTTTCATCTCTGCTTGCGCCTTTTGTATTGAGTCCTTGTGCGCCTTGACTTCAAGAGAATATTGATAAGTGTCGCTGAAATATTCCCCCTGTATTGAGGTCACTGTTGTGAGTGCATTGTACGCCTTGAGATAAGAATCGTTTAAAGTATCAAAAGCGTCATCATAAGTTTCTTTTAGATTGTTGTCTGCGGATAAAACAGCGTTATCAAGGTCTTTCTCCTCATTCTCCAATGTGGTCTTGGCATTATCCACTGTTGTTTCAGCTACCCGGACTTCATCCACGCTTGCGCCTGCTGTTAATTTCGCCAACTCTGCTTGGGCCAATGCCAAATTCGCTTTTGCCTGTTGGAGCTGAATATATAATTGAGCGCTATTAAGTTTTGCCAACACTGTTCCTCTTGAAACCTCGTCGCCTGCTTTAATAAATATTTTTTCAATCTGGCCTATGCTTTTAAAACTCAAAGGAATAATATCTCCTTTTTTAACTATTCCGCTCTCCGAAATTTCTTGCACTACATCACCTTTAGTCACAGTATAAAAATCATAAGTATTGCCATTCCTTGAAGCGAAAATAATAATCACAGCTACAATCAAAATTGCGATTATACTCAAAATAATAATAGTTTTCTTTTTGAGTCGTATCTTCATAAAAAATCAAATAAATTAATTATTCTATTTAAATGATAACTGCAGGCCTCCTTGATATAGAACCATAGACCACTCCACTCTATTTCTGCCGAGATCGTTTCTCGGCGGATTTTTGAAGCAGGGGCGGCAGGGGTCGAACCTGCAACCTGTGGTTTTGGAGACCACCGCTCTGCCAATTAGAGCTACGCCCCTATATTTAATTTATAAATTACGACGAGCGAGAACGGCAAAATGATAAAAATATTTTTCCAATCCATCTAAAGAGCCACCATATTCGCGCTTATCTGAAACTGCGTCCAAAAAAACCTCTCTTGCCCTGCCAATCTCCTTAAGCCGACCCAGCCAGCGCGGGTCGTTCATGGTTAAATCAAATAATTCCAGAGCTCGCAATACAGCGCTTTCAAAAGTTTTCTCATCTTTGCCCTTCCATTTCAATGCCCGCCCCACTTCACTACCTATATTCCCAAGCTGCTCGTATAAAGAAAACTCTCCCCACTTTTCGGGACTCAACCCTTTATGAATCTTAATCGTAATATTGCTCATCTTCAATCAATGACTAATCTATTTAAAATATCTTTAATCTTTAATCTAGTTTCTGGACTCTCTACATCCCGAGAATAATTATTGAAAGATGGTTTAATGTTAATCATAGAATCAAATTCTATCCATTCGCCCCTTTCCCTGCCGGGGTAAATATTAACCCCCCATGTTTCTCCTCTTTTTGACCCTTCTTGTTCCATAAGCTTAACCTCTTCATCTGAATGGAAATCCCCACCCATTGCCATAATCCCCTGACCAATATCAATTACTGCCTTAACCAACTCTCCAAACCCCTGTTTGGCAATTTGATCTAACTGCTCCTTATTTATGGGATTTTTAACAATTTGTATTTCCATACTCTGGAATAAGAATTATTTCTTGGTTTCTTTGTGCAGGGTGTGTTTCCGGCATTTGTTGCAGAATTTTTTCAATTCCAATTTTACCCCTTCTGTTGTGGCTTCATGGGATTTTCTTGTATAATAATTGATTTCTTTGCACACATCGCACTTTAACCGTATAATCGCTTTCTTTTTCTTTGCCATATTTGTCTACGAGCGCAGCGAGTAGCTACAAATATGAGCACCCTGCTCAAATTTTGCCGTCACCTACGCTCTTTACTTTTATTTTAATTTTAATAATTTATTAACTTTCGCAGTCCGCGCGCAGCGAATAGCTGCATACTTCGTTCGGCGAAGCGGACTGCCTTCCGCTACTCTGCAAAATTTGGGCATGGGTCGCCATATATTTATTATTTATCTTTTTGGAGCCTGGGGGCGGATTTGCACCGCCGCTCTCCTCATTACCAATGAGGTGCTTTAACTGACTAAGCCACCCAGGCACTTCTTCAATTCGCCATCTCCCCAATATATTCCTAGACCCAACCCTTTAAGCGCAACTTCATTCTTTGTAAGGTTTTCTTTAATCTTAAACGGATCCCCGTTAGGATTATATTTTACATAGTTGGCCTCGCTCCGAGATCTTCTATGAATATTATACTTGTCCATCCAGTAAATCACCTGATGATAACTCCAATCTGTTTTATCCACTATTCCCTGAATCGATAAGCCGCTTTTATACAATTTTTCTAATTTTTCTTTGGCTATCATATGAATATGGTTGGAATCAAACTAACTCAAATTTTTGCAAAAGCAAAAATTTATGGGCAGGGAGGGATTCGAACCCCCGTAGGCCTAAGGCCGTGAGATTTACAGTCTCATGCGTTTGACCACTCCGCCACCTACCCAAAAATAAAAATTACTGAACATTAATAATTAATCATTAGAGACAGAAAATTGATTATTCATTAATTATCAATCTTAACAAAAATCGCCTTACTTTTCAATACTTCTGCTATTTTTCTTCTTCCAATCATTTATTTCTTTATGATTGCCTGAAAGCAAAATCTTAGGAACTCTCCATTTTGTTTTATTCTTCCCTGAATCAAAAACTTCTGGTCTTGTATATTGAGGATACTCCTCATGAATTTTGAATTTTGAATTTTGAATTTTGAAACTAAAAGATTCCTCTTTTAGCGACTCTTTTTTTATGACTCCAGGAATTAATCGGCTCACAGCATCTATCAGAACCATTGCTGGAATTTCTCCGCCTGTTAAAACATAATCCCCTATTGATAATTCTTCGTCTGCAATATATTTTGCTACCCTCTCATCTACTCCTTCATATCTGCCGCAAATTAAAATAATTTGCTCATATTTTTTTAATTTTTCTGCCTTTGCTTGGTCAAACTTTTTTCCTTTTGCGGAAAATAAAATAATTCTTGTTTTTTTATTCTTTTTTAAAATCTTTTTTACTGCTCTAAAAATTATATCCACCTTGAAAATCATGCCCGCTCCCCCGCCATAAGGCCTGTCGTCAACTGTCCGATGTCTGTCAACAGCATAATCCCTTAAATTATGGACATTAATCTTTATGAACTTGTTTTTCTGCGCACGCTTAATTATGCTCTCATCAAAATATGAGGCAAATATTTCCGGGAATATGGTTATAATATCAAATCTCAACATATTTTATCAAAAAGCCGTACTATCTCTCGCCCGCAACGCTTCGCAAGCGAGCTTACTCGTGTAGCGATGCGTGGCTGGCATTTAATAGCACGGCTCTTTGTTTTTGATAATTAAACGATTTACAGTTTTAAATCGTCAAGTTTCGGCTCACTTTCTCTTTCCCTGTTCATCGGTCTGCCTGTACCGCCTTCTGGCTCTTCTATCTTAAGATTGACACGGGCATGGTTCTTTAAACCAATAATGCGAAGCAAGGTTCTGATGGCTCTTACTGTTGAGCCCTGTCGGCCGATAATTTGGCCCATATCATCCTTGTGAAGATTAAGGTTCAATAAAACACCCATTTCGTCAACATTGCGGTCAATTTTGACATCGTCTGGATTATCTACTAAGGCCTTGATGATAAACTCAAGGAAATCTTTATCTGGTGTCTTGTCTGCCATATTCTTTAAATCTTGTTATTACGCTTTTTCCGACCTTTCTATCCCTCTGTAAAAACAGAGTTACGAACTTCTATTATTTTAGTTCTTTGTGGTATATTGTCAAGGCGATTATCCAGTTTTGGCTTCTTCGCCTTTATCTTGTTTTTGTTTTTCCTCTGGCTCCGGCTGGCTTACTCCTTGTTCTGGTTTTATTTCAACTGCTTTTGGGACTGACGGTTCTTCTTTTTTTGCGACTTCCGCCACAGGCTTTTTTGGCGCCTCTGTCTCTCCTTTTTTCTTTTTCTTAATGCTGTGCGCAGCAATTTTAACACCTTCAATTATTTTATTCTTGACCAAAAGATTGTTCATCGTGTCTGATGGTTGGGCGCCATTTGAAATCCAATACTTGATTCTGTCAGCGTTAAATCCTTTTTCTTTTGTAAAGGGATTATAAAAACCGACCTGCTCTACAAACTTTCCGCTCTTTGGCGGGCGGGTTTTTTCAATTACCACTATCTTATATGATGGCTGGTGCAACTTGCCATGCCTTAAAAGTCGTATTGACAACATAATCTGTTATTTTTTCTCTTGTTTAATTATGAATTTATTATTCAGCCCTTCTATCTTTTTGACAATGCCAGTGTACTCAAGTTCGTCCATGCCCAACATAGCATTTCCAAAAAATCCCTGTCTTCTTATTTCTTCTGCTTTAGCAGAGGCCTTGGCCCTGATGCTGTCCCAAAACGGATGGTCGAAAACATCTATATGCTCTGTGAATTTGCCATTCTGGACGCACAACGCCACGCCACTTACTAAAGGAGGTCCATCAAAATAAGAAACCATTGTGTTGACTTTAACCGGCATTAAGGGCCCAATATGCGAACCCCTCATAAATCCTGCCACATAATGGCTTATAGAATATGGGGATAATATCTCTCCAGTAGCTGGAAAATTTTTCTGCACTCGAACCAATGCTATGGGGTCGTCTTTCCCTGTATACACTCCGGCTATATTATGCAGTCGTGTCGTGCTCACGCTTACGCACTGGTCTCCACTTTTGGAATAAATTTCTGATATTCCGAATCTCTCAGTGTCTCGCAATAAACAAGCAATGTCATAAATATTATTAGGTGTTTCCAATTCAATTACCCTGTCTCCCTCGCCCTTGAATCCCATATCCATAATAACGAATCTATATCCTTGGGAAATTTCTGGAACCAATATCAATCCCGAATTATGAAATGGGTCAATGAAACTTAGATAAAATGGCAGATTATAGGCGCCAGGGCTTGTTTTATCAGCCATGAATAATAGGAATGGCTCAGCTGGCCTTTCTTCAAACTCCATCTCTGCGGCCGCAGGACCCAACCCTTTTACATTCCCAGAAAAAGAATCTTTCAATAAATCCTGTCCTGCCCCGTAAAGACCTTGCTCCTTAGCTACCACTGTCCCGTTTTGGAAGGCATCCCAGGCAATTTTATGGATTTCCGAAGAATTCAGCCCTTTCTGGTGAGACATAAGAATTGTGATATCGTCCCCAGTATAAAAAATCCTATAATCTAATATTGCATTATTATTTTTAACGCTTTCCGTCACCGCCTCAATCAATTTTCTACTTGGCGAAAGATGTCCGCCAATAGACCCAATATCTGCTTTAATAGCGGAAATGGTTATTTTCATAATAATATTAATGTATTTAATGCTTCCCCCATTTTTTAACCTTCAACCCCTCGCTGGCAGCATTCTCTTCCGCTTCTTGTTTTGACATACCTTCTCCTTGGGCTATCAATTTTTCTCCCAGAAAAATGCCAGCAATAAAATTTTTAGAGTGATCCGGCCCCCATTCTTTCAAAACCTCATAATGGGGCGTTATCTTTTCTTTTTCTTGGGCCATCTCCTGAAATCGACTCTTATGGTCAACAAATTCATGGTTGGCCAAGATTGAAGGCAATTTAACTATCAAATGTTCCTCTATAAAGTTCTTACATATTTTATAGCCCTGGTCAAGATACAAGGCGCCTGTAAACGCCTCAAAAGTGTTTGCCAATATCTCCTGTCTTGCCCTGCCCCTTTCTTTTCGTTCCCCTTTTGACAACAAGAGAAAATCATTGAAATCAAGCTCTCTGGCTAATTTAGATAATGACTTACTGTTGACTAAAGCTGCTCTCCAACTCGTTAGAACTCCCTCTCCTTCGTTTGGATAATCCAGAAAAATCCGCTCGCTCACTGCCAATTCCAGAACCGCATCCCCTAAAAATTCAAGCCGTTCATTGTGGCCTGTGCCAAAATCAGGATTTTCATTTAAATAAGAACGATGGCAGAATGCTTGGGCTAAAAGACCCTTATCCTTAAAAGAAATATTTAATTTTTTCTCTAATTCTGAAAACTTTTCCATTGACCCATGCTTAATTGCTTATTTGTTTAATTGCTTAATTCTTTAAAGACCGTGCCCAATACTCCGTTAATAAATTTTCCTGATGATTCTCCTCCAAACATTTTTGCCAATTCAATCGCTTCATTAATCGCTACTTTTGGAGGAACCTCTTCTTTGTTGGAATAAATCAATTCATACAAGCCGATTCTTAAAACATTCCTGTCCACTATGTTAATTTGTTCAATCGGCCATTCTGGCGCTGCTTTTTCAATAATCTTATCAATCTTATCCATATTTTCCGACACGCCTAATGCTAATTTTCTTGCAAAATCAGTGTCCTCTAAGCCCGGCCCGAATTCCTGAATATTCCTCTCTAAAACCTCTTTTAGGTCTACTTTGTCTCTCATAAAATCCTTTTCATATAAGGACTGCATCGCTATACTTCTTGAAAGATGACGGCTTCCCATATTATTGAAATTTTACTGCTTAGAAAGGCCTTCCATTGTTAAGGGTTTCTCTTGGCCTTTCTCCCCTTCTTTAATCTCTTTTTCTTTTTTCTTTTTCTCTTTTTTATCCAACTTTTTTAAAACATCTACAATCATTCGCCCATTATAATAACCACAATTCTTGCACAGCGTATGGCGCGCAACTGGTTTTCCGCACTTAGGACAAACACTTAAAGACGGCTGCTTTAAAAATATGTGCTGCCTTCTTTGATTTCTTCGTGATTTAGTTTTTTTCTGTTTCGGTACTCCCATGTTTCCTCGCTTCGCTCGGTCAAGCGCAAAATGCAAAACGCAAAATGTAAAACCGGAAAGCGAAAATTAAAAATTAAAAGTGAAAATTAAAAAATTGGAAATAAAAAAACCTTATTAAACGACTATTATGTTTTTAGCAGATAATATAAAAAAAGACAAGCACTATTAATGATAAATAATTATTGATTATTGATTATTGATTAAATTACTGCGGAGCAATCTCTATCCATCCGGGCAAAGGAAGCTTGATGCTTGTATTTTTTGTTTTCTCGCAAATGCCGATTGAATCGCTTGCTCTCAAGGTGACTGTATTGTCTCCTGCGCTGAAAAACTGAATATGCGGTTCAAACTGTGAAGAATTAGTGCCATCAACAAATGTAGCGGTTCCGGGTTTAATCCACGACCAAGAAATACAAGCTGTTTCATTGTTGCTTGAATTGTAACACTTAGACAAGTTATCCATAATCACTGTTTCTTCAACTGCCGGGCTTGCGGGTTGCCAGCTGAAATCAGGCCAAGGATAAGCATGCAATGGAGTTGATACGCTTACGCTACCTGACCAATCATTAGACCAAACGCCATTAGAATCCTTGACTTTTACACGGAAATAATAAGTGGCGTTGTAGCCGATTTCTAATTCCCCTACTGTTGGCAACGGAACTACATCAACGCCTGATGTTCCGCGGGAACCCGGAGCCACTGTTTGGCTTCTGATAATTTCCTGGGCCCCGCCAAATCCCGGATTGGTTGATATGGCAATCTTGTATTCTTCCTGCGGGCTATCTCCTGTGTATAACCAACTAAAATCAATATGTCCTTTCTTCTGGATAGGAGTACAATAACTGGTTGAATCCCTTGTGAAATCACTTGCAATCGGGGCGCTTGAAAAACTGAAATCTGTCTGGACATGATAATTATTTGTAACCCCGCAAGAATTTGGACTCTCTGGATTATCACAATTAAAACTAATCCAGCCCATTACATCCCCTCCCCAAGCCCAACCATGAAACTCGCCATCATCAGTATCAATATACACTCCGTAATTCACGCCAGAATCAGTCGGGTCTTTTCGTAATTTTATCCAGCCATCCCAACCTCCCCCATAGCCAACTGCTCTTGCCCAACCATAAACGCAACCAACACTTGTGCAACCATAACTAGTGGCAGTGCCATCTAAATCAACTCTTGCCGTCCTATTGGGCGCGCCTGGCCTACCTGATAAAGAAGGGTCAAAATCAATCCACCCTGCCTCGTGCTCCGCAGTATTAGGGTCATTCATACCATCGTAATATGCATAGCCAGTTAAGTTGCCGTCTGCCTCAATATCAACTCCATAGTTTGTGCCAGTATCTAAATTCTTACAACTAAAACTAAGCCAACCCATGCCTAATTTCTCTCCCCCGCTTGATTGTGGCGCTCCTGCCCATGCCCAGCCCCAGACATTGTGGTTTAAACAAGAGCCAGGAGGAGGAACAGATGTTGTAAATGATGCGGTAGATTCAGCCCAATCATCTCCATTAGAGTTTGAGGCATAACTACGATAATAATAATCCGTGTTTGAATTTAGTCCAGTGACATCGTCAAAAAAGGTTCCAACTGGCTTTATTCCTAAATCTATCACATTGTCCCAGTTAGCTGGTGTAGTTCCCCCGTCGTTATTCCCCCAATAGATTTTAGTTGTTGGATTTTCTCCACCAGTAGAAGCTATCTCTCCATTTAATCTTGCCGAATTATCAGTAATACTTGAAGCGCCAGTGGAGTTGGTGATAATTGGTGCAGCGTAACAGAAAGAACAGTTGACTCCTCCGCAGTCAATTCCCGTCTCATCACAATCCTGGACCATATTAGAACAATGATTAATCCATGTTCCAGAATTACACTTATAAAGCCCCTGACAATTCCCGTCTGTATAACAGGTTCCATTGTG
>Ga0180732_1000863_pt1 | contig 21700 bp, 15 predicted proteins | sample KR11_01MetaG_FD_148674 | JGI IMG/M metagenome (GOLD analysis project Ga0180732, IMG submission 148674) | Groundwater microbial communities from the Olkiluoto Island deep subsurface site, Finland - KR11_0.1 MetaG | ecosystem: Environmental > Aquatic > Deep subsurface > Groundwater | place... | reverse complement strand
CCCAGTTATGCTCGGAATAAAAAAGGCATTACCTTAAACCTTTCAAAAAACAATCCACAGGCCCGGGAGATTTTAGATGCCCTGGTGAAACAATGCGATGTGGTGATTCATAATTTCACCCCGGCCGCAGCCGAATCCATGGGGCTGACCTATGATCGGCTGATCACCGTCAAGCCGGACATTATTTTAACCGCCATCTCCTGTTTCGGAAGCGAAGGCCCCTATAGAAACCGGCCGGGATTTGATTTCATCGCCCAGGCGATGTCCGGAGCCATGGCTTGCGGAGGATTTGCCGACAAACCGCCCATTCGCTCCTTTATCAATCCCATGGATTACGGAACGGCATTATCCGCTGCCATTGGCACTCTTCTGGCCCTGCGCCACCGGGACAAAACCGGGGAAGGCCAGATGGTGGATCTTTCCTTGCTTCGAACCGCCATCTCCTTTACGGCCCCCATTATTGCGGAAAAGGAAGTGTTGGGTCGGTCCAGGCCCAGGATCGGAAACCGGGCCCCCTATTTAAGTCCCACGGATCTCTACGCCTGTAAGGACGGGTATGTGTTCATCGCCTCCATCATGAACAGCCTGTGGAGACGCCTGGCCAAGGTGATCGGTCACGAGGAACTCCTCAAAGATCCGGAACTGAATAATGACCTGGGCAGATTTGAACACCGGGACAGGATTGATCCCCTGGTGGCGGACTGGATCAAAGAGCGTACCGTGGAAGAGGTGCTTACCGCCATGGAAGCGGCCCACATCCCATGCAGCCCCTACTATGAGCTGGATGAGGTCTCCCGTGATCCCCATGTCATGGAAACCGGAATGCTGCCAATCATGGATATGGAAGTGCCGGGCTTAAAACCGCTTCCCATCAGTCCCAATCCGATCAAGCTGTCCAAAACGCCCGGCCGGATAGAAACCCGGGCTCCCGGGGTGGGTGAACACAACCTGGAAATCTATGGCCGGCTGCTGGGATACAGCCAAGAAGTCCTGGATGATTTGACTGAAAAGGGAATCCTTTAAAAACAAGGAGAAAAAATGGCCGATCATGTCTGTCCGCCCTGGCTGGGGTATGTTCTATTAAGTCCCTTGCGTCGTTTCATCGAAAATCCACAAACCATGCTGGGGCCTTTGATTCAGAAAGGCATGACCATCTTGGAGCCCGGTTGTGCCATGGGATATTTTACCCTGCCCATGGCCCGAATGACCGGGGAGAACGGACGGGTCATCGCGGTGGATATTCAAGATAGGATGCTGGCGGCCCTGGAAAAAAGAGCGAACAAGGCTGGCCTCGGGGACAGAATCATCCGTCATAAAGCCCAAACGGACAGCATGGACATTTCTGCCCATGGGGGGAGCGTGGATTTGGCCGTGGCAATTCATGTGGTTCACGAGCTTAAAGATCCTCGAACCTTTTTTTCGGAAGTCCGGGAAGCCCTCAAGCCGGGGGGGAAATTCCTGATTGTGGAGCCCAAGGGCCACGTGAGCTCAGAAGCCTTTGATCAGACCCGGAGCCTTGCATCTGTATTAGGTTTTACGGAAGATTCCCTTCCGGTAAAAATCAGGGGAAGATCCACCCTTTTTTCCAGAAAATGAAAGGGGCAATCTCTTCAAAGTTGCTGAATTTTCCGGAGATTTGCACGGGGTTTTACGGACGGTTTTTTATTGACAAGATAGAATAATGATTCTATATCGTTACCTTTATTGACGGCTGCTGAAGCTGATATATCATCCCCTTATAAAATACATATTATATTTAATAGTAAAATTATATAGATACCGAGAGGAGGTGGATTTAACAGCCCAGCAAAGGATGTTAAAAATTATATTTTTGGACGGATAGTTAATTATTAATAACATGGAGGTAATATTATGGCAAAGCATGATACCCCTTTGTTGGACCAGCTTGAATCTGGACCATGGCCAAGTTTCGTATCCGACTTGAAACAGCAGGCCGCAAAAAGGGCGAAAAACGTAGAAAACATTGAATTTCAGACTCCCGTTGATGTTGTCGAAGATCTTTTGGGCATTCTTGAACTATCTTTTGCAGACGGTACCACACACTGGAAACACGGCGGTATCGTGGGCGTTTTCGGATACGGCGGCGGGGTTATCGGCCGTTACTGTGATCAGCCTCAAGCATTCCCGGGTGTAGCCCATTTCCATACCATGCGAATCGCTCAACCCGGTGGAAAATACTACACCGCAGATTACCTGAAACAACTCTGCGATTTGTGGGACCTGAGGGGCAGCGGAATCACCAATATGCACGGCTCCACCGGAGATATCATCTTCCTTGGCACCACCACACCCCAGCTGGAAGAAATCTTTTTTGAACTGACCCATAAGATGGGACAGGATCTGGGCGGCTCCGGCTCCAACCTCAGAACCCCGGCTGATTGTATCGGTTCTTCAAGGTGCGAATACGCCTGCTACGATACCCAGGATCTGTGCTATGACCTAACCCAGACCTACCAGGACGAACTTCACCGCCCGGCATTCCCCTACAAATTTAAATTCAAATTTGACGGCTGCCCCAACTGCTGCGTGGCTTCCATCGCCCGGTCCGACCTGTCCTTCATCGGTACCTGGAAAGATGAAATCCGCATCGATCAGGAAGCGGTACAGGCTTATATCGGCGGGGAACTTCCTCCCAATGCAGGGGCCCATTCAGGCCGCGACTGGGGAAAATTCGACATCCAAAAAGAAGTGATCGGCCTTTGCCCCACCGAATGCATGGCCATGGTGGACGGCAAGCTGGTTATCGACAATAAAGAATGTACCCGATGCATGCACTGCATCAACGTTATGCCCAGGGCTTTGAGAATTGGTAATGACCGAGGATTATCCGTGTTTGCCGGCGCAAAAGCTCCGATTCTGGACGGCGCACAGATGGGCTCCTTGATCGTTCCGTTTATTAAAGTTGAAGCACCCTATACGGAAATCAAGGAAACCGTTATCGAACCTGTTTGGGATTGGTGGATGGAAGAAGGCAAAAACCGTGAGCGTCTCGGCGAACTCATGAAACGTCAGGGACTGCAGAGAATTATCGAAGCCATTGGTGCTGAGCCGGTTCCACAGCATGTTCAGGAGCCCAGGCACAACCCCTACATCTTCTGGAAAGAGGATGAGGTTACTGACGGTTGGGAACGCGATATTAACGAATACAGAAAGCACCATCAGAGATAGGAGGGAGAATCATGGCTTTTATTTCATCAGGTTACAATCCGGATAAACCCATGGAAAATCGGCTTACCGATATGGGTCCAAAAAAATATGACGAATTTTACCCTCCGGTCATTGCAAAGAACAAGGGTAAATGGCTCTATCATGAATATCTGCAACCCGGCGTTCTGGTTCATGTATCAGAAACCGGCGATGAAGTTTACACCGTTCGCTGCGGTGGGGCCCGTCTTATGAGCACCAGCATGATTCGCGAAATTTGTGAAATCGCAGAAAAGCATTGCGGCGGGCATCTTCGCTTCACCACCCGAAACAATGTTGAGTTCATGGTGGACAGCAAAGACAAGGTCGCCCCCTTGGTTAAAGACCTTGAAAGCCGCAAATTTGACGGCGGCAGCTTTAAATTCCCCGTGGGCGGAACCGGTTCCGGAATCTCCAACATCGTTCATACCCAGGGCTGGATTCACTGCCATACCCCGGCATCCGATGCCTCCGGTACGGTCAAGGCCACCATGGACGTTCTGTTTGATGATTTTAAACAACACAGAATGCCAGCACACGTTCGGGTATCCATGGCTTGCTGTTTGAATATGTGCGGCGCCGTTCACTGCTCGGATATCGCCATTCTGGGCTATCACCGGAAACCGCCCATGTTGGATCATGAATATCTTGACAAAATGTGCGAAATTCCTCTGGCCATTGCCTCTTGCCCCACGGCGGCCATCAAGCCGTCTAAAGTGACCCTGCCCAGCGGAACCCAGGTTCAGAGCGTTGCAGTCAATAACGAACGCTGCATGTTCTGCGGAAACTGTTACACCATGTGTCCGTCCATGCCCCTTTCAGACCAGACCGGTGACGGGATCGTTCTGATGGTGGGAGGAAAAGTTTCCAACCGGATCACCCTCCCCAAGTTCTCCAAAGTCGTTGTGGCCTTCATCCCCAATGAAACACCTCGTTGGCCCACCATGACGGATACCATTAAGCGTATTGTGGAAGCCTATTCAGCAGGCGCAAGAAAATACGAACGCGTTGGTGACTGGGCGGAGAGAATCGGCTGGGAAAGATTCTTTGATAAATGCGAGCTTGAATTCACACATCATCTCATTGATGATTTCCGTGATCCTGCTTACTACACATGGCGACAGACAACGCAATTTAAATTCTAAATAATAAAATCAGGGCCGGGAACTTTTCTAATAAAGGTTCCCGGCTCGTATCATAAATGAGGCGCAACTATGGAATACGAAGAGGCAAAAGCGAAAATCATCGAAGAGCTCACCAAAAAGCTCAAAAGCAAATCAAAATTTTATTTTAACGACCTTGCCAAAATTCTGGAAGAAAAACCCCGGGATGCCAAGAAAATCGTCAATCAGTTGGTGCAGGACGGCGTTTTGGAATACTGGTCAAGCGGCAGCACTTCTATGTACGGTATGCCCGGAACCGGAAAACAGGCAGCAGCAGAACACGAAGAATAATAAGGGCAACTCTGGATGTTCTTGTTTCAGGGCATAAACCACAGTTGAAGGCGTTTGCCGCACAGGTGTTGCCGGAGCTCGTATGGGAAGTGGCAGACTGATTATTTCCGCACTTCGTGGCGGGTCCGGAAAAACGATTGTTTCGGTGGGTGTGATTGCGGCCCTGGTAAAAAAAGGAATTCCAGTCGCCCCCTTTAAAAAAGGACCGGATTATATTGATGCGGGCTGGCTGGCCTACGCTGCTGGCCGGCTCTGCTATAATCTGGACACCTTTATCATTCCCGAAGACCAGATCCTCGCTTCATTCAGACAACACACCTCCTCCCGAACCCTGGCGGTCATCGAGGGAAACCGGGGCCTTTATGACTGCATCAATATAGAAGGGAATACCAGCACGGCTGAACTGGCCAAATTGCTGGATGTCCCCGTAATACTAGTCCTGGATTGCACCAAAACCACCCGAACCATGGCTGCGGTGATTCTGGGCCTTCAGCATTTCGATTCCAAAGTTCGAATCGCCGGAGTGGTGTTGAATCAAACCGCCGGCGCAAGGCATGTTCAGATCCTGACCCAAAGCATTGAACATCATTGCGGCATTCCGGTTCTGGGCGCCCTGCCTAAAATCAAGGAAGAAATTTTTCCCGAACGCCACATGGGCCTGGTACCCACGCCAGAACACGGCTGGGCAGCGGACTCCATTGAAAAAATAATTCGGATCGCGGAAAAACACATGGATCTGGACCGGATGGTTGAGCTATCTGAATACCGGCCATCGGAACATCCTGAAGCAACAGAAGACGTCCACCAGCGAACCGAAAAAACGGTCACCCCGAAGGGTTCAACGGCACCGGTTATCGGCGTGATCAAGGACTCCTCTTTTCAGTTCTATTATCCTGAAAACCTTGAATCTCTGGAGCGGGAAGGGGCCGTCATCCGATTCATCAGCCCCCTTAACTCATCGACCATTCCCAAACTTGACGCTCTCTATATCGGTGGCGGGTTTCCTGAAACCCATGCGGATGAACTGGCTCGAAACACGGAATTTAAATCGCAGCTAAAAACCCTTGCGGAAACCGGGCTGCCCATTTATGCCGAATGCGGTGGACTGATGTATCTCGGAGAAGAGTTGATCCTGGATGGGATATCCTATCCCATGGCAGGGGTGTTGCCCATTGTCTTCGGGTTTTCCAAAAAACCCCAGGGCCACGGTTACACCATTGTCCAGGTGGAAAATGACAACCCGTTTTACGAAAAAGGCCTGGAGTTCAAAGGCCACGAATTCCATTATTCAAAAGTGGTCAAATGGGGCGGGACCGATTCCGACCTGGTCTTTCACATGACCCGCGGAGCGGGCTTCATCAACGGCAGGGACGGGATAAGATTTAAGAATGTGCTGGCCACCTATACCCATATCCATTCCCTGGGTTTGCCCCAATGGGCCAAGGCCATGGTGAGAAATGCCGCTGCTTATCAACAAAAACAATCCCCATGACATACGATCCGGCTTTCATCAAAGAAGAAATCCTGAAGATTGTTTCTCTTTCCTTCCGCAAAATCACCCCGTCGAACCTTGAAAAAATCGTTTGTGAAAAGTTTGCTCTCAAAAAGAAAACTGCAAAACAGATCATCAAAGAAATGGTGTCCAGCGAAGAACTGGCTTACGTAAATCTATACGGCTTAACTTTTATAGAGAAATCTTTTGGAAAACCTGTGAAAGTCGGGTCCAGAATCATCCTTTCACCACCCGACCGCAACCCCATGGCCAAACCTGGTGAAGTGATCGTAAACATCATGGGAGGAGCTTCTTTCGGGTCCGGGGATCACGCCACCACAAGACTTTGTCTTCAGGGTCTGGACCAGGTGATGGAAAGCCACGGGCAAATGAAACATTTTAAAACCGGTTCCTGTCTGGACATCGGCACGGGTTCCGGCGTCCTAGTCATTGCGGCAGTGAAAATGGGCATGGCAAAAGGGTTGGGATTGGACATGGACCCCAATGCCTTGAGCGAATCCCAACAAAACGTCATGTTAAACGGTTTGGATTCAAAGATCAGAATCGAAAATTTCCCCTTAGAATCCCTGGCGGAATCCTTTCCCCTGATCCTGGCAAACCTTCGTTTTCCCACCCTTCTGGCCCTTTCTTCGAAAATTTCCGCATTGTGCGTACCAAGCGGGGTTTTGGTTCTTTCCGGTTTCAGGCCGGAGGAATTCCCGGATTTGCTAAAAGCCTATCAAAGAGAAGAGTTTGAGGAAACATGGCATGGGGAGGAGAAAAACTGGGGGGCGATGGTATTAAAAAAAACATAGGGTGATTCAGTCTGAAACAGGCCGAATCACCCTATTCAAAATCCCTGTGGTTTTGTTATTCCTTATGGCATTCCTTGCAAGTAGTTGGGGCAAATCCGAGATCTTTTGCTTTCAAGCCTTTTTCCTTGTTGTGGGCTTTGTGGCAATCCCTGCAATTGTCATGAATGGCCTCGGCATGGTACTCCAATTCCTGGCTTCGGGTCAATTTAGGAGCCTCTTTTCCCTTGGGTTTTTCACCCGGGGTTTTATGGCATTCGATGCAATTCTGGACGTTGTCTCCAGCTTTCAGGTCTTTCAATGGTTCCTTCTTGTCATTGTGGTGGCAGTCTCCGCAGCCGGCGCCATATTCCTCAGCATGCTTTTTGTGGGAAAAATCCACAATCCCTTTTTTATGTTCAGAGTAGGCCTTGTTGTCCATTTTAATGACATCCTGAACAGCGGTGCCTGCATAAAGGCTGGTTGACGTCAAAAATGCCAAGGCTGCAACAGCTGAAATCACCAATGATTTATTAAACAATTTTTTACCTCCTGGTTCCAATGCCGATAATATTTTGTTGGGTTCAAATAAGAATTACTTCCCTATCAGGAGGTGGGGGTTCTGTCAATTATGAAAAATCGAGGATAAAGGTCAAGTCCATTCGGTCGAAGCGGAGGATGATATTGTTTTGATATAAAAGGCTTGATACCCAATAATCATATTATTTCCGTGGCCTCATTAGGCAGATCATGATAACAATGATAAATATTCTTTATGAGAATGGTTAAAATCGTATTGAAACCCCTGTTGGAGGGCATAATGGAAGCGACAGGTCTTCGATGATGAGCACCCAACTCACGGCTAAAGCAACAGCAGTTTTGGTTTATGGTCGTCCAGTGTTGAGTTTCGGCGGAATGGTCTGCGCCCTGGCAGTGATGTGGGGACGTGATCCGTATGTGTATACCCTGGGTGTTTCTTTTCTGATCGTGTCCATGGTGTTTGATTTGATTGACGGATGGTTTGCCGCTCGCTACCGTCTTCAGACATCCCTGGCGCCCTTGGCCGACCGGATCATGGACAAGCTGGTGTACTCCATCATTTTTCCCGTGATCGCGGTGGGAACCATGTGGCGACTGATGGATACGCAGCCCTCCCGAGGGCAAATGCTGCATGGGATTTTTGTTCTGGTCCTCTGTGTCACGGTGCTGATCCGGGACAATTTCGCTGCATTCATGCGGGGGTTTTCCATTCGACAGGGGAGTGAACCCGAGTCCATCGAGTTCACCCGGCTGCGAACGATTGTGGCGGCTCCCGTCAGCCTGGTGCTTTACGCCTATGCCTTTCATTTGCCGGAAGGACCTTCCAACTGGGTCTATCAAGGAATTTCCCGAATAGGCACCCTTCCTTTAAGAAGTCTTTTTATTATCGAGATCTTGTTTTTAATCATCAATTTTGGTTCCATTGCCGGTTATTGCAGAAAATACGGGGAAGCTTGTCTGGATGAACTGTGTCTGGGGGATCGGGTTCTCAGGCGAAAAATCCTTTCCGTTTTTCCCAACGCATTAACCGTGATGAACGCCATGATGGGGCTGATGGGGGTCTTCTTCGCCTATCAGGGACGATTCCGGGAAATGTATTTCATGATCATTGGAGCGGCCACCTTCGACAAGCTCGACGGGGCTGTGGCCCGCCGATTGGGTCTCACCGAACCCTTGCCGGACGCCCCTCCCAGGAAGAAAATCAGCCTGGGCAATCTCATGGATGATTTTGCCGATGCCGTCAGTTTCTGTATTGCTCCAGCCTGGATATTTTACATTGCCATGCCGAATTTCGGGTCCAACATGTTCGGTCCTCTTCCTGTCGGATGGATTGCCTTTGCCTACGCCCTCTCGGGGTTGGTCCGGTTGACCTATTTCACTCTGGACAAACATCCGATTCCCGGATTTTTCAAGGGATTTCCCACCCCGGCCGCTGCCTTGCTGGTACTTTCCCCCATCGTGATTTACAGTCAGGCTTTTGAGTCCTTTCCATCGTATATCGGCTTTTTAAGATACTTTTCTGTGGGGGCCATGGTTTTTTCCGCGATCATCATGAACCTTTACCCGATCCACTTTATTCATGTGGGGCGGGCCATGAGCCGAAATCCCTGGTGGAGCCGTTTGGCTGGATTGATTTTTGTTTTCTGCGTCTTTACACCCTACCTGGGGCAGGTGAGTCTGGGATTTATGATGGTGTATGTTCTTTCGCCCCTGATCACCTGGCGAATTCATCCGGAGGAGGCCGCCCGGGAAAATTCAAATTAAAAGCCTGTCCATCGGATATTGTGCGGTCTCTCCTGATCAATTCAATCGCCTATTTTGCCGTTCTGTTCCGTTCGAGGTCGTGTACCGGAGTTTAAATTCCATAATTTCTACATAATTCCTTTGTTGAATGATCCCTGTCGATGGGATATAATCACGCAGAAATCGTGGGGATACGAGGAGACGGCCGTGGGCCTTTTCAATCCCCGGCAAAAAGGAAAAGAGCATGCGCAATAAAAGAATCACGCTTAAAAAAATAACCGCACACCTGGTTCTGGTCTGTTTCCTGATGGTTTCCACCCAGTGCTTTGGATTAACCATCAAGGAGGAAAAGGAACTGGGGGACGAATTCATGAAGATGGTCCAAACCCGGTTCCAATTCAACAATGATCCGGGGGTCAAGGCCTATGTCAATGAAATCGGGCAGAAAATCATTAAAAATGCAGGGCTTCAACCTTTTGAATACACCTTCTATGTGATCAAGGACGACCAGTTCAACGCCTTTGCCGGACCCGGGGCCCATATCTGCATCAACAGCGGGTTATTCGCTTCCATGGAAAGCGAATCGGAATTGGCCGGTATTCTGGGTCATGAAATTGCCCATGTGACCTGCCGCCATATTTCCGATAAAATCAAGCGGTCCTCCAAAACCAGCCTCATCACCCTGGCCGGAGTGATGGCCGGGGTTTTTTTGGGCATAGCCGGTCTGGGAACTGCCTCGGAGGCCATCATGCTGGGAACGCTTTCCGGGGTTCAATCCGCGGACTTGGCCTACAGCCGGGAGGATGAAATGCAGGCCGACGTGTTGGGGCTGCAGTATCTGGAAAAAGCAGGATACGATGCCAAGGGTTTGCTTAAAACACTCAAGAGAATCAAAGAAACAGACTTCATAGGTTCGGAGTACCCGGTATATCTGTCCACCCACCCGGCCATTGATGCAAGGATCATCTTCATTTCCGAAAGGATCAAGGAGGCCAAAGACCCCCTCCTGTTCACCCCGAAAACCACGCTGGATTTTGAGCACGCAAAGACCCGTTTGTTGGTTCAGAATGGAAAAACAGACCAGATGGTGAATGAGTTCAAGGCGTCGGTTTCAAAAGATCCCCTGAACCACATGGCGAATTATGGTTACGGCCTGGCGCTTCTGAGGGCCGGGAAGTATGACCAGAGCCTCTTTCACCTTCAAAAGGCCCAGGCAGGAGCCCCCCATGACCCCTTCCTCAAAATCGACATCGGGAAAGCCCATTGTTTAAACGGTAACTACACAAAAGCCGTTGAATACCTTGAGGAGGCCCAGAGCCTATACAAAGATTCGGAGGGCATGCTGCAACTGGGAAAATGCCAGATGGAACTGGGCAATTTTGCAAAAGCCGAGGCCATTTTAAAGGAAATTTCAAATCCTGATCCTGAAAAGATCAAAAAGGAAATGCTCAAAGATCTTGAAAAACCGCCCGAGGATGAGGAAGACCCCATGGAAACCAAGCTCATGAGAATGCCCATGGAAGACCCCATGGCTTTAAGAGCCATTTACTACCTGGCGGAAGTCTATCATCGGTGGGACAAGCCTGCGGATTCCCATTTTTATCTGGGGAGCTATTACCAGAAAACCCGGAAGCTTGATTCCGCCAAATTTCACCTCACCAAGGCTCTGGAATACAGCACCAATGAAGAACAGAGAAAACAGATCATGGCCATGTTAAAACACATGGACCGCTATGAAAGAATGTACCGAAGCCGGTCCCTGAACTGACCAGGACCGGGTTCCAGCCCTATGCTCTTTAACAACGGACAGGAAAGATTCAACAGGTTCAATTGATAAAAAAACCAGCCGTCACCCCGAAAAAAAAACAGGCGATTTTCAAGGAATACCAGCACCTCATCATTAAAGGTGCCCGGGAACATAATCTAAAAAACATCACTGTTGAGCTGCCCAAAAAAAAGCTCATCGTGTTTACCGGCGTATCCGGGTCAGGCAAATCCAGTCTGGCCTTTGACACCCTCTTTGCCGAAGGCCAGAGGCGCTACATCGAGTCCCTGTCCTCCTATGCCAGGCAGTTTCTGGGGCAGATGGAAAAACCCAAATACGACACCATCAAAGGGCTTTCCCCCACCATCTCCATCGAGCAGAAATCCGCCAGTAAAAATCCACGCTCCACGGTGGGAACCATTACGGAAATTTACGATTACCTTCGGGTTCTCTTTGCCAGGATCGGCATTCAATACTGCCATCAATGCGGTAAAGAGGTGGGTCGCGGGGACGCCGCAGGCATGGTGGAACAGATCCTTGCCCTGCCGGCAGCCACAAAAATATTGCTTCTGGCCCCCATTGTGGAAAACCGGAAAGGCGAGCACCGGGATATGCTGGCGGATTTGAAAGCCGATGGCTTTGCCCGAATCCGCATCGACGGCGTGGTTCAGGATCTGGCCGACGTTCAAACCCTGGCCAAGAACAAGAAGCACAACATCGAGGTGGTGGTGGACCGCCTGGTGATCAAGGAAGGAAAAGCCTTTAAGCAGCGAATCACGGATTCGGTGGAAACCGCCCTGAAATACGGCAAAGGACGGTTGATTGTGCATGTGGTGGACCGGGAAGACGTTCCCATGAATGAAGCCCGGTCCTGCTGCGGCGTATCCTATCCGGACCTGGATCCCCCGCTGTTTTCCTTCAACTCCCCCCAGGGCATGTGCCCGGCCTGCAACGGTCTGGGCACCGTACTTTCCATGGACCCGGATAAAATCGTTCCGAATGCGGATCTTTCCATTCGAGAAGGGGCTGTTGTGCCCTGGCGCAATTATTTTTTAAAACCGGACACCAAATCCTGGGGATTGAAAAAAATCCAGGCCATGGAAAAACACCTGGGCCTGGACCTGGATTTGCCCTGGAAAGCCCTCACTCCGGTCCAGAAAGACCTGGTGCTTTTCGGCTCCGGAGGAAAAACCATCACCGTGAATTGGGATTCGGACAAGATCAAGGGGGCGGTGAAGACCGATTATGAAGGTCTGGTGAACGAAATGATGCGGCGCTACCTTCAAACCCAATCCGAAGCCGCCAAAAAATGGTATGCCCGGTTCATGTCCTCTGCCCGGTGCCATGTGTGCCAGGGCAACCGGCTGAAGCCCGAGGTTTTGCACGTGATGATTCGAGGGCTCTCCATTGTGGACATCACCCGTCTTTCCATCGGGGAATGCCTGGATTTCTTTTCCTCCCTGGAGCTTGTCGGCAGCCGGAAACTCATTGCTTCGGAACTCTTGAAGGAAATCAACAACCGGCTGGGATTTCTCATGAATGTGGGGCTGAACTACCTCACCCTGGATCGGAAAGGACCCACCCTGTCCGGGGGAGAATCCCAGAGAATAAGACTGGCTTCCCAGGTAGGGTCGGAACTCACAGGTGTTCTGTATATTCTGGACGAACCCTCCATCGGCCTTCACCAGCGGGACAACCGGAAACTGCTGAACAGTCTGAAGCATCTGCGGGATATCGGCAACACCCTCATCATCGTGGAGCATGACCAGGAAACCATTGAAACCGCGGATTGGGTCCTGGACATCGGTCCCGGCGCAGGACTTCTGGGAGGCCAGGTGGTGGCCCAGGGGACCCCGGCCCAGATTCGAAAATCACCGGCTTCCATCACCGGCAGATACTTGAGCGGGAAGGAAAAGATTGAAATCCCGAGCCCGAGAAGAATCCCGGAAAAAAAAGCTCCCCATGGCATTACCGTTCACAAGGCCGCGGAAAACAACCTGGCCGACATCACGGTAACGGTTCCCCTGGGTCTTTTCGTGGTGATCACCGGGGTATCCGGAGCCGGAAAATCCACCCTCACAAACCAGATTCTCTATCCGGCCCTGGTGAGAAAGCTTCACAACAGCGCCCTGGAAGTTGGAAAACACGAGGGTATTTCAGGCCTGGAACACCTGGATAAAGTCATCAACATCGATCAGAAAGCCATCGGCCGGACCCCCAGAAGCAACCCGGCCACCTATACCAAAGTGTTTGAGCCCATTCGGGATCTTTTTGCCCTTTTGCCGGAATCCCGGGCCAGGGGGTACAAGAAGGGCCGTTTCTCCTTTAATGTCAAGGGGGGACGGTGCGAAAACTGCCGGGGGGACGGGTATATTCGCGTGGAGATGCATTTTCTGCCGGACGTGTTTGTTCCCTGTGAAGTGTGCAAGGGCAGACGATTCAATGAAGCCTCCCTGGAAATGCTGTACAAGGGTCACTCCATCGCGGACATACTGGACCTTTCCGTTCGTCAGGCCGTGGATCTTTTTGAAAATATTCCGGCCATAAAAAACATTCTGAATACCCTCATGAAGGTGGGGCTGGGGTATATCAAGCTGGGACAGGCCGCCACCACCCTTTCGGGCGGGGAAGCCCAGAGGATCAAACTGGCCCGGGAACTGGCCAAAAGAAATACCGGCCGAACCCTGTACATTCTGGACGAACCCACCACGGGCCTTCATTTTCACGACATCAAAATGTTGCTCTCGGTGCTTCAGAGCCTGGTTGATTCAGGCAATACCGTCCTGGTCATCGAGCATAACCTGGATGTGATCAAATCCGCAGACTGGATCATTGATCTGGGACCTGAAGGGGGAAGCGAAGGAGGTCGAGTTGTGGCCCAGGGCCCGCCGGAAGCCATCGCCGGGGTTGAAGCCAGCCATACGGGACGGTATTTGAAGAAGATTCTAAAATAATAAATAATAATGGGTGATGAGTAATGAGTAATGAGTGAAGCGTGATGGGTGATTTTGAACAGGAGCCGCCCTTCTTGGATTTTACGCGTCACTCTTTACCCATCACTCTTCACTTCCCTCAGTTACTGCGGTGCCAGGGGCTTGATTCGAAGGTTCAACTCATCCAATTGTTTTTTGCTGGTTTCCGATGGTGCGTCCGTGAGCAGACAGGCGGCTTTCTGGGTTTTGGGAAACGCAATGATGTCCCGAATGGACTGCTGACCGCAGAGGATCATCACCAGCCGGTCAAACCCGAATGCCATGCCCCCGTGGGGCGGAGCCCCGGAATCCAGGGCGGACAGCAGGAATCCGAATTTTTCCTCGTACTCCTCTCTGGGAAGCCCCAAGGCAGCAAAGATTTTTTCCTGAAGGGCCCGCTGGTGAACGCGAATGCTTCCTCCGCCGATTTCCGAGCCGTTCAGGACCAAATCATAGGCCCTTGAAATCACACCAAGGGGGTCGGACTCCAGTCGCTCGAAATCTTCCTCCAGGGGAGAGGTGAACGGGTGGTGCAGGGCCTGGTACCGTTTTTCGGCTTCATCATATTCCATCAGGGGGAAATGGGTGACCCACAGGAAATTAAACAGCTTCTCATCAATGAGGCTCAGTTTTTTCCCCAGATGATTTCTTAAATTGCCCAGGGCGTCATTGGTGATTCCCGGCTGGTCGGCCACAAAAAACACCAGGTCCCCGGGCGCCATTTGAATTCTATCGGTCAGGGCTTGCTTTTCCTCATCGGTGAAGAACTTGGCAATGGGAGACTGCCATGCATCCTCACGAACCTTGATCCAGGCCAAACCTTTTGCCCGGTAAATGGCCACAAAGGCAGTGAGGTCATCAATATCCTTTCGAGACATGCCTTCACAGCCCTTGGCGTTTAAGGACTTGACCATGCCGCCTTTTTTCACTACATCGGCAAAAACCTTGAAATCCGATGCCTTCACAATGTCGGATACATCCCGAAGCTCCAGGCCAAAGCGGATATCCGGCTTGTCCACGCCATAGCGATCCATGGCTTCTTTATAGGTCATTCGGGGAAAGGGCAGGGGAAGATCCAACCCGTGGATGGTCTTAAAAACCTTGGCCATCATTCCTTCGGCCACGGCCATGATATCTTCCTCGCCCACAAAAGACATCTCCAGATCGATCTGGGTGAATTCCGGCTGGCGGTCCGCTCGAAGATCTTCATCCCGGAAACATTTCACGATCTGGTAGTACCGGTCAAATCCGGCGATCATCAAGAGTTGCTTGAACAACTGGGGAGACTGTGGCAGCGCGTAGAATTGGCCGGGGTTAACCCGGCTGGGTACCAGGTAATCCCGGGCTCCCTCGGGGGTACTCCGGGTGAGCACCGGTGTTTCAATGTCCAAAAACCCCAAACCGTTTAGATATTCCCGAACCACCGTTCCGGTCTTGTGCCGGGTAATGAGGTTTTCCTTCAGCTGGTTGCGGCGAAGATCGATATGACGGTTTTTCAACCGAATGGTTTCAGACACGTCCACCGTGTCTTCAATTTGAAATGGCGGCGTCTGGGCCGTGTTCAATATTTTTAGTTCATGGACCGCAATTTCAATGGCTCCGGTGGGCAGATTGGGATTGATCATGCCGTCGGGCCGGTCTTCCACCGTGCCCCGCACGCCGATAACATATTCATTTCTCAATCCATGGGCATTTTCATGCACGGTCGGGTTTTTTTCCGGATTGAACACCACTTGGGTGATGCCTTCCCGGTCCCTTAAATCAATAAAAATAACCCCCCCGTGGTCCCTTCGTCGCTGGATCCATCCCATGAGCACCACTTCCGTGCCCGCATCCGCCTTGGTAAGCTGGCCGCAATGATGGGTCCTCCGTGTACTTCCGAGCAAATCTGCCAAAATGCCTACTCCTTTCCATCCGCTTTTCTTGCGGTCAGTATTTTCATTAAAGCCGGTATCACATCCGCCACAGGAATTTCTTCTTGCTCTTTGGTTTCCATGTTTCGCAATACCGCAACCTGTTTTTGAATCTCATCATCCCCCAGGATCAGCACGTGGGTTGCGTGGAGACGGTCCGCCTGTTTCATCTGGCTTTTCAGACTTCGATTTTCAAGATCCATCTCCGCCGGGATTCCCATTTCATTAAGGGCGCATAACCATTGGAAGGCCGTTTCCTGGCCCGCCTTTCCCAAGGCCGCCACAAACAGGGCGGGATGCCTTTGAAAGTCCTCTTGCCGGGGTTCCAGAATGGCCGCAAGCCTGTCAAACCCGATGGCAAAGCCAAAGGCCGGTTGGGGAGGACCCCCCAGAAATTTGACCAATTCATCATAACGTCCTCCGCCTGCCACGGCGTTCTGTGCCCCCAGGGCCTGGGTCTGGATCTCAAAGGTGGTCCGGGTATAATAGTCCAGGCCTCTCACCAGCCGATGGTCATGGACAAAGGGAATGTTCAAGTCCGTGAGACTGGATTTCACCGTGTGGAAATGATCCGCACAATCGCAGCAGAGATGGGATTCCAGGGACGGAGCCCCCTCAATCGCTTCCCGGCATCCCGGCACCTTGCAATCCAAAACCCGAAGGGGGTTCCTGGTGCTTCTCTTGCGGCAGTCTTCACACAGGCTATTCATTCGGGTTTCCAGAAACGCCGTCATGGCAGCTTTAAATCGGGGTCGGCAGTCCGGGCACCCGATGGAGTTGATGTGGGCACTGATCTCCGGCACGGAAAGTTTTGTAAAAAGCCCCATGAGCATGAAAATCATCTGGGCGTCCACGAGCGGCGATGCCACGCCGAACACCTCGGCATTGATCTGGTAAAATTGACGGAACCTTCCCTTCTGGGGCCGCTCCCGTCTGAACATGGGTCCGATGGTATAGAGTTTCCGGGGCAAATTGTCCGCGTGAAGCTTGTGCTGAATGTAAGCCCGGACCACGGATGCGGTGGCTTCGGGTCGAAGGGTGAGCATCTCCCCTTTCCGGTCGGCAAACGTGTACATCTCTTTTTCCACAATGTCCGTATCATCGCCGATGCTTCGGGAAAAAAGCTCGGTGCGCTCCAGCACGGGAATCCGGATTTCCTTAAAGCCGAAGCTTTGAAAATGCTTTGCGGCGGTGGTTTCAATGTGCTGCCACAGCTCGATTTCTCCCGGCAATATGTCCTTAAAACCTTTGACCAACTGTATCATGGGGTGGAATATGTCCTTCTACTAATTGAATTTAAAGGAATTAATTTCATCTAAACTTCGGGTATGTTTATCTTAATCCTCATCCCTTAGTCAATATGAATATTGGTCTTGGTTGGAAGCCCTTTGAGATCTTATGCTTTTCCGGGGTAGCCATAGACCTTGCCGTGGAGGCCCGTAACCTTGAGCATACCGTTTTCTTCTCCCAGGACGGATTCCGGCACCAGGGGAATCTTGCCGCCGCCTCCGGGAAGATCGATCATGTACTGGGGAATGCCCATTCCGGAAACCCGGCCCCTCAGATGCTCCATGATGGAAAGCCCACAGGCGATCTCTGTGCGAAAATGTCCCGTTCCCCTGACCGGATCCGGATGATGGAGATAATAGGGCTTGATCCGTAGGGTTAAGAGTTTTTGCATCAGGCGGATCATGACTTCAGGGTCATCATTGACGCCTTTGAGCAGGACGGTCTGGCTGCCCAGAGGAATGCCGGCATCCGCAAGCTTCGCGCAGGCATGGGTGGATTGCGGTGTAATCTCATTGGGATGGTTGAATTGGATATTCACATAAAGGGGATGATGACGGTTCAGCATGGAAACCAGGTGGTCCGTGATTCGACTCGGCAGAACCCCGGGAACCCGGGTGTGAATTCTAAGCACTTGGATATGGGGGATGCACCGAAGCTGTTCCAATAGGTGGTTCAGGGTGTCTGTTTCCAGCAGCAGGGGGTCTCCGCCTGAGAGAACCACTTCTCGGACCGACCGGGTTTTTTTAATGTAGTCCAGGGCGGCTTCCCGGGTTTGGTCGGTCACCACAAAAGGGTTGCCCACCAATCTTTTGCGAAGGCAATACCGGCAGTAAACCGCACATTCACTGGAAACCAGAAACAGGACCCGGTCCGGATACCTGTGAATCAGCCCGGGAACCGGTGACTGGCGGTTTTCATGCAAGGGGTCGTCATGGGGCAGGGTATCGGTCAATTCTTGAATATTCGGCAATACCTGTTTTCCAAGGGGGTCTTCCCACTGTTGGATGAGGGATAAAAAATAGGGGGTGACACGCATGGGGTATCGGCGGACCACGGAGTCCACATCCTGTGGCCCTCCCGCCATAGGGAAAGCCAACGCATGGGGTTTTGTAACGGCAGTTTGCAACTCGTGTTTCCAGGAACCACAGGGTTGGGGGGTTGCCGAACTCATTCCGCCATCAGTATATGGGCAAACTGGGCATGGAAGATCTCTTCCTGTTCGTCCAGGATGTCATTTAATATGGTCATGTCCGTCATGGGGTTCATAATCACGCACCGCAAGACGACAATTTCTCCGCAATAGGGCTTTTTCAGTTGCAGGGTGGTTCTGGAAACAAAGCTGTTCCCCGCCTCACGCTGGCTTCTTTGCAGATTCAGATTGATATCATTGAGTTTTTCATTAATGCGGTCTTGAGCTTCCGGGCTTGCGGCTTTTAGCTTTTCCTGGATCTCAGGCGGGCACACCCGGTAGGTGAAGATATTCAGTTCGGGACGGGAGATCACCTCAAACAGGGGCCGCCTGTCAATTTCCCTGGCAAACTGTTTGGCGGTTTCAATTCCGTGTTCGATGAGAAGGCCGTACCCCCGGCTTCCCATGATTTTAAGCGTACTGTCCAAAATGAGGGAATTGGCCTCCCTGGACCCGGACAGGGATTTGATGCCCAAATCCACGGAACCCGGCCGGTTCACATAACGGGAATGGTAGGCGATGTATTCCATTTTGGTGGGATCTTTGAAATACACCATACCGCAGGTCATGGGCATGTAAAACTGCTTGTGCCCGTCGATGGTTACCGAATCGGCCTGTTCAATGCCGGTTAAAAGCTTTCCGTATTTCTCGGACATGAGGGTGGGTCCGCCCCAGGCCGCATCCACATGAAAGTGAATTTTATTCTCCTTGCAGATTTCAGCAAGTCGGGGAAGGGGATCCACGGCCCCGGTTTCCGTGGTTCCGGCAATGCCCACCACGGCTAGGATTTTGGTCCGGCCTTTTTCATTTTCAATGTCTTTAATGATCTGGTTCAGAAGCTTGAGGTTGATTCGGTTTTTGTGGTCCACGTCCACGGGGATCAGGTTTTTATTGCCAAGGCCCAGAAGCCCCGCGGCTTTTTTTAAAGAATAATGGCCCAGCCTGGAAACCAGAATTACGGACCTATGAACCTTGTACTTGTCATAGGCAGCTGCAAGGCCTTCTGTTTCAATGCCTTCAAACCCCTCGGTAGCAGGAAAAGCGGTATTTCTCGCCACCCATAATGCCGTGGTGTTCGCCAAGGTTCCGCCATCGGTAAAACACCCCAGGGTGGTGTTGGGGTTCTGGACATGCTCCTCATAGAAATTCTCATCTCTTTTAAAAATCAAACGATGGAGTTTGGCCAAAACCTGTTTTTCCACCACCGATACGACTTTTGAGGTTTCCACCTTGACCACGTTCTGGTTCAGTGCGGCAACAATGGTTTTGAGATGAACCATGAAAAAGGGAATGGCCGAGGTCATATGCCCCACAAAATAAGGGGATGCCACATTCACGGCATGGGGGGCGATGTCCTCAATCAGGCCGGTGATCACATCCGCCAGTTTCTGTTCGGGATTGGCGCTGATACGGGTGCTTTTATACTTTTCAGCCAGGATTTTAAGGCTGACTTCCTCGGTAATGCCCACGTGTTTGTTCAAAAAGCTGTGAAGACCGAAAAGAATCGGCTCCATGTATTTCAACAGAGTGTTTCTGGAGGCTTCGTTTTCCGGTTTGATAAAGGTTCGGATGAGGGATTGCCAGTCGGCAACCAGCTCTTTTGGCTCCCGGGATATTTTTTTATCAGGCAGAGTCATTTTAGCGCCTTGAACAGACTTTTGAAGGATGAATCAGCCCATTCATGGGGCCGATGGTTAAAGGCTCAAGTAGTTTGATAAGCGAATAAAGTCAACAGATAATTTGCTTTAAAAAGGCCGGAACAGGCTATGTTTTGTGCCTTGGATGTGTCAACCCGGATTTTTTCCACTCCCTGGAAAAGGCTGCCTGCCTTTGTCTGAAAAATCCGACCGTTATTTTTTCTGGCTTGACACAGGAGGTTCTTTTTCATAAGAATAGAACCGTTTATTAAGCAAAAACAAGCGTGTTTCATGGGTTGCAATTTTAAAACAGCAAAGCAGACAAATCAAACAAAAGCCCTTTCAGTCGTATTTTCATTTGTTCCGGTTTTCGGGACCATTTTTAAGCGTTTCCGCCTTCTTGTATTAAATTATAACTAAGGAATATTTTTATGAAATTCAAATATGTTCTTCTGTTGTTGGTGTTGGTTTCTGCCTGGATGTTATCCGGTCTTAACGGAGTGGTTGCAGAGGAAGCAAAACTTCAAACCAAAAAAGACGTCCTTGCAGTGGTCAACGGAACGGAGATTACCACCAGACAGTTGGAGGTTTCCCTGGATTCTTATACCCAGGAGCTTTCCATGAAAACCGGGCGTAAAATCACAGACAGTGAGCTCGCCGCCATCAAATCGGATTTGATGGAAGAATTGATCAACCAGGAACTTCTCTACCAAGCGGCCCAAAAGCAGAAGACCATGATTGACGAGGAAAAATATCAAGCCCGGCTATCCCAATTTGAAAAGCAGGTGGAAAATGATCCCCGGTTTAAAGCGGAAATAGAAAAAACAGGGTTTTCCATGGACAACATCAAACAACAGATTCGCCAGAGCTTTGTGATCAATCAGTTTGTTCGGGGGAAATTTTTAGATCCTGCGGTGGTTTCAGAGGATGAACTGAACCAATTTTATGAAAGCCACAAAAAAGATTTCATCCGGCCCGAGCAGGTCAGGGCCCAGCATATCCTCATCAAGCCCACCTCCCCGGACAATGCGGAAAGCCGAGGGGTAGCTTTGAAGAAAATCAATGAAATCAAGACAAAATTGGACGAAACCAAGGATTTCGATGCCCTGGCCCTGGAATTTTCCCAGTGCCCCAGCAGCAAAAAAGGAGGAGATCTGGGTTATTTCGGACGGGGTGAAATGACCCCGCCATTTGAAGAAGCGGCTTTTTCTCTGGGCGTCAATGAAGTCAGTGATATTGTGGAAACCCAGTTTGGATACCACATTTTGAAGGTGACGGGAAAGACGGCGGAAACAGCGGTTTCCTTTGAAGAGGTCAAGGCGGATATCGAGACTGCGTTAAAAAGGGAGAAGGTTGAAAAAGCCATGGCTGCTTTTCTGGATTCAGAAAAAAAAGCAGGCAAGATCCAATTGTTCCTCAATTAGTCTTTTCCATCATGAACTTGGCTTGGATATCCAAGGACCAAGGGGGCGCTCGTGCGATTAAAATGGTTTTTAATGATGATTATTTTCATTGTCATAGGTCTTTCGGATTCGGTGTATCTGACCTATCATCATTACCAGGTGAATATTCTCAAGCCCGCCAAAAAGAGTTTTTGTACCATTAACCAAACCATTGACTGCGATAAAGCCGCATCCAGTGTCGGAGCCACCCTGCTTGAAGTCCCTGTGGCCACCTGGGGCATGTTTGCGTTTACTTTTCTGCTCTTTT
>Ga0180732_1000862_pt1 | contig 21712 bp, 16 predicted proteins | sample KR11_01MetaG_FD_148674 | JGI IMG/M metagenome (GOLD analysis project Ga0180732, IMG submission 148674) | Groundwater microbial communities from the Olkiluoto Island deep subsurface site, Finland - KR11_0.1 MetaG | ecosystem: Environmental > Aquatic > Deep subsurface > Groundwater | place... | reverse complement strand
TCAACAACTACCGTCCCCAGTTCTACTTCCGTACCACGGACGTGACCGGCGCCATTGAGTTGCCTGAAGGCAAAGAAATGGTGATGCCAGGCGACAACGTGTCGATCATCGTCAAGCTGATCAACCCGATCGCCATGGAAGAAGGCCTGCGTTTCGCCATCCGTGAAGGTGGCAAGACGGTCGGCGCTGGTGTGGTTGCTAAGATTATTGCGTAACGGTCGTTATGTTTGCCGGGCAGGCCATGGCTGTTTGTCATGGGCCAGTACTGTCCTAGGCTGATTAATTACAGGGGCGTAGCTCAATTGGCAGAGCGTCGGTCTCCAAAACCGAAGGTTGATGGTTCGATTCCTTCCGCCCCTGCCACCCGATTATCGCGATGAGGTGGATTCCAGGCCCGCTATGCAAATAGCGGGCTTCAGCGTCTAAAGATGGCTGAATTTGATTTGATGCAGTAGAAGTGAGAGATTGAGAAAATGGCCACGACACAAGTTGAAACTGTCAGTACCGGCGCCGATAAGGCCAAGCTTGCTACAGCTGCCATACTGGTTGTGGCGGGTCTCGCCGCCTATTATTTATTGGCGAAGCAAGGTGCACTGGCTCAGTGGGGTGGCTTGCTGTTGGGGCTGGCAGCCGCGGTGGTTGTCTTCTTTATGTCTGAGCCTGGCAAAGCCTTGTACGGTTTCGGCCAGGATGCCTGGCGAGAAGTGAAGAAAGTCGTTTGGCCTGCACGCAAAGAAGCGATTCAGATGACCGCTTATGTGTTTGGCTTCGTTCTTCTGATGGCCTTGTTTCTTTGGCTGACGGACAAGACGCTTGAGTGGCTGTTTTATGACTTGATTCTGGGGTGGAAAAAATAATGAATGACGCTGTAGAAACCCCTGCAAACGAAACACCTGCGGCCGCGCAAGTTCTGGCAACCGCACCGACCAACCCTGATCTGCGTTGGTACGTGGTTCATGCCTACTCGGGGATGGAAAAGGCGGTTGAGCGCAACATTACCGAGCGGATCAATCGATCGGGCATGCAGGCAAAGTTTGGCCGCATTCTGGTTCCCATGGAAGAAGTGGTCGAGATCAAGAACGGGCAGAAAAAAACGACTGAACGCAAGTTCTTCCCGGGCTATGTGTTGGTCGAAATGGTGATGGACGACGATACCTGGCATTTGGTCAAGCACACCAACAAAGTCACTGGCTTTGTTGGTGGGCTAAAGACGCGCCCGGCACCGATCTCAGAAGCAGAAGTCCTGAAGATCGTGACCCAGATGCAGGAAGGTACTGAGAAGCCACGTCACAAAGTGGAATTTGAGGTGGGTGAGTTTGTCCGGGTCAAAGACGGGCCCTTTACCGATTTCAATGGCTCGGTGGAAGACGTCAACTACGAAAAAAGCAAAGTACGGGTTGCAGTTACAATTTTTGGCCGCGCGACGCCGGTTGAACTTGATTTTTCCCAGATCGAAAAGACGTAACCCTTAAATCTCGCGGAGTGGACCTCAGCCAGTTCGCTCTGTCCGCAATTGAATAATAACTTGGCGCTTCCCGACTCGGTGCCAAGTCTTGGATGAATGAGTCGTTAACCCCGGGGAGCCAGGGCCAGCTCATTTGAAGCAGGTCAGGGCGTTATCACCCGCAAGGAGAAAAGCATGGCGAAAAAAATCGTCGGTTTTGTCAAACTGCAAGTACCAGCAGGCAAAGCCAACCCGTCACCACCCATTGGCCCAGCCCTGGGTCAGCGTGGCTTGAATATTATGGAATTTTGTAAGGCATTCAACGCCCAGACCCAAGGCATCGAGCCGGGCCTGCCGCTGCCAGTGGTGATCACTGCTTTTGCGGACAAAAGCTTTACCTTCATTATCAAGTCGCCGCCTTCTTCGATTCTCATCAAGAAGGCCGTTGGCCTGACCAAAGGCTCGGCCACACCGAATTCGCTCAAGGTTGGCAAGATCACACGTGCCCAGCTTGAAGAGATCGCCAAAACCAAGATGAAAGATCTGACGGCCGCTGATATGGATGCTGCAGTTCGAACCATTGCCGGTTCTGCCCGCTCGATGGGCGTGAATGTGGAGGGTGTTTAAATGACGCAGCTCACTAAAAAACAAAAATCCTTCCAGGGAAAAGTTGACAGCAACAAGCTGTATCCCCTGGCAGACGCGCTGGGTCTCGTCAAAGAGTGTGCCAACGCCAAGTTCGATGAATCCATTGATGTGGCTGTGCAGCTTGGCATTGATGCCAAGAAGTCTGACCAAGTGGTTCGTGGCGCTGTCGTACTCCCCAACGGAACTGGCAAGACAAAACGTGTCGCCGTGTTTGCGCAAGGCGCCAAGGCTGAAGAAGCCAAGGCTGCTGGTGCTGACATCGTCGGTATGGACGATCTAGCTGCCATGATCAAGGCTGGTGATATGCCCTTTGACATCGTGATTGCTGCCCCTGACGCTATGCGCGTCGTCGGTACTTTGGGTCAGATTCTCGGACCACGTGGTTTGATGCCTAACCCCAAGGTGGGTACCGTCACGCCTGATGTGGCAACAGCCGTCAAAAATGCGAAGGCCGGTCAAGTGCAATTCCGCGTTGACAAGGCTGGCATTATCCATTCCACCATTGGTCGTCGTTCCTTCGACACGGACAAGTTGCAAGGCAATTTGGCCACGCTGATAGACGCGCTGACCAAGGCCAAACCGGCGACGAGCAAGGGTGTCTATTTGCGAAAAGTTGCCGTTTCCAGCACGATGGGCGTGGGTATTCGCGTTGACCTGCAGACGATTGCAGGCTAACAAAGAGAATTCTGGTCACCCTAAATGGTGACCAGATGTGGTGGGCTGTTCATGCCTCATGGCAGGGGCAGGTCATCCAAGACCGTTGGTGTGCAAAACGTAGGGTACGAACTGGCACTTAATTGATTGGCTCTGGGTAAGCCCCCGAGCCTAAGCCAACGCAGATGGCGATCCCGCTGCAGATGGAACATGTTCCCGAAACAGTTGGTCGCTGCAATGTGGCGTGCTTGAAGGCAATTTGCTGACAAGTACATTTTGAAGGAGTTGATCTTGAGTCTTAATCGCAGTGAGAAAGAAGCCGTCATCAGTGATGTGACTGGCCTCGCCGCAAAAGCTCAAACGCTCGTGATGGCGGAGTACCGTGGCATCACGGTCGCTGACATGACCAAATTGCGCTCCACCGCGCGCAGCAATGGCGTGACGCTCAGTGTGTTGAAAAACACCTTGGCTCGCCGTGCTGTCGCAGGCAGCGGATTTGAAGTTGTGTCTGACCTGATGACCGGACCGCTGATCTATAGCTTTTCTGAAGATGCAGTGGCCGCCGCGCGAGTGGTGGCTGACTTCGCGAAAACCAACGTCAAGTTGGTGATTCGCGGTGGTGCATATGGCGGAAAAGCATTGGACGTGAACGGCGTGGTGCAACTGGCAAGCATTCCCTCGAAGGAAGTTTTGTTGGCACAGTTGCTGGGCTTGATGCAATCCCCCATTTCGCGTACGGCACGTGTGCTGGCAGCGATCGCGGAGAAAAGAGGCGCGGCTGTGGCAGATGCACCGGCAGAAGCCGCCGCAGAGGCAGTTGCCGCTTGAGTGCGAGCAACGCGTAGTAACCAATATTGTTAGGAAATAAAAATGGCATTCGATAAAGACGCATTTTTGACCGCGCTTGACAGCATGACGGTCATGGAACTCAACGACCTGGTGAAAGCCATCGAAGAGAAATTCGGCGTAAGCGCCGCAGCCATGTCGGCGCCCGCCGGCGGTGGCGCTGCTGCTGCTGTGGTTGAAGAAAAAACCGAATTCAACGTTGTGCTACTTGAAGCTGGTGCCGCCAAGGTGTCGGTCATCAAGGCCGTGCGCGAGATCACTGGCCTGGGTCTGAAGGAAGCCAAAGACATGGTCGACGGCGCTCCGAAGAACGTCAAAGAAGGCGTTTCCAAGGCTGATGCTGATGCCGCCCTGAAGAAGCTGCTGGACGCTGGCGCCAAGGCTGAACTCAAGTAATTGAGTCACTTAGAGAGGCTGGGTGCCCCAAAAGGGCCCCAGCCTTTGCTGCTTGTAAGAGAGCACTCAAAAACAGATTGAAGGTCTGTTTTTCAGTGTCTTCTGATCCCGACTGTAGAAGATGCCTTGGTTCGGGTCACGCGCAATGTGTGACCGTCCGCCAATGATTGGTAGTGGCCAATCACCAAGAAAAAAATTGAGACATTGGGGACTCAATTTGACAGTCGCCCAGGACCCCCAGAATTCCTTAGTCTTTGCCCGGAGATCTCATGGCTTATTCATACACCGAACGCAAGCGCATTCGTAAAAATTTTGGCAGTCGCGACAGCGTGCTGGAAATTCCGTACCTGCTGCAAATGCAAAAGGAGGCCTACATTGCCTTCCTGCAGGCCGATGTTCCCCCCAAAAAACGCACCGCTGAGGGACTCCAGGCGGCGTTTGAAGCGGCGTTCCCGATCATTTCGCACAATGGCTTTGTCGAGATGAAATATCTCGAATACAACTTGGCCAAGCCTGCTTTCGACGTGCGGGAATGCCAGACCCGGGGTCTGACCTTTGCGTCGGCGGTTCGGGCCAAGGTTCAACTGTTCATTTATGACCGTGAATCCTCGACCTCGCAGAACAAGGTGATTAAAGAGGTCAAAGAACAAGAGGTCTACATGGGCGAAGTGCCGCTCATGACCACCAAGGGCTCTTTTATCATCAACGGCACCGAGCGTGTGATTGTGTCCCAGTTGCACCGTTCTCCCGGTGTGTTCTTTGAACATGACAAAGGCAAAACGCACAGTTCGGGCAAGCTGCTGTTTTCTGCCCGCATCATTCCTTACCGCGGCTCCTGGCTCGACTTTGAGTTTGACCCCAAAGACTTCCTGTACTTTCGCGTGGATCGTCGTCGCAAAATGCCGGTCACGATTTTGCTCAAGGCCATCGGCCTAAACCATGAATCCATCCTCGCGAACTTCTTCGTCAATGACAACTTCCGTCTGATGGACAGTGGCGCGCAAATGGAATTTGTGGCCGAGCGTCTGCGCGGCGAAGTGGCCCGTTTCGATATCACGGACAAGAGCGGCAAGGTGATTGTGGCTAAAGAGAAGCGCGTGACGGCGCGACACACCCGCGAATTGGAGCAATCGGGCACCACGCACATCAGCGTGCCCGAGGATTTTCTGTTGGGTCGCGTGGTTGCACGCAATATCGTCGACGCCGATACCGGTGAGATTCTGGCCAAGGCCAACGAAGAACTGACGGAAGCACTGATCAAGAAACTGCGCTTGGCCAACGTGCAGGATTTGCCATGCATTTACACCAATGAGCTCGATCAGGGTGCGTACATTTCGCAAACCCTGCGCAGTGACGAGACAGTCGATGAGTTTGCCGCGCGTGTCGCCATCTACCGCATGATGCGCCCCGGTGAGCCGCCCACAGAAGACGCAGTGCAGGCGCTGTTCCAGCGTTTGTTCTACAACCCTGACACCTACGATCTGTCCCGCGTGGGCCGCATGAAGTTCAATGCCAAGATGGGTCGGCCGGAATCGACCGGCCCGATGGTGCTGACCAACGAGGACATCCTGGCTGTTGTCAAGATTCTGGTTGACTTGCGCAATGGCCGCGGCGACGTCGATGACATTGACCACTTGGGCAATCGGCGCGTGCGTTGTGTCGGTGAATTGGCCGAAAACCAATATCGCACCGGGCTTGCGCGGATTGAAAAGGCGGTTAAAGAGCGTCTGGGCCAGGCTGAGCAAGAGCCGCTCATGCCGCATGACCTAATCAACAGCAAGCCGATTTCGGCGGCGCTGAAAGAGTTCTTCGGCGCATCGCAGTTGTCGCAGTTCATGGATCAGACCAACCCCTTGTCGGAGATCACCCACAAGCGCCGCGTGTCGGCCCTTGGCCCAGGTGGTCTGACGCGCGAGCGTGCCGGCTTTGAAGTGCGTGACGTGCACGTGACCCACTACGGTCGCGTCTGCCCGATTGAAACGCCAGAAGGCCCAAACATCGGCCTGATCAACTCACTGGCGCTGTACGCGCGTCTGAACGACTACGGCTTCATTGAAACGCCTTATCGTCGCGTGATTGACGGCAAGGTCACGATGGAAATTGATTATTTGTCGGCGATTGAAGAGGGTAAATTCGTCATCGCCCAGGCCAATGCGGTGCTGGACAAAGACGGCAAACTCACGGGTGAGATGATCTCGGCGCGTGAAGCTGGTGAAACGATTTTTGCCGGCCCCGAGCGTGTGCAGTACATGGACGTGTCGCCGGCGCAGATCGTTTCAGTAGCTGCCTCCCTGGTGCCGTTTTTGGAGCACGACGATGCGAATCGCGCCTTGATGGGTGCGAATATGTCGCGTCAGGCCGTGCCGATTTTGCGTCCGGAAAAGCCCATGGTGGGAACGGGCATTGAGCGCGTCGCGGCGATTGACTCCGGCACTGTTGTGACAGCAACACGCGGTGGTGTCGTGGATTACGTGGATGCCACGCGGGTTGTGATTCGCGTTAATGACGACGAGGCACAGGCTGGTGAAGTGGGTGTGGATATTTACAACCTCATCAAATACCAGCGATCCAATCAGAACACCAACATTCATCAGCGCCCGATTGTCAAAAAGGGCGACATGCTGGCCAAGGGTGATGTGATTGCTGACGGTGCTTCCACCGATTTGGGTGAGCTGGCTTTGGGTCAGAACATGCTCATTGGTTTCATGACCTGGAACGGCTACAACTTCGAAGACTCAATCTTGATCAGCGAGCGCGTGGTGGCAGACGACCGCTACACCTCGATTCACATCGAAGAGTTGGTGGTGATGGCGCGAGATACCAAGCTGGGATCGGAAGAAATAACCCGGGACATTCCGAACTTGAGCGAGCAACAGCTCAACCGTCTGGATGAGTCTGGAATCATCTACGTGGGTGCTGAGGTGCAGCCGGGTGACACGCTGGTGGGCAAGGTGACCCCTAAGGGCGAGACCACGCTGACGCCAGAAGAAAAGTTGCTGCGCGCCATCTTTGGTGAAAAGGCCAGTGACGTGAAGGACACCTCGCTGCGTGTGGACCAGGGCTCCCAAGGGACCGTGATCGATGTGCAGGTCTTTACCCGCGAGGGCATCGTGCGCGACCGCCGGGCCCAGCAGATCATTGACGACGAGCTCAAGCGTTTCCGCCTTGACCTCAATGACCAACTGCGCCTTGTGGAAGCGGATTCATTTGACCGGATCCAGAAGTTGCTGTTGGGCAAGATTGCCAATGGCGGCCCGCAAAAATTAGCCAAAGGAACCAAGATCGACCAAGGCTATCTGACCTCGGTTGAAAAGCACCACTGGTTTGATATTCGTCCGGCTGAAGACGATGTTGCCGCGCAGTTGGAGAGTATCAAGAACTCCATGGACCAGACCCGGCACAGTTTCGACCTCGCCTTTGAAGAAAAGCGCAAAAAGTTGACGCAAGGTGATGAGTTGCCCGCAGGTGTCTTGAAGATGGTGAAGGTTTATCTAGCGGTTAAACGCCATCTGCAGCCGGGCGACAAAATGGCCGGCCGTCATGGCAACAAGGGGGTGGTGTCCAAGATCGTGCCGGTCGAAGACATGCCGTTCATGGCGGATGGCACGCCTTGCGATATTGTGCTCAATCCTCTGGGTGTGCCATCACGGATGAACATTGGCCAGGTGCTCGAAGTTCATCTGGGCTGGGCCGCAAAAGGTCTTGGTCAACGCATAGGTGACATGTTGCAGGCTGAAGCCAAAACCGCTGAATTGCGCAAGTTCCTTGATGAACTCTACAACGGCGCTGGTCGCAAGGAAGACCTGGCTCAACTCAGTGATGACGAAGTCCTTGAGATGGCTGGCAATCTGACGGAGGGCGCGACTTTTGCGACTCCGGTGTTTGATGGTGCTTCCGAAGCAGAAATCAAGGCCATGCTGCAATTGGCTTACCCTGAGGATGTCGCCAAGGCCAAGGGGCTCAATGAAACACGCACACAGGCCTACTTGTTTGACGGACGCACCGGTGACCGCTTTGAGCGGCCCACGACGATCGGCTACATGCACTATTTGAAGTTGCACCACTTGGTGGACGACAAAATGCACGCACGTTCGACCGGCCCATACTCTCTGGTCACGCAGCAACCCCTGGGCGGCAAGGCCCAGTTTGGTGGTCAGCGTTTCGGTGAGATGGAGGTCTGGGCGCTCGAAGCCTACGGTGCCGCTTACACACTGCAGGAAATGCTCACCGTCAAATCAGATGACGTACAAGGCCGTACCAAAGTGTACGAGAGCATTGTCAAGGGCGAGCACTCGATTGAAGCCGGCATGCCGGAATCGTTCAATGTGCTGGTCAAGGAAATTCGCTCCCTCGGTATTGATATCGAGTTGGAACGCGGCTAAACACGGACAAGAAAAGGATTCAACATGAAATCACTACTCGACCTGTTCAAGCAGTTCACGCCAGATGAGCATTTCAATGCCATCAAGATCGGCATGGCTTCTCCCGAAAAAATCCGTTCGTGGTCGTTCGGCGAAGTCAAAAAGCCAGAAACCATCAACTACCGCACCTTCAAACCCGAGCGTGACGGCCTGTTTTGCGCCAAGATTTTTGGTCCTATCAAGGACTACGAATGCCTGTGCGGCAAATACAAGCGCCTGAAACACCGTGGCGTGATCTGCGAGAAGTGTGGCGTTGAAGTGACCCAGACCAAGGTGCGCCGCGAGCGCATGGGCCACATCGATCTGGCAGCCCCTTGCGCGCACATCTGGTTCCTGAAATCGCTGCCGTCACGGCTGGGCCTGGTGCTCGACATGACTTTGCGCGACATCGAACGCGTGCTGTATTTCGAGGCCTATGTTGTGACCGATCCGGGCATGACGCCCTTGAAGAAATTCAGCATCATGTCGGAAGACGACTTTGACGCCAAATTCAAGGAATATGGCGACGAGTTTCAGGCCAAGATGGGCGCCGAAGGCATCAAAGACCTGCTGCAAAGCCTCGATATTGATGGTTCGATCGAAAAGCTGCGTAACGACCCCACCGGCTCTGAGCTGAAGATCAAGAAGAACACCAAGCGCTTGAAGTTGCTTGAGGCCTTCAAAAAGTCGGGCATCAAGCCCGAGTGGATGGTGCTCGAAGTGTTGCCCGTGTTGCCGCCGGACCTGCGTCCCCTGGTGCCTCTGGATGGCGGTCGCTTTGCCACCTCCGATCTGAATGACCTGTATCGCCGTGTCATCAACCGCAACAGCCGCCTGCGTCGCCTGCTTGAATTGAAGGCGCCCGAAATCATTGCCCGCAACGAAAAGCGCATGCTGCAAGAAGCGGTGGATTCACTGCTCGACAACGGTCGTCGCGGCAAAGCCATGACCGGCGCCAACAAGCGTGCGCTCAAGTCGCTGGCCGACATGATCAAGGGCAAATCGGGGCGTTTCCGTCAGAATTTGCTGGGCAAACGGGTCGACTATTCGGGCCGTTCCGTGATCGTTGTGGGCCCCACTCTCAAGCTGCATCAATGCGGTCTTCCCAAGCTGATGGCGCTGGAATTGTTCAAGCCCTTCATCTTCGCGCGTCTCGAAGCCATGGGCGTTGCCACCACCATCAAGGCGGCCAAGAAGGAAGTTGAATCCGGCACACCGGTTGTTTGGGACATTCTTGAAGAGGTGATCAAGGAGCACCCGATCATGCTGAACCGGGCGCCGACCCTGCACCGTTTGGGCATCCAGGCCTTTGAACCGATCCTGATCGAAGGCAAGGCGATTCAACTGCACCCGCTGGTTTGCGCTGCGTTCAACGCCGACTTTGACGGTGACCAGATGGCCGTTCACGTGCCGCTGTCAGTGGAAGCGCAAGTAGAGTGCCGCACGCTGATGCTGGCCTCCAACAATGTGCTGTTCCCGTCCAATGGCGAGCCGTCGATTGTGCCCTCGCAAGACGTGGTTCTGGGCTTGTACTACACCACGCGCGAACGCATCAACGGCGTTGGTGAAGGCCTGATTTTTGCCGATGTCGGCGAAGTGCAACGCGCGTTTGACGGCGGTGCCGTGGAGCTGAACTCCCGCATCAATGTACGGCTGACGGAGTACACCAAAGACAAGGAAACCGGTGAACTCGTGCCTTCAACCAAGCTCTGGGAAACCACCGCTGGTCGCGCCCTGTTGTCGGAAATCCTGCCCAAGGGTCTGCCGTTTGAGAACATCAACAAGGCCCTGAAGAAAAAAGAGATTTCCAAGCTGATCAACGTGTCGTTCCGCAAATGCGGGCTCAAGGAGACCGTTGTGTTTGCCGACAAGCTGCTGCAGTATGGCTTTCGCCTCGCTACCAAGGCCGGCATCTCGATCTGCATCGATGACATGCTCGTGCCCACGGAGAAGCCCGGAATCATTGAGCATGCCGAGCAAGAGGTCAAGGAAATCGCCCATCAGTACACCTCGGGTCTGGTGACTTCAGGCGAGCGCTATAACAAGGTTGTGGACATCTGGGGCAAGGCTGGCGACGAAGTGTCCAAGGTCATGATGGCCCAGCTGTCCAAGGAGATCGTCACCGATCGCCATGGCAAGCAGGTGCAGCAGGAGTCCTTCAACTCCATCTACATGATGGCGGACTCCGGCGCACGTGGCTCACCCGCACAGATTCGTCAGGTGGCTGGCATGCGGGGCCTGATGGCCAAGCCCGATGGCTCCATCATCGAGACGCCGATTACCGCGAACTTCCGCGAAGGCTTGAACGTGCTGGAATACTTTATTTCCACCCACGGTGCGCGAAAAGGTCTTGCCGACACCGCCTTGAAGACCGCCAACTCCGGTTATTTGACGCGTCGTCTGGTCGATGTGACCCAGGATCTGGTGGTCACCGAGCAAGACTGCGGCACACACGCCGGTTACCTGATGCGCGCCATTGTTGAAGGCGGTGAAGTCATTGAATCTTTGCGCGATCGCATTCTGGGTCGTACCGCAGCCGATGACATCTTGCACCCGGAAAATCGTTCCGTGCTGGCGCCCGCTGGCACCATGCTCGACGAAGACCAGATCGACGAGCTTGAAGTGGCTGGCGTCGACGAAGTCAAGGTGCGTACGGCGCTGACTTGCGAAACCCGTTTCGGCATCTGCGCCAAATGCTATGGCCGTGATCTGGGTCGCGGCGGTCTGGTCAATGGGGGTGAAGCCGTCGGCGTGATTGCTGCGCAGTCCATTGGTGAACCAGGCACGCAGCTGACCATGCGGACTTTCCACATTGGTGGTGCCGCATCTCGTGCCGCCATTGCGTCCAGCGTGGAAGCCAAGTCCAACGGCAATATCGGCTTCAACGCCACGATGCGTTATGTGACGAACGGCAAAAAGGAACTTGTGGTGATTTCCCGTTCCGGTGAAATCGTCATTCATGACGAGCATGGCCGTGAGCGTGAGCGCCATAAAGTGCCTTATGGCGCCGTGTTGGCGGTGAAGGCGGATCAAACCATCAAGGCGGGCGCAATCCTGGCCAACTGGGATCCGTTGACCCGTCCGATCATTACCGAGTTTGCCGGTAAGGCTCACTTCGAGAATGTCGAAGAAGGCCTGACCGTGGCCAAACAGGTGGACGAGGTCACCGGCCTGTCCACCATGGTGGTGATCGATCCGAAGCACCGCGGTTCGGCCAAGGTCATCCGTCCGATCGTCAAGCTGATTGACGCAACCGGCAACGAAGTCAAGATCCCTGGCACGGACCATTCCGTAACCATCGGCTTCCCGATCGGTGCGCTGGTTCAGGTACGCGACGGTCAGGATGTGAGCTCCGGTGAGGTGCTGGCACGGATTCCGATTGAAGGCCAAAAAACCCGCGACATTACCGGCGGTTTGCCACGGGTTGCGGAGCTGTTTGAGGCCCGTTCACCCAAAGACAAGGGCGTTTTGGCTGAAATGACCGGTACCGTGTCGTTCGGCAAGGAAACCAAAGGCAAGATTCGCCTGCAGATCACCGATCCGGATGGTGCTGTCTGGGAAGACCTGGTGCCCAAGGAAAAGAACATCATTGTTCACGAAGGTCAAGTCGTCAACAAGGGTGAAAGCGTGGTCGACGGCCCGGCTGATCCGCAGGACATCTTGCGCCTGCTCGGCTCCGAAGAACTGGCACGCTACATTGTGGATGAGGTGCAGGATGTGTACCGCTTGCAGGGCGTGAAGATCAACGACAAGCACATTGAAGTGATTGTTCGCCAGATGTTGCGTCGGGTCCTGGTTGAGAACGCGGGCGACTCCACTTACATCAACGGTGAACAAGTGGAACGCTCGGAAATCCTCAATACCAACGACGCCTTGCGGGCCGAGGGAAAAATACCGGCCCGGTTTACCAACCTGTTGCTCGGTATCACCAAGGCGTCCTTGTCGACCGACAGCTTCATCAGCGCGGCATCCTTCCAGGAGACCACGCGGGTGCTCACGGAAGCGGCCATCATGGGCAAACGCGACGAGTTGCGTGGCTTGAAGGAAAACGTCATTGTGGGTCGGCTTATTCCTGCCGGCACCGGCATGGCTTATCACGAAGCCCGCAAAGTTCGCGAGAACATGGACGACAGCGAACGTCGCGCCATTGCAGAGGCGGAAGCGGCTGAACTGGCAGGCCAGGCTGAGGCCACGGAGGCGAACGAAGGAGCAGCCACCGAGTAAGATCGGTATGCTATTTTAAAAATAGCGCCTCAAGCCCGTACGACAAGGGCTTGAGGCGTTTTTATTTATAAACTCTGACGATTGGATGCGGGGGCAGGCGATCTCATGCTGATGCAGCAGGAGCAACTTCAAATATGGACGCAAGCGGACAGAAAATTCCTTTATGGCGGCAATTGCAGGCCGTCGCTGCAGTTTTGCAGAATGTGCGCTCGGGCATGTCGGCAACGGCTGCCTTAGACGGTGTGATGGCCGATTTACGGCCTGGCGTGCAGGCGCTGGTTTTCCATGCGCTGCGCTCACTCGGTCGCGCTGAGGCGCTGCGCCAGTTGCTTGCGCCGCGGACCCCGCCGCCGCATGCCGATGCCTTGCTGTGCACGGCATTGGCGCTGGCGTGGCGTGACCAGGATGCGCCCTATGAGGCCTTTACCCTGGTCAATCAAACGGTGGAAGCCGCCAAGAGAAGCGCTGCGACTGCGCCCCAGGCCCGGTTCATCAATGCCTGTCTGCGTCGATTTTTGCGTGAGCGTGACACCTTGGTGCAACGCACCGATCAAAATCCGGTCGCGCTGTGGAATCATCCCGCATGGTGGATCAAACGAATACAGAAAGACTGGCCCGGCCAGTGGCAAAGCATACTTGCTGCCAATAACCGCCATGCGCCCATGACGCTGCGGGTCAACTGCAGACGTTCCAGCGCGGCGCTTTACCTGCAGGCGCTCAAAGAAGCAGGCTTGAACGCCAATGCAGCGGGCTGCTCGGGCGTGACCCTGGAACAAGCCAAGCCCGTCCCAGCCTTACCGGGCTTTGCCGAGGGCGTATTTTCGGTGCAGGATGCAGCGGCGCAATTGGCAGCTCCGTTGCTCCTGTCCGGCCTTGCTGCAACAGGTGCGCTGCAGATACTCGACGCCTGCGCCGCTCCCGGCGGAAAAACCGCGCACCTGCTGGAAATCACCGATGGCAGCGTCACGGCGCTCGATGTTGATCCAGCCCGGTGCGAGCGGATTCATCAAACGCTGCAGCGACTGGGGTTGCACGCCAAGGTTCTCGTGGCTGACGCGGCCAAGGTGTCATCCTGGTGGGGCGGGCAGCTGTTTGACGCGATCTTGCTGGACGCACCCTGTTCTGCCTCGGGCATTGTGCGGCGGCACCCTGATGTGCGCTGGTTGCGGCGTGAGTCCGACATTGCCCAATTGGTTGCGATCCAGGCCCGGTTGCTCAAGGCCCTGTGGCAAGTGCTCAAACCAGGTGGGCGACTCCTGTATTGCACCTGTTCGGTTTTCAGGGCAGAGGGCGAGAATCAGATTGAAACGTTCCTTGCGCACAACACTGAGTCCAGTTTGCTGGCCTCACCTGGGCATTTATTACCTGTTGATGGCGTGAATGTCGACCCAGTCCCGGACAATGCCATTGGTGACCATGACGGCTTTTATTACGCACTGCTTGAGAAGCGCAAGGCTTGACCTGATCGGGCTGCTGGCCTGTACCTGTTTGGTGTGGGGCTTGGCGGGCGACGCGCAGGCGCAAACGTCGCCGGCTCAAATTTCAAATTTCAAGGTGGAGCGCGCCGGTGATGCGGTGGTGCTTTCCGCGAACGTTCAATTCGAACTGTCGACCGCCGTTGAAGACGCATTGCTTAAAGGTGTGGCCATGATTTTCGTGGCCGAAGCGGACATTTTGCGCGAACGCTGGTACTGGACCAACAAAAAAGTTGCGCACGCTGAGCGTCATATGCGCCTGGCGTATCAGCCGCTAACGCGACGCTGGCGCCTGAACGTAGCCTCCGGTCAAATCACCCATGCCGGACTCGGGCTCGCATTGAATCAAAACTTCGATACCTTGACTGACGCTTTAGCGGCAGTGCAGCGCCTGTCGCGCTGGAAAATAGCCGATGCCTCTGAGCTTGATCTCGACCAGCGCCACCTGATCGAGTTTCGATTCGCACTGGACGTGTTCCAACTACCGCGCCCGCTGCAAATTGGCACCTTGGGGCAGACTGACTGGGACATAGCGGCTTCATTGCGCCAAGCCCTTGTGCTTGAGATGATCCCGTGAGTCGCGCAGTCACATCCATTGATCCCGCTGGTCGCTTTTCGTTGCGGAACTCGCGCACGCTGCGTTGGACCGTGGGTGTTGGCTTGGTCGTCATGGTGGTGGTTGGCCTGGTGCTTCTGTTCCTGCTGACGCAAGCGACGACCAATCGGGATATGTACGAGCGCAACTACGCGCGACTCTTTGTACTCAATGTGGTGGTGGCCAGCCTTTTGCTGCTCATCATCGTCTGGGTCGCCTACCGATTGCTCAAGCGCTTGCGGCAGGGCAAATTTGGCAGCCGCCTGCTGGTCAAGCTGGCGGCTGTTTTTGCGTTGGCCGGGTTTGCGCCGGGTCTACTGATTTATGTGGTCTCCTATCAGTTCGTGTCGCGTTCCATTGAAAGCTGGTTCGACGTCAAAGTGGAAGGTGCATTGGATGCGGGTCTCAATCTCGGCAGGGCCACGCTTGAAGCGCTCTCAAATGATTTGGCTGGCAAAGCCCGTGTCGCGGCCCTACAGCTGACCAATGCGCAGGATGCCAGCGCTGCGCTGCCATTGGAGCGCGTGCGTGAACAATTGGGCGAAAGCGACGTGCTGCTGTGGAGCGCCAGTGGGCAGCTGATTGCAGCCGTTGGCCAATCGCGTTACCAGCTCAACCCGGAGCGGCCCAGTCAACAACAGTTCCGTAGTGCACGGGCTCAGAGGTCTATCACCTGGATTGAGGGGCTGGACGATATGCAGCCGGGAACAGAGGTCAATGCGCGCATCCAGGCCTTGGTCCAGGTCAGCAACAGCAGCCTGGCGTTGCTGGAACAGCCGCGTTTTCTGCAGGTATCCCAAGCCATGCCCTCCACGCTGGTCGCCAACGCGCTGGCCGTCACGCAAGCCAACCGTGAATATCAGGAGCGGGCCCTGGCTCGTGAGGGGCTGCGTCGCATGTACATCGGCACCTTGACGCTCAGTCTGTTTCTGGCCGTATTTGGCGCTGTGCTCCTGGCTGTTGTGCTGGGCAACCAAATTGCGCGTCCCCTGCTTTTGCTTGCTGATGGCGTGAGCCAGGTGGCAGCCGGAGACTTGACGCCCAAGGCGTCGCTGCAAGGGCGCGACGAACTCGATGGCCTGACCAGGTCTTTTGCCGACATGACCCAACAGCTCTCGGAGGCCCGCCAGGCGGTCCAGGTCAGCATGCAGGAGGTCAACGCAGCGCGCGCCAATTTGCAGACCATTCTCGACAACCTCACGGCGGGTGTCATCGTGCTCGATGCGCAAGGTGTCATCGTGTCTTCCAACCCGGGCGCGACACGCATTCTGCGGGTGCCGCTGGCCGCCTATGAAGGTCAGCGCCTGAGCGCCGTTGAGGGCTTGCAGGCTTTTGCTGCCAGTGTTCAGTCGCAGTTTGATTCTTTCCTGGCTTCCAACGACCAATACCGGCTCGATCATTGGCAGCAGTCCTTCGAACTGGGGCATAGTGCGAGCAACCTGGCCGGGCGACAATCCAACGATGCTGTTGTTTTGGTAGCGCGTGGCGCTTCTCTGCCGGGGGCCGCAAGGCTATTGGTCTTTGACGACATCTCTGAAATCGTGTCCGCGCAGCGGGCCCAGGCCTGGGGTGAAGTGGCCCGTCGCTTGGCGCATGAGATCAAAAATCCCCTGACGCCCATCCAGTTGTCGGCCGAACGGCTGGAGATGAAGCTGACCGGCAAGATTGCACCACCGGAGCAAGCGCTGCTAACCAAATCCGTCAAAACCATCGTGACGCAGGTTGATGCCATGAAGCGCCTGGTCAATGAATTTCGCGACTATGCACGGCTACCCGCAGCCGAACTGCAGCCCATTGATTTGAATGCGTTGGTAACCGACGTCCTGCAGCTCTATGCGAGCGAGACCTCGCTTGTGCCCGTGCAGATAGAGCTGGACCCGCACACGCCAGCTGTCATGGGCGATTCGCAGCAGTTGCGGCAAGTGCTGCACAACCTGCTGCAGAACGCGCAGGATGCCTCAGAGTCCGCTGGCAATACTGACGCCGAGCACCCCGTGATCGTCAAGACACAGTGGCTGGCCACTGCTGGACTCGTTCGCTTGAGCGTACTTGACTGCGGCACAGGATTTCCAGACAGCATTCTGAAACGCGCGTTCGAGCCCTACGTCACCACAAAGCCCAAGGGCACTGGATTGGGACTGGCGGTGGTCAAAAAAATTGCCGACGAGCATGGTGCCCGCGTCGATATCGCCAACCGCGTCGCGGACGGCCAAATAATGGGCGCGCAAGTGTCGTTATCATTCGCCACAGAGAATGTCGCGGCGGGCTAGCCGGGCGACTCTTGCACATATTCCCAAGGAACTCGCGAAATCATGGCAAACATACTGGTGGTTGACGACGAACTCGGCATCCGCGATCTGTTACGGGAAATTCTGAACGACGAGGGGCATAGCGTCGAAGTGGCTGAAAACGCGGCGCAGGCTCGCGCCGCCCGTTTGCGCGAGCGCCCTGATCTGGTTCTGCTCGACATCTGGATGCCCGACACCGATGGTGTCACGCTGCTCAAGGAGTGGTCCGCCGCCGGCGCCCTCACCATGCCGGTCATCATGATGAGTGGGCACGCCACCATTGACACGGCCGTGGAGGCCACCAAGATCGGCGCACTCGCGTTTTTGGAAAAACCGATTACGCTGCAAAAGTTGCTCAAAGCGGTCGAGCAAGGCCTGGCGCGCGGCGCGATTCGCAAGGCAGCGGTGCCCCTCATGGCGGCGCCGGTCTTGCCGCTGGCAGAGGTTGCCGCCGTGGCCGACTCATTCGGCGCTGTCGCGGCAGATGCCTTGCCGCCATCGCAGCAGAGCTTCATGCTTGATAAGCCTTTGCGCGAGTCGCGCGACGAATTTGAAAAGGCTTACTTTGAATACCACCTGGGCAAAGAAAACGGCTCCATGACCCGGGTGGCAGAAAAGACCGGGCTTGAGAGAACCCATCTCTATCGCAAATTAAAGCAACTTGGCGTTGACTTGACTCGCGGTAAACGCAATGGCGCGTGAGTTACAGTGCACTTCGGTGTGCGCAGATGCTGCTATAATCTGCGGCTTGGCCTGGTAGCTCAGTCGGTAGAGCAGAGGATTGAAAATCCTTGTGTCGGTGGTTCGATTCCGCCCCGGGCCACCAACATTTAGCGCCCAACTCTTCTCAGTTGGGCGTTTTCGTTTGTGGAATCCCCAATGCACGCGGGGTTCACGACCGTTTTGCGTGTGCCACGGGGTGGCCCGGTCAGCGCCAAACTGCCTCAGACAGAACTACGTCCGCTTAAGGTCCCGGTAGAAATTCTCATGGGGCCCCACAGCCTCGAGATAAACCAGTTGAACGTCAACGTCCACGGTATAGCCGAGCAAGTAAAACTGGCTCTGGCTGCGGAATTTGTACACCAATAGATCGGCAAGATCCCCTTTTTTGCGTTCACCGATCGCTGGATTGCTTGCAACGACATCGGTGGCGGCGTCGACATCAGCGGCCACGTTGTCGTGGAGTTTTTTGTAGGCCCTGGCAAACCGACGGGTCTGCTTGAGTGTGTAACTCATGCCCTGCGGGAGCGGGGAACAAACACCGTCGCATCTTCACGGGGCTCTGCCAGCGAAGCCAGAGATTCAGCAATGAAGCCAATTGGCAAATCCGGATTGTCCAAGGCACTGCGACCCACTTTGGCCCAGTACTCGACTTGGCCAGCAATCGAGCGATGTTCGACAACAGCCTCGTTACGTGCTTGGTTGTAGAGCGTTTGATCAATGCGAATGGATATGGATGCAGTCATGGCGGGCCTGGTGAAAAAACGTTGATACACCAAATGAAAAATACTTTACCACAATTGTGGTAACACTATCAAGGTGAGCCTTTTCCAATGAGGTATGAGCCTGAGCAGCGGCCTGTATTTCCAAGCAGAAATGAGCCTGAAGCCGCAATTTGATGTGAATTGATGAATGGGGTGATCATCCAAAGAATGGTGATCAACATGGATGAGTCTCAACTCCGCACGATTGAACAAATCGAATAATTTCTTAGTGCCAGCGCTGCAGTACTGGCCGCCTGGAGTGAGGCCGATTAGGCCCTGTGGGCCGGTGTGCTTAACTTCTCGTTCTTGGGGCGCGTCTTTGATCGGGTGCGGTCGTGATCCACTGCCGCGGGCAAGACCAGTAATAAATGAAACAACCGTTTCACGCACTTGACGCTGACCGCACGATTGACAGCAAAGCAATGTCAGACGTCAGTAGCTCAAGGCCATGATAAATAGCCGTCGCCGCAATAATGGCATCGGGCAACTTGACCTTGCGAGCACGGCACAGGGCGATGGCCAAGTCTTCAATCTCGGTAGTGATAGCTCTATATGTGAATTTCGATAACCTGTCGCCAATCAAGCGTTCTTCCGCCGCAGTTATGCCAGGATAGCCCAACAACTCCATCCGGGTCACTGCACTGTAAGCACATTCAGAAGCCAGCAAAGTCCGCCGTGACACCATCTCAAGCAATTCGGGCGTTGCTTTGAGCCCTGATGGCCACTTCAAATTCCCCCACCTTTGGCCAGTCAAATTCCCCCAGGCAGGACGGCTAAATTATCAACTTTTTGGCCTGCCTGGTTCTAACTTACTTTCTTTGTGATTTCTCCCTGACTTTTGGATTTTTTATAAACGGCTGTTTGGCAAGCGCAGCGCGTCAGGCCGAAGGCGAAACGTCGGGGAGCGGTGGGCAACTGTCGCACCGGTGCGCAGCACCGGCTGTCCACAGGCTCGTCCTGTGGTCAGGACAGTTGTCCACGGCGGGCGAGTTGGTCACGCGGCGCTGGCACCGGCAATGCGCGAGGCAGCCTCCTTCAGCCGGTAACTCTTGCCCTCAAACGCCAGCAGGGCCGAGCGGTGCATCAACCGATCCAGAATGGTGGTGCTCATCGTATTGTCGCCCAGGTATTTGCCCCAATCCTCAACGATCCTGTTGGATGTCACCACGATGGAGCGGCGCAGCTTGTAGCGCCTGTGCACCACCGTCTGCAGCAACTCGGCAGCGCCGTCCGAGATGCGCCGCGCAAGGAACAGATCATCGAGCACCAGCAAATCTGGCTCCAGCATGCCCTTGAGCAATTTGGTCTGCTCGGCAGGGCTGGCCAAACAGTAATGTGCAAACACGCTGTCAGCCTCCACGTAGCGCACCTCAACGCCCTGCAGTGTGGCCTGGTAGGCAATGGCCTTGGCAATATGGCTTTTGCCAGTGCCAGGCTTGCCAATGAGCAACCCGTTAATGCCCTCGGTGATGAACTTCAAGGTATGCAACTCAAAGCACGCCTGGCGTGGCACCTTCGGGTTGAAGTGCCAATCGAAGTCCGTCAGTGTGAGCCGTTCATCGAGCCCGCACTGTTTGAAGCGCCGCTCTGTCAAGCGCGAGCGGCGCCGGTCAAGCTCGTCTTGCAGCAGCATGCAAAAGGTTTCAAGGAAGGGTTGCTCGCTGGCCTGGGCTTGCAGGACACGGGTGTCCAGTGTGGCGGCCATGCCCGACAGACGCAGCTCAATCAGGGCGCGTTCAATCTCATGTTTGCTCATCGTCATAGTGCTGCCTCTACTTGGGTTTGTGATTGGGTTTGGGTCGGTGCCAGAGTGGCGCTTTGCTGTGCGCCCAGGGTGAACAGATCGGCGTAGTCATCACCCGCGCGGATCAGGGCATGGCTTTGTGTCAGGGATCCCTCGCTTGAGGTGGGCGCGTCCAGCAGGGTCAGCGCTTCTTCCATGAATTGCTCGGTCAAGGTCTTGACATGGCCGTAGCTGTACACGCCCTCTGACATAGCCTGCTCGCAAGCACTGTTGATCAATCGGCGCGGGTAGCGCCGTACCAAGCCGACGATGCCCCACATCTTGCGCTGGCCGACACGGCCTTCACGCTCGAACAAGGTCTCGCACAGCTTGTGGGTGGCTGCACCAATTGCCTTGGCCTGACTCAGAATTCGCTGTGTCTCGCGGGAGGGGTTGAAGACGCGCTCATTCAGGGGCAGCACCACCGTGCCGGCTCTCTCGGCCCGGTCATGTGAACGCAGCAGGGCTTGCGTTCTGAGGTCACGGATTTCCAGACGACGCGCAAACAGGCGTACCAGCACCGCGCTTCCAATGGCCGCCGGGCGGGCTGCATAACTGCTGTGGTCAACCCGCACGCACGAGTCGTCGTTGACGGTGTACTGCTTCTCGGTAAAGTATTGCATGCCCAGCATGGGCAGGGGCAACAGATGGGGTTTCTCTTCCTGGAACATGGCCTCTACCTGGCGACGTTCACTGCCATGATTGCGCTGAGCAGCCCACTTGGTTTCCCAGTGTTCGAGGTACTGGTTTTGCGCCTCAATCGACTCGAATCGCCGCCCCTTCAGGGCGGTGGCCTGGGTGTGGCCGATCGCATGCTCAACCGTACCTTTGCGGTTGGGGTCACGTACCCGTGCCGGGTCGCCCACCACACCATAGTGTTTCAGGGTGGCGGCATAGACAGCGTTGAGCTGGGGCTCGTACAGGTCGGGTTTGATGACACCTTCCTTGAGGTTGTCGAGCACCACATAGTGGCAGGCGCCACCAAAGTAGCGCCAGGCCTCTTCGTGCAAGCGCGCCCAGGCTTCCTGGCTGGACTTCCACACCACGCGGCGAAAGCTGCGCCGGGAGTAGCGCAAGGTCATGACAAACAGGCGTGGCTTGCGAAAGCGCTGCGTGCCAGCCACACGGGTGAGTGCACCCTCGCCGTAATCGACCTGGGCTTCTTCGCCGGGGGCAAATTCCAAACGGTCAAATTGTTCGGGCTCGTGTTTGCACAGGCCGCCACAGAAGCGTTTGACGCTGTTGTAGGCACCGATAAATCCATGCTGGTCCACCAGGTCTTGGTAGATCGCCGTGTAGTTGCGCTTGGCGCGCAGCTGGGCTTCGATGAATGCGCGGTGGGGCTCACAGGTGGAGGTCGTTAACTTGGCCGGAGCCGGTGGCCGGGGTGGGGGAATTTGATCGGGTGTGGGCTCGGATGTGCCGGTGGCCACCCCGGAGGAATTTGACTTGACCTTGCGCTCCTCCATGCGTTT
>Ga0180732_1000861_pt1 | contig 21790 bp, 17 predicted proteins | sample KR11_01MetaG_FD_148674 | JGI IMG/M metagenome (GOLD analysis project Ga0180732, IMG submission 148674) | Groundwater microbial communities from the Olkiluoto Island deep subsurface site, Finland - KR11_0.1 MetaG | ecosystem: Environmental > Aquatic > Deep subsurface > Groundwater | place... | reverse complement strand
CGTTTCAGTTTGGTCAAGGTCAAGGCGGGTGAAAATTTTAACCGCAGGAATACATGGAGTATTTCGAGGATTAAAATTTTCGCCCAACGCAGAGATCGGCCAAAATGGGACGTTTTGAAACTGGCTCTGTTCATATCTTTTTTATTACTTCTATAAAAGACTCCAGTGTTTTCAGATTATGGCATGGAAGAAAATAATCAACATAGGGCATAGCCGCCGCCATACCCATGCATAGCGGCTCATAATTATCATATTTCAGATTTGGATTAAGCCAGATAATCTTTTTAAACCCCTTTTTAAAAATAATCATCTGTTTTTTCAGCATTTCAACATCACCCTTTTCCCAGCCGTCGCTGAGAATCACAAGGATTCTGCTTTTTTTTCTAAGCTTTCCCCCATAAACTTCGTTAAAATCATGAAAAGATCCGCCTAAATTAGTACCGCCTGACCAGAACAGGACATTGCGCGAAAGCATGGAAAGAGCAACCCTTATAGACCGGTAGCTAAGCAGGTCGGTTATTCGTTTTAGCTGCGTGGCAAAGACAAAGGTCTCGGTATCACGGATATGTCTTTGCATCTCATAGATGAATTTGATTAAAAAAGTGCTGTAAATATCCATTGAGCCGCTGACATCAGCAAGAAGTACTATCTTTGAATGTTTCGGCTTTTTTTCTTTTTTAAAAATAGTAACAATTTCTCCGCCTTTTTGCCTGGACTGGCGTATGGATTTGTTAAGATCTATGATTTTTCCTTTATTGCTTGATTTAAACCTCCGACCTCTCTTTTCCTTTATTTTAATTCGCAGCGTTTTAAACAGCTCATCATAAACCAATAGTTCTTCAGGCTTTATATTTTCAAAGTCTTTTTCCTTTAAAGTATTTAACAAAGAATAGGCGGGCAGGGCATAATCTTCAGATGGCGGCTTATTTTCTTCTTCCGGGTTTTCCTCTGATTTATCATCATTTTTTTTATCATCAGACAGTTTTGTTTCAGCGTATTGGGCGCCATCCTGAGTTTCGGGATCATTTCTGCGTATAATCGGTAAATTATCATCAGTTTTCCAGAACTGATTAAAAAGTTGATCAAAAACGGGAAAATATTTATAGCTGACCAGCATTGTTGATTTAAGAGCCATATAAAATTCAAAGCGGCTTTTAATATCAACATGTTTCAAGGCAGCCATTGCATCAAGTTCTTTTGTCATATGAACGGGAACCCGGTTAATGCGCAACAGATCGGCAAATAAAAGAATACGTTTTATCAACTTCTGGGAGCGTTGCTGATAGTCTTTCTCGTTAAATTCCCTGTTAACTTTTTTTATTGTTGTTACAGGTCGTTGAGCCAATTGTCATTCCTCTAAATCAGCTTCTGACTCTATTAATATTTCGTTTTTCATATCCTTAAAACGCCTGACATCTTCCTTGAATTTAAATAAACACCCGCAAGTCAGGTCCATAACCTCTTCATCGATATCCTCTTTTTCAAGAATGGTCAGCGCCTGAGACCAGTCTAGGGTTTCAGAAACACCCGGACGCTTATAAAACTCCTGATTTCTTAATTTTGTCATGATGCCGGCAATTTTTTTAGCAAGATAATCGTTTATGGCAGGAATTTTTGTTTTAATAATAGCCATTTCCCTTTCCGGATCAGGATAATCAATATAATGATAAAGGCAGCGGCGCTTCAGCGCATCATGAAGCTCACGCACCTGGTTTGAGGTTATAATAACCAGAGGTTTGTGGATTGCCTTTATGGTTCCCATCTCCGGTATGGTTATCTGAAAATCGGAAAGAATTTCAAGCAGAAATGCTTCAAATTCCTCATCAGCACGGTCTATTTCATCAATAAGAAGCACTACTTTCTCTTTACTTCTCAAAGCCGTAAGCAGTGGCCGGGCAATAAGGAACTCTTCTGTAAAAATATCATCAAGCTGATATGATGGACCACATACATCGATGGTTTTTATTTTTAAGAGTTGTTTGGCATAATTCCACTCACATATGGTAGCATTGGCATCAAGTCCTTCGTAGCACTGCAACCGGATAAGTTTTCTGCCCAGAATACCGGAGAGAACTTTAGCTACTTCTGTTTTTCCAACTCCGGGTTCACCTTCAAGAAGCAAGGGTTTTTCCATAGCAAGAGAAAGGTATATTATAAAGGCAAGCTGGTCATCGCAGATATAAGAGTTTTCTTTCATTGCCTTTTTAATTTGTTCGGTTGACAGTGGCTTTCCCATTATAACCTCATTTGTGGCCAATCAGCTTTAATTAATAATAACTATCTGGCTATGTTACTAATCTTACCCATCTGAAAATGTCAACAATTTTCCAGGTTCTCTATTCAGGTGAAAAACTGCTTTTATCCGCCCCGCATACAGGACAGACCCAGTCATCCGGCAGATCCTCGAACTTTGTTCCCGGTTTTATTCCGTTATCCGGATCTCCGATTTCAGGATCATAAACATATCCGCATACCGAACAGGTATACCTTTTTGCTTTATCATCCTGCTTATTTGCTTTTGGTTCCTGCGCCTGATACGTTGGCGCTGTTTTCGGCGATTTGCCTCCTTTGACCGTATGATAATAGGCATATGTCATAGGTTCTTCATCATTTATAATATCGCAATTTTTAATCTCACCAAGAAAAATCCTGTGAGTGCCGCAATCCAGCTCTCCGATAACTCCTGCCTCAATAAAGGCTACGCAATGATCGGTAACAACAGGTACGCCGGTTTCTCCGATACGGTAATTTAAACTTTCAAATTTATCTATTTCGCGGCCGCACTTAAAACCTAAACGTCCTATAAATTCCATGGGCGTTGATACAGACAGCATGGATACGGAAAATTTACCGCTTTCTTTAATGAAATCATGTGTGAGATTTTGCTTGTTGATACTAACCGCGATTGTTGCAGGTTCCGATGTAATCTGGAAAACCGTGTTTGCTATCTGGCCGTTTAGTTTGCTGCCACTTATAGAGCTTATCACATACAAACCATAGCTTAGTTTATGAAGAGCAGATTTATTCATATATTAATCTCCTTTAATTATTGAACTCAATGCGTTAGGCCTGCAGTTGTTAAGATTAGTATTATAAAATCTATTAATACATCGGTGATCTGTTATTCGTTTGTTATGACAACAGTGTCATAAGCAATTGTTTATTTTGCTAAATTGCATTAAATTATTTCTTTAATTTCTTGACAAGCATATAGTTATTTAGTTTATATCTCATAAAATTATTCGGCAATATTATTTTAAATGAATTTAAAATAATCCGGGCTTTTAAGGCTCAAAACCAAGAACATATTGAACACTTAGTCAATGCTAAGCAAAGGAGGCAGATCGATATGGAAGGTTACATAGGCAAAATATTAAGAGTTAATTTAACTGATGGTGAGTTTGCGGTTGAGGATATTGACCCTGATTTAATCAGGCAATATGTCGGTGGAAGGGGATTGGGGACTAAAATACTGTATGACGAAATTGACCCGGCAATTGATCCTTTAAGTCCCGAAAACAAACTGATATTTTTAAATGGTCCACTAACAGGAACAGGCGCTCCTGCCGGTTCCAGGTATATGGTTATAACCAAAGCACCTTTAACCAATACCATAGCATGCAGCAACTGCGGTGGTTCTTTTGGTCCAGAACTGAAACAAGCCGGTTATGACGGAATAATTTTTGAGGGTTGTTCTGAAGAGCCGGTATCTTTATGGATAAATAATGACGAAGTTGAGATCCGGTCGGCTATTGATCTTTGGGGCAAAACAACACATGAGACCGATGACCTTATTAAAGCTGAAATCGAGGACAAATTTGTTGCCAGGGATACCCAGATAGCCTGTATAGGTCCCGCCGGGGAAAATATGTCGAAGCTTGCATGCATTATAAGCAACAAAAACAGAGCAGCGGGACGAACCGGGGTCGGGGCTGTAATGGGATCAAAGAAGTTGAAAGCCATTGTGGTAAGGGGCACAAAAGGCATCAGACTGGCAGACGGGAAAGCTTTCAATACTGCAATTAAATCTGCTATGGACAAATTGAACGCAGGTCCTGTTACTTCTGAGGCATTACCCGCATTCGGCACCCCGGTATTAGTGAATATAGTAAATGAATGCAATATATTGCCTACATATAACTGGCAGTCTTCTTCTTACGAGAACGCCGGTAAGATCAGTGGAGAAACTATGGCTGAAACCATAGTAACCCGGCACAAAGGCTGTTTTGCATGTTCCATAGCCTGCGCCAAGTGTACCGAAATTGAGGATCCTGAATTTAAAGGTAAAGGTGAAGGGCCTGAGTTTGAAAATGTAATATTGATGGGCTCCAGTTGTGGGATCGACAATCTTGGTGCTATAGCCAAGGCAAGTTATCTGTGCAATGAACTGGGAATGGATACCATATCGGTTGGCGGCACAATAGCAACTGCAATGGAACTTTTTGAAAAAGGCTATATTACTGAAAAAGATGCAGGCATGAAATTGAATTTTGGTAATGCACAAGCCCTTGTCGCTATGACGGAGAAGATGGGCCGGGGAGAAGGTTTTGGAGCTGTTATGGCTGATGGCGGCGCTCGGTTAGCTGAGAAATTTGGCCACCCGGAATTATTTATGGGCGTTAAAAAAATGGAAGCCCCCGCCTATGATCCGAGAGGCGTTCAGGGCATGGGTCTTCAGTATGCCACTTCCAACCGTGGCGCTTGTCATGTAAGAGGCTATACAATGGCAAACGAGATTCTTGGAGTGCATGAGAAAGTAGATCCTTTGATAACCGATGGCAAAGCCGCTTTAGTTATAACTTTTCAGAACCTGACTGCTATTATTGATTCGGCCGGTTTGTGCCTGTTTGTGGCGCTGTGCCCCGGTTTCTTGTACGAAGAAGTTCAGGGCCTTTTAAACGGTGCAACAGGTTTTAATTATACTGTTGATGAATTGGTGCAAGCCGGTGACAGGATCTGGAATCTGGAACGCCTGTTTAACCAAAAAGCCGGTTTTACAAAAGAAGATGATACACTCCCGAAAAGACTGCTGGAAGTACCCGCAGGCCCTGGTAACAAGGTGTGTGAGCTTGATAAGATGCTGCCGGAGTATTATAAGCTGAGAGGATGGGATGATGGTTTTCCCGGTAAGGAAAAATTGGCAGAGCTTGGACTTGAATAGGCTTTTCCGCTTTACAGGTAAAAAAGTATAAATGGAAAAAATTAACATAGAACTCAGGACGTTCATGACTTTTAAGCAATATCTGCCTGAAGGGTCATCAGAAGGCAAGGCAAAGATGTCTTTGGATCATGGTGCAACATTTGGAGATATATTGAAAATTTTGGATATTCCGATTGAACTGCCCAAGATTGTGATAATTAATGGTGTAATACAAATTTCTGATGAGATCAATGCCCGTGTTTTGATAGATGGTGACATAGTCAGTGTATTTCCTCCCGTGGGCGGAGGGTGAGCTTTTATGTTATGCTTTTCTCAGCTTAACGGCAACTGATTCCCAATAAAATTAATAATAATTTTGTTGATAAGGATAGAAAAAAGTTTTTTGCTTAAATCCGCGATAAGTCCGATTTTTTATGGATTTTGCAATTCAACTGAATAAAGGAGAACCAAATAATGGACAAGGTCAGGATAAAAATTGATCATAACAAATGTACAGGATGTCGGCACTGTGAGACAGCATGTTCTTCCAACCATTATGAAAATATGGTTAACCCTGCATTATCAAGAATAAGGGTATATATAGATGAAGAAGCCAACCAATTCTTCCCTGTAATAGCCGGACCTTTTACTGAGGCGGAATGCACCTGCAAGTATGATGTTATCATTGACGGAAAAGAATATGATGAATGTTCAGTCTGCAGGGCTTCCTGTCCACGAAGGACATGGTTCAGAGAACCCGGAACTGGCGTGGCTTTAAAGTGCGATCTGTGCGGAGATCCCGCAGATCCCCATTGTGTTCAAATTTGTAATCATGGCGCTTTAGCCTTAGTAGAGATTTAATCTTGTTATTATAGCGTTTGTCATAAATATGTTCCGTTTGAGACTTGATTAATCATTCAGGGCAAGCTTGGTCTGTTGCTGCAAGCGGAACTTTATTCTGACAAGCGCTATAAATTTATATTTATCTGCATATTTTTTCATATGGATACTATTGAATTGAAAGAAGAGAATCACAAAGTAGGATCGGTTCTGGTTGTAGGTGGCGGAGTGGGAGGCATTCAAGCTTCCCTTGATCTGGCGGAATCAGGTTATTTTGTTTATCTGGCAGAAGAGACTCCTGCAATCGGGGGAGTAATGGCGCGATTGGATAAGACTTTTCCAACCAATGATTGCTCCATGTGTATTCTGTCTCCCAAGTTGGTTGAAAGTGGCAGGCACTTGAATATCGACATATTAACCTGTTCTGAAATTGAAAGCGTAGAAGGTGACCCGGGAAACTTTAAGGTAAAAATTAAAAGACGACCGGTATTTGTTGATCCTGAAAAATGCACCGGCTGCGGTGAGTGCGCGCAAGTATGTCCTGTATCACTTCCCAGTGAATTTGATGAAGGCATGGTATCAAGAAAGGCCGTCAGCAGACCCTATCCTCAGGCTGTTCCTAATGTTTTTACGATTGAAAAAATCGCTAAGGCACCTTGCAGAGACGCATGCCCGGCAGGAATAAATGTTCAGGGATATGTTGCATTGCTATCCCAGGGAAAATATAAAGAAGCTCTCAAGTTAATCAAAGAGAACCTGCCTCTTCCCGGAGTTATAGGAAGAATATGCCCTCACCCATGTGAATCCGCCTGTAAAAGGGGGATGATAGATGAACCGATTTCAATATGCAGCTTAAAGAGATTTCTGGCGGATAAAGTAGGCGACGATTCTGAAGATCCGGTGATTTCAGAAAAAAAAGATGAAAAGGTGGCAATTATAGGCTCCGGCCCTTCCGGCCTTACATGCGCTTATTTTCTGGCTCTGAAAGGATATGGGGTTACCGTTTTTGAATCACTGCCCGTAGCCGGCGGAATGTTAAGGGTGGGTATTCCTGATTATCGTCTTCCTCCGGATATTCTGGAAAAAGAGATTAAAGCAATAGAAAAAATGGGAGTTGAGATTAAAACCGGTTCTCCAATTGGTAAAGAATATCCTGCCAGCGATCTTTTGGAAAAAGGATACCAGGCAGTATTTATTGCTACCGGTTGTCATAAAAATGTTTCGCTGGGTATTGCCGGGGAGGATTGCAAAGGAGTTGTTTCCGGTGTTGAGTTTTTGAGAAATGTCAACCTGGGTGAAAAAGTTGATGTAGGCAAAAGGGTAACTGTAATCGGTGGAGGCGATGTTGCTATTGATGCAGCTCGTTCGGCTGTGAGAATTGGTGCAAAAGAAGTTTCCATCATCTATCGACGTTCCAGAAAAGAAATGCCTGCAAATCCTGAAGAAATTGAATGCGCTTTATCGGAAGGAATCAATATTGAATTTCTTACCGCTCCGCTTGAAATTTTGGCAAACGATAATAAGGTAATATCCCTGCGTTGCCAAAAAATGAAACTGGGAAGCCCGGATGCCAGCGGCAGAAGGCGGCCGGTATTGATTGAGGGCTCGGAATTTAACATCGAAACCGATATGGTTATTCCGGCGATAGGGCAAGCCTCTGATCTCTCCATGATAGGAGAGGATGGCAAAGTAAAAATATCTGCCAAAAAAACGATTGCGGTTGATCCTGTGACACTTGCTTCCGATCAGGAAGGAATTTTTGCCGGTGGGGATTGTGTGAGTGGGCCGTGGATTGCAATTGAAGCAGTAGCCGCCGGGAAAAAAGCGTCTATTTCGATTGACAGGTTTTTGCGCAAAGAAGATATGAGAGCAGGCAGGGAAGAGCCTAATGCTTTGGCAAAAGAAGAAGATACTCCGCTTATGTCAAAACCCAGAGAACCCCGTCAGATTATGGCATCGCTTCCATTGGAAAACAGAAAAGCCGGTTTTGTGGAAGTTGAACTGGGATTTACTGAAGAGGAGGCAACGAAAGAAGCGAATCGCTGTCTCAATTGTGGAATATGTTCTGAATGTATGCAATGTGTTGCCGCCTGCAAAGCAGAAGCTATTGACCACAATATGTCTGAAAAGACGATTGAAATAAATGTGGGATCAATCATATTGAGTCCCGGTTTTGAATGCTTTGACCCATCTGCCGATAAGCTTGCAAAATTTGGAGGATATACGAGTTTGATTTCTCAATACGGCTACGGCAAATATCCTAATGTTGTTACAAGTATTGAATTCGAAAGAATTCTATCAGCTTCAGGACCCTACAAAGGGCATCTGTCGAGACCGTCTGATTTAAAAACGCCACATAAAATCGCATGGATTCAATGTGTCGGTTCCAGGGACGTAACCTGCGACAGTGGTTATTGTTCATCCGTATGCTGCATGTATGCCATTAAAGAGGCTGTTATAGCAAAGGAACATAGTCCTGAACCTCTGGACATAAGCATCATGTATATGGACATGAGAAGCTATGGTAAGGGTTTTGACAAGTATTATGAACGGGCGAAAAAAGAACATGGAATTCATTTCATAAAATCAAAGGTCTATGGAGTTCAGGAGGTAGGGGATACTGGAAATCTTTCAATGAGATATGTTACGGAAGAAGGCAAACTCCATTTTGAAGAATTTGATATGGTGGTGCTTTCTGTTGGAATGAAGCCAAGACCTGCCGTAATTGAAATGTCAAAAAGATTGGGCATTGAGCTTGATCACTACAATTTTTGTAAGACCGATAATTTCTCACCTGTCAGCACATCTAAACCCGGAATATATGTTTGCGGGGCGTTTGAAGGCCCAAAAGACATTCCGGAAACAGTTATGCAGGCCAGCGGCGCTGCCGCCGCATCCGCGGCTTTTCTTTCAAAATCGCGCGGAGAGCTTGTCAAGAAAAAGGAGTTTCCTCCTGAAATTAATGTAACCGGCGAACCCCCAAGGATCGGTGTGTTTGTTTGCCATTGCGGTATCAATATCGGCGGGGTGGTAAATGTCCCCGGTGTTAAGGAATATGCGGCATCACTACCTAATGTGGTTTATGTGGATGAAAATCTTTATACCTGTTCGCAGGATACCCAGGAACTCATCAAAGACAAGATAAAAGAGTATAACCTAAACAGGGTAATAGTGGCATCGTGCACTCCCAGAACACATGAACCGCTTTTTCAGGAAACCTTACAGGAACAGGGTTTAAACAAATACCTCTTTGAAATGGCCAACATACGCGACCAGTGCAGCTGGGTCCATCAACAGCACCCTGAAGCAGCAACTAAAAAGGCAAAAGATCTGGTTAGAATGGCTGTCGCCAAGGTAAGAGGCCTTGAACCATTGAAGATGATTTCCCTTGAGACGGTTCCTTCGGCTCTTGTGGTCGGTGGAGGAATTGCCGGGATGGTCAGCACTCTTAATCTTGCGGATCAGGGATTTAGCGTCAGCTTAGTCGAAAAGGGAATGAACCTTGGCGGTATGGCGCGCAAGATTCATTATACACTTGAAGGCGGTGATGTTCAGACCTACCTGAAGGAATTGATGGAAAAGGTAAATAATCATCCGCTGATCAATGTTTATACCAAGGCTTCTATTGCGGAAAGTTCCGGGTATATAGGAAACTTTGTAACAAAAATCCAGGTAGGACCGAAAAAGGAAATAACGGAGATCAAGCATGGGGCTGTAATTATAGCCACCGGTGGAGAAGAGTATAAAACTAAAGAATATTTCTACAAAAAAAACAGCCGGGTACTTTCTTTGCTGGATCTTGAAGCTGAGATTATAAAGCGTTCCAAAAAAATCAAGGAATGCAAGAATCTGGTTATGATACAGTGTGTGGGATCAAGAGACGATGAAAGACCTTATTGCAGCCGGGTATGTTGCTCCGAATCAATTAAATGCGCAATTTTATTAAAAGACATTAATCCGGAAGCAAATATTTATATTCTTTATCGAGATATCAGAACATATGGGCTAAAGGAAGATTTTTATCGCGAAGCAAGAGAAAAAGGCATTATATTCATACATTATGAACCAGATGCCAAACCGGAAGTTGTGCCATATAAAGAAAGTGGTAAAGAAGGTCTCAGGGTTTCGGTAAAAGACCCACTTTTAGGAGAGCAAGTTATAATTGACGCCGATCTTCTTGCATTGGCTATTGCAACTACTCCTCCTTCCACAAACAAAGAACTTTCGCAATTTTTCAAAGTGCCTTTAAATGAAGACAAATTCTTCCTGGAAGCGCACATGAAACTCAGGCCTGTAGAATTTGCCACTGATGGAGTTTTTATGTGCGGTCTGGCGCACAATCCCAAGTTGATTGAAGAAAGCATTGCTCAGGCCCAGGCGGCCGCTTCACGCGCAGGTATGATTTTATCCAGAAAATTAGTGCAGCTTCCGGGCGTTATTTCCTTTGTTAATAAAAACAAATGCATCGGCTGTGGAGAGTGTGCAAGCGTCTGTCCTTTTGGGGCGGTAACTCTTGATGAGAAACAACATTTGGCAGTGGTTAATGATGCATTGTGTAAGGGCTGCGGCATATGTTCAGCTTCCTGTAAATCCGGGGCAATTAATCTGTACGGATTCAGTAACAGTCAAGTAGTGAGCATGATTGATTCCTTATAAGGAGAAAAGATGGAAGAAGGGAAAGAATCATCCGGATCAAATTGGGAACCAAAATTAATTACATTTCTTTGCAACTGGTGCAGTTATGCCGGTGCTGATCTGGCAGGGGTAAGCCGTATTCAATATCCTGCCAATACGCGGACAATCAGGGTTCCTTGTTCAGGGAGAGTTAATATTCTTTATATATTGAGGGCGTTGCAACATGGCGTTGACGGAGTTTTAGTTTCCGGCTGCCATCCCGGGGATTGTCATTATCTCAGCGGCAATTTTTCAGCCCGAAGAAAGTTTGCGGTTTTGAGTAGACTTCTCGAATATGTCGGGGTTGAAAAAGGAAGGGTGCAATTTTCATGGGTTTCAGCAGCCGAAGCCGGCCGGTTTGCAGAAGTTATTACCGAAGTAACTGAAGATGTTAAAAAACTGGGCCCTGCAAAACGTCTAGTTAAAAATAGCGATTAAATTAAGTAGTTAAAAATCGGATTGAATAGATGGAACAACTATCAAAAGAGATAAAAGAAAAAGTTCGGAAATTATTTGAGGAAGAAAAAGTTGACCTTGTTATAGGCTATGAAAAGGGAACACTTCCATTTAGGTCAACACCCTGTTTTGTGAAAAACGCCGAAGATGCTGAAAAATTAGTCTGGAACAGCTGTTGCGAAAACAACCTTGCGGCATATATTCCCGGCATGAAGGGAAAGATCGGAATCATTGCAAAGGGGTGTGACAGTCGTTCTCTGGTTGGGCATATAAAGGAGAAACAAATCGAGCGGGAAAACCTTATCATAATCGGGGTTCCCTGCCATGGAATGTTGGATCGAAAATCAGTAGATAAAATAATTGCCGGAAGAGAAATCACGGATATTGAAGAAAAGCCGGACGGGATTGTTTTTAAAGGCGAAAATTTTGAAGAAACGGTAACAAAGAACGAGCTTTTACCTGATAACTGCATTAGCTGCTCCCACAGAAATCCGGTTTTGTATGACATCTTAATCGGAGAAAATGTTGAAGAAAATAAAGATACGGATGAATTTGGAAAAATAAAAGAATACGAAGCAAAAACATCTGATGAAAGATGGGATTATTTTTCTCAACAGATAGGTAAATGTATCAGGTGTTATGCCTGTCGTAATGCCTGCCCGCTTTGTTACTGCAAGGAATGCTGTGTAGATAGTTCACAACCCCAGTGGTTCGGAAAATCCATAGCTCTTTCCGACGCGCAGGTTTTTCACATTATGCGGGCTTTTCATGTAGCCGGTCGATGCGTTGACTGTGGTGCCTGTGTGCGGGCCTGCCCCATGGAAATAGATTTGCGGTTTCTCAACAAGAAAGTTGAAAAGGACGTAAGAGAACTTTTCAATTTTGAGGCAGGTATTAACCTTGATGAACCTCCGCCGCTTTCCGTATTCAGGCCGGATGATCCCGACGGATTTATTAAAGGATAATTCTTTGCATAATAAATATTAAGAAAGGGATAGATAAGTGGAAGCAATAGAGCTCAATAAACTTGACTCTCAGTTTAAGTTTGACGTAGCGGCCCATCCGGGTGGCAGCGGACTCACAGCATGTTTTGCGTGTGGAGCCTGCACCGGCGGCTGTCCGGTATCTGAGGTTGATCCGGCGTATGATCCCAGAAAGATCATTCGCATGGTGCTTCTGGGAATGAAGGAAAAAGTACTTTCCTCTGATCTTATATGGCTTTGCGCCATGTGTTATAACTGTTCTTTCCATTGTCCTCAAAACGTGCAGTTTGTTAAAGTTATGGGGGTTTTAAGGGAAATGGCGGCTCAAGAAGGGTATGTCAAAGCTTCTTTTTTAAAAAATATGGATGATATTGACAGATATTCCCAGAATCTGCGACATCAGTTGGTTATATCTATAGTAAAAAGGAAAACCGAAGACTTTAATATTGATCCAAAAGAGTTATTAAAACAGATTTCCGATAAATGTTAAGGAAAAATGATTATGAGTTCTAATGTTGAAAAGATCGGCGCTGTGATGGTAGTGGGTGGAGGAATTACCGGAATACAGGCTTCTCTTGATCTGGCTGAACAGGGCTATATGGTTTATCTAATTGAAAACAGCCCGGCCATCGGAGGAGCAATGGCTCAACTGGATAAAACCTTTCCTACGCTTGACTGTGCTATGTGAATTTTATCACCCAAACTCGTGGAGTCTGGAAGATATAGCAACATCAAGATTATAGCAAACGCCAAGATTGAATCTTTAAAAGGACAAGCGGGAAATTATAACGTAACCGTTCTTAAAAGACCGCGATATGTGGATGAAGATCTCTGCACCGCCTGCGGTACCTGTGTTAGCTATTGCCCTGTAGAGATGCCTGATTCATATAATGAAAAACTGGTTAATAGTAAATGTCTTTATATTCCTTATCCGCAGGCAGTTCCCGCTTCCTATGTGATAGATCCAAAATATTGTCTTTTTCAGACAAAAAATGAATGTCGGCAATGCGAGCAGGCTTGCAAGGATCTTAAGGCGATAAAGCTTAATCAGCAGGCAGAACATATTGATATACAGGTAGGTTCAATCATTCTTGCCATTGGTTTTGATGAATTTGACGCAAGAAGAAAAAAAGCCTATGGCTATGGTGAATATCCTAATGTAATTACAAGCATAGAGCTTGAAAGAATGCTTTCCGCGTCAGGACCTTTTACTGGTAAAATCACGCGCCTGTCCGATAGAAAGCATCCAAAAAAGATTGCTTTCCTTCAGTGTGTGGGAAGCCGGGACATTGAAACAAACGCATATTGTTCCTCTGTCTGCTGTACCTATGCCGTTAAAGAAGCCATGGTTGCCAAAGAACATGACCCGGATGTTGATATCACCATATTTTATATGGATATAAGAACTCAGGGTAAAGGCTTTGAGAGTTTCTATGAAAGGGCGAAAACCAAATTCGGCATTAAATTTGTAAGAAGTCGTCTGGCCTCACTGGAAAGGATACATGAATCTGAAAACCTGTTGTTCAAATTTGTAACCGAAGACGGCAAGCATCATAGTGAAGAATTTGACATGGCGGTATTATCCGTAGGGCTTGAGCCTTCGAGAACGGCGAAAGAATTAGCCGATACTTTAGGTGTTAAGCTTAATAAAGAAGGTTTCTGCCAAACTAATGAGTTTTCACCCACTAGTACCAACCGGGAAGGTATCTTTGTTGCAGGCGCCTTTCAGTCACCCAAGGATATCCCGGAAAGCGTTATCCAGGCAAGCGGATCAGTAGCATTGGCTTCAGGTTTTTTATCGGAAGTCAGAGGTACGCTGGTTGAGCAAAAAGAATGTGTTGCCGAGACTGATTTGACCGGAGAAGATCCGCGTATAGGGGTTTTTGTCTGCCACTGCGGAGTTAATATTGCAGGGGTTGCCGACGTAAAAAAAATAAGGGAATACGTAGAGACTTTACCCGACGTGGTATATGCCGAGCAATCCATGTATGCCTGTTCAAAGGACAACCAGGATAAAATAAAACAGATAATAAAAGAACATAATTTGAACCGGGTGGTAGTGGCCGCCTGCACTCCACGCACGCATGAGCCTCTTTTTCAGGAGACCATAAGAGAGGCCGGATTGAACCGCTGTCTTTTTGAAATGGCAAATATCCGTGATCACTGTTCCTGGGTGCATGCCAATGAACCTCAGGCAGCAACTGAAAAAGCTATTGACTTATTAAGGATGGGAGTGGCTAAAGCAAGGCTGTTATCTCCATTGAAAGAAGAGACTGTGCCCGTGATACCAAAGGGTCTGGTGATTGGGGGAGGACTATCCGGTATGATAGCGGCTCTTTCTCTCGCCGACCAGGGACTTGAGTGCGTATTGCTGGAAAAAAGCAAACTGCTTGGCGGCAACCTGCGGGGAATCTACTATACTTTAAGCGGTAATGACCCCCAGAAACTGTTGAGAGATACCATTGATAAAGTTACCAGCCATCCTAAGATAAAGGTTTTTACCGAAGCTGATATAAAGGAAGTAACAGGTTACATCGGCAATTTTTTAACAAGGTTTTCTATCGGTCAAGAAGAACAAACAATTTCTCACGGTGTAATTATCGTGGCTACCGGAGCTTTTGAATATGAGCCGAAGGAATATCTATACGGAGAAAACGAAAGTGTAATCACGCAGCACAGCCTAGAAGAAAAGCTGGCCTTGAAAAACTTTAATTCCGATGATCTCAAAGATGTGGTAATGATTCAATGCGTAGGTTCCAGAACCAAGGAAAAGCCTTATTGCAGCAAGATATGTTGTAGTCAGGCAATAAAAAACGCCCTGAAAATCAAGTCGATAAAACCAAATTCCAATGTTTATATTCTTTATAAAGATATTCGGACATATGGGTTCCGTGAAGAGTATTACCGAAAGGCCAGAAATGAAGGTATAATCTTTATCAGATATGATGACAACACTCTGCCGCTTGTTAAAGAAGAAAACGGTGAGTTAAGAGTTGAGGTATTTGACCCCATATTAGGAGAAAATATTTTAATTTCTCCTTCCCTGCTGGTTTTGAGTGCCGGAGTTGATCCCGGGGACAATAGAAGTATTTCGAAATTACTGAAAGTTCCCTTAAATTTCGAAGGTTTTTTCTTAGAAGCCCATGTAAAGCTTAGGCCGGTGGATTTCCCGACCGATGGTGTTTTTGTAGCAGGTCTTGCCCACTCTCCCAAGCCTATAGACGAGACTATTGCTCAGGCTCAGGCAGCGGCAGCACGTGCGGCAATCCCATTAACCAGGGGCTATGTTATGGTTGAGCCGGTGGCAAGTATTGTGGATTCCGAAAAATGCTTTGGTTGTGGAATCTGTGAATATTTATGTCCTTATGGCTCAATCAAGGTGATATCTGATGAAGACGGAGATAAAGCTCAAAGCATTTCCGCATCATGCAAAGGTTGTGGAATATGTGCTTCCAAGTGTCCCAGACAAGCAATCACTATGGGAAGGTTTACAAATGAACAGATCATCGCTCAGATTGACGCGTTTTCTTTAGCGACGAGTGATGTGTAGAAAGGTTTATATATGAGTTTTGAACCAAAGATTCTCGGTATTTTATGTAACTGGTGTGCCTATGCCGGAGGTGATCTGGCGGGAGTTTCCAGAATTCAATATCCTCCCAATATGAAAGTGGTTAGGGTTATGTGTACCGGGAGAGTGGATCCTGAATTTGTAATCGAGGGCTTTCTTGTCGGTTGTGACGGCATCTGGGTCGGCGGCTGACATATCGGGGAATGCCATTACCAGTCTGGTAATGAAGAAGCAGTCAATATGGTCGATGTAGCAAAAAGTATCATAAGCCATATTGGAATAAACCCGAACAGACTTCTGCTTGAATGGGTATCTGCCGCCGAAGGTCCGCGCTTTGCTCAGTTAGTGACCGATTTTACCAATCAATTAAGAGAACTGGGGCCTTTAGATGAAGAGGCGAAAAGCAGCGCGGGGGATTTGTCGCTTAAACTTAAAGCCGCCCGAAATGCGGTTAAAAGCGAGAAATTAAGATGGGTTGCGGCTAAACAGACCGAGTTTAAGCGAGACGGAAATAAATATAGCGAAGTATTTACCGATCAGGAGATCGGACGGATGATAGATGGCGTCGTTATTGAGGAAATTGCTCTTCAGCAGATATTATTGCTTTTAGAACAGGAGAAATTATCTGTTAAAGAAATTTCTCAACGTCTGGGTATATCTTCTCCTAAGATTATGGAACAGATGCTTGGTTTGAGACGGAAAGAGATTATAGAAATCGCTGAAATAAGGGGTGGGTCTCCCCTTTATGCGCTAAGATAAGCATGAAATTGAAAAGGATGTAAAGTGGAAGGGAAAAAGGTACTCATAATTGGAGGCAGTCTATCCGGCATTCAGTCCGCACTTGACATGGCTGAAGACGGTAAAATTGTCTATCTTGTTGAAAGTGCTCCGGGCTTAAGTGGAGAAAAATTATTCCCGGTTGATTTTTTTAAACAAACAACTCCTTTTATCTCTTCTAAATGGGAGCAAGCAAAAAAACATCCGAATATCCATATCATAAGCAATGGGGTTATAGATGATGCCCGAAAAGAAAATGGAAGTTTTAAGATAAAAATCAAAAAGGCGGCTTTGCGGGTATTAGAGGACAAGTGTAATGACTGCAAGGAATGCATAAAAGTTTGTCCGGTTAATTTGCGTGATGATTATTCCAATGGGCTTGGCTTAAGAACTGCTGTTGATTATTTCAATCAGGAAACAAAAACTTACGGCATTATTAAGGAAAGACCCGTATGTGAGGAAAGCTGCCCGGTCCATTTAGATATTCGAGGCTATATAGGTTTGATAGCGGATGGCAAGTATAAAGAAGCATTAAATTTAATACGTGAAAAACTGCCTTTTCCGGCAACTATTGGAAGAATTTGCCCTCATCCCTGTGAGGAAAAATGTAACCGTGCAAGAAAGGATTCCGCGCTTTGCATCCGCGATCTGAAACGATTTGTAGCCGACTCTGAAATTGAGGCCGGTTATGATGAAGTTTTAAAAAAGATAAAACCCAACGGGAGAAAAGTAGCCATAATAGGTGCCGGTCCGTCAGGGCTTGCCTGTGCTCATGATCTATCGGTATTGGGTTATGATGTTGTGATATTCGAGGAACTTCCGGTTGCCGGTGGAATGCTGGCAGTTGGTATTCCAAAGTACCGCTTGCCCAGAGATATTTTAAACAAAGAGATAGATATCGTAAAAAAACTTGGAGCCCAGATAAGAACCGATGCTCGCATAGGAAAGGATCTGTCTGTCGATGACCTGTTTAAGCAGGGTTTTGAAGCTGTTTTTATTGCAGTTGGAGCGCATAAGGGTCAGAAATTGAGAATTCCCGGTGAAGATGCAACAGGTGTTGTTCCCGGTGTAAATTATCTTCGTGAGCTGAATCTCGGAAAAGAAGTACAGTTGGGTAAAAAAGTTGCAGTAATCGGCGGTGGAAATGTGGCTATGGATTCAGCCCGTTCTTCCTTCCGTTTGGGAGCAGAAGAAGTATCAATTCTTTATAGAAGGACAAGAGAAGAAATGCCGGCAAGTGGCGAAGAGATTGACGCGGCTTTGTCTGAAGGAATTAAATTTGAATATCTGGTTGCTCCTTTAGAAGTTCTTATAGATAACGGAAAGGTTAAAGGGCTGAGATGCAACCGCATGCAACTGGGCGAGCCCGATGCATCAGGAAGAAGAAGGCCTGTTGCCATAGAAGGATCGGAATTTGAAATTGAGCTGGATATGATCATACCTGCTATAGGACAAACCTCCGACCTTTCGTTTCTGCCCGAAGATAATGCCGTGGAAACGACTAAATGGGGAACTATTGTTGCTGATTCCGGACAATGTTGTACCAAAAGGCAGGGAATTTTTGCCGGGGGTGACTGTGTTACCGGGCCAAATATCGCCATCGAGGCTGTTGCGGCAGGGAAAAAAGCAGCTTTATCTATAGATGATTATCTTAAAGGAAAATAGCAATACCATGGGAGAAATACAGCCAAGATATATAATAGACTTTAATGACATTCCTTCAAAAAGGCAGCATATGCCTGAATTAAAAGTCGAGGAACGTATAACCAACTTTGAAGAAGTTGAGTTAGGCTTTAGTATTGAAAAAGCTCAACAAGAGGCAAGAAGATGTCTTAGCTGCCGAAGATGTTTAGGCTGTGGACTCTGTTTGGCAGTATGCAAACCCAAAGCGATTGTTTTTGAGCAGGAAGATGAATTTGTTGAATTATCGATAGATGAGATTGTTATTGCGCCTGAAATGGTAAGTTCTTCCCCAATGGTAAATGAATACATCAATGTTATAAATGCGTTCCAGTTTGAAAGCATGCTCTCCTTAAATGGCCCTACCGGGGGAGTTATTATGCGCCCCTTTGATGGTGACATTCCGCAAAAAATCGCCTTTATCATAAATGCTAAGAGTGACGGCGATAATAATTATCTTATTTCATATGCTGTTTGTGAGGCTGTATTAGCTCTTCAAAAGACAGAGAAGTTAGCGGTATCCATCTTTGTTTCAGATAAAGAAAGCATTATAAAGACATATGAAAAAGAAATAAAAGAAGGCCTTACTGTTATAGAAGGTGAGATAAAAGAAGTAAAAGAAAAGGAAGATACAAAAAATCTTTCAGTAATATTTATTGAAAACGACCAAAGCAGAGAAGAAGAATTTGATATGATAGTCAGAGTGCAATTGCCGAAAACTTCTTCTTATCTTAAAGCTTTGAGCATGAAACTGGGCTTGAATATGAACGATAAAATACTTTTGGATACACCAAGCCCAACCCTGACCGATACCTCCGTTCCGAACATCTTTTATACAGGTCTTGTTTTATAAGCAGACTTTCAGATAAAATTTTTGGACTGCGTTATCAGTCGCCCCCCTTCGACAACGTACAAACTGTACGCCTTACGTCATTCCGTCGAAGGACGGAATCCAGTTATATCAACAGATGCCAGCATGTCCGGATTCCAATTTCCCCGGACTAACTATTATTTGTAAAGCAATCAAGTTTGGACGTTAATGGACGCAAGACAACAGCAAAAAACAACCACTTGAATCCTTGAACCCTGGAATCCTGGGCCCCTTTTTCCAAAATCATTGGGAGAAGATCCAAATCTTCAAACCTAACAAAAATGGAGGTTATTATGGACAAGCTATTAAGAATTGATATGGGAGCAGAAGGAGGGCCTGCTGCTACAATAAGCCCCATTGGAGATTATGCAGGACTTGGAGGAAGAGCCATGACTTCTGCTATAGTTTCCAAAGAAGTTCCTCCTCTGTGCCACCCTCTTGGTGCTGATAATAAACTTGTAATTGCTCCGGGTCTTTTGAGCGGATCACTTGCCGCCATGTCGGGACGCATTTCAGTAGGATGTAAAAGTCCGCTAACCGGAGGCATAAAAGAATCAAATGCCGGTGGGCAGCCGGCCCAGGTTCTGGCAAGGCTTGGTTATGCGGCTGTTGTTCTTGAAGGAAAGCCAAAAGACGATACTCTTTATAAGATTATGATCAATAAGGACGGAGTAAAAATAATTGCCGACAACAGCCTTAAAATGCTTGGCAATTATGATCTTGTAAATAAGATAAAAAAAGAATTCGGAGATAAGATCTGCTGCATATCGATTGGTCCGGCAGGAGAAATGAAGCTGTCGGCAGCTTCTATCGCTTTTACCGATATGGAATTAAGGCCGACCCGCCATGCAGGCCGTGGCGGTACCGGAGCAGTGATGGGCGCAAAAGGTGTAAAAGCTATTGTATTGGATGATGCAGGAATGCAAAACAGGAGCCCAAAAGATCCTGAAAAATTCAAAGAAGCAAATAAAAATTTCGTTCAGGCGCTTAAAAAAAATCCCATTACCGGAAAGGGCCTTCCTGCTTTAGGAACAAACTCATTGATTAACGTAATGAATGAATCAGGAGGATTACCTACAAATAATTTCAAGACAGGTAAGTTCGAAGGTGCTTCAAAAATCAGTGGTGAAACACAGGCAGCAACAGAAAGCGCCCGTGGAGGTGTCGTCACTCATGGTTGTCACAGGGGATGTGTTATCAGGTGCTCTGGAATTTTTAACGACAAAGACGGCAATTATTTAACAAAGCAGCCTGAATATGAAACCGTTTGGGCACATGGTGCAAATTGTGGAATAGACGATCTTGACGCAATTGCCATGCTTGACCGCCTGGATGATGATTTCGGGCTTGATACCATAGAAATGGGAACAGCAATTGCTGTAGCAATGGATGCAGGTCTTGCAAAATTCGGAGATGCAAAAGCCGCGATAAATCTGGTTAAAGAAGTTGGAAAAGGAACTCCGCTTGGCCGCATACTTGGAAATGGAGCTGCGGTTACAGGCAAAGTATTTGGTGTGGAAAGGGTTCCTGTCGTAAAGGGCCAATCAATGCCGGCATATGACCCTCGTGCGATTCAGGGTATGGGTGTTACTTATGCGACAAGTACTATGGGGGCAGATCATACGGCCGGGCATGCCCGTATAACCAATCTGCTTGGTTTGGGGATTAAAATTGACTACCAAAAACCTGACGGCCCGATAGAGCTTTCAAGAATTTTACAGACAGCAACTGCTGCACTTGATTCAACAGGAATGTGTTTATTCATAAACTATGCAATTTTAAGCAAGCCGGAAAACTTTCAATTTTTTGTTGATCTTCTTAATGGATTTACAGGCCTTGAAATGACAAGAGATGATGTACTTGATCTTGGGAAATCCGTATTAAAGAATGAAAGGGAATTTAATGAAAAAGCCGGTTTTACTTCAAAGCATGACAGACTTCCCGAATTCTTTAAAAAAGAACCGCTTCCGCCGCACAATACAACATTTATAGTAAAAGATGAAGAGCTTGACCAGGTTTTTAACTGGTAATTTGATTTTTCCTGTAAAGGGAGAGGATTTTTAAAGTTCTCTCCCTATTATGCGTATGCATTATGAATAATTAAGCAAAATTATTGATTATGCTACAATGGTATTGATACCGTCAAAGGGAAATGGGCACTCTTGCGTTTTCTTATTATTAAGGTTCAGCAATAACAGCTCATGAGTTGTTGAGTTTATAAGTTCATAAGCAAAAGATCGGCAAGCTTATATAATTTGGTTATACATTTACAGTTTATCTGCATGTTTTGTGAGAGTTTAAAAAAGCTTTCGGGAGAAGGCGGGTCATGAACGCGGAAATAAAACGCACCGTCTTAACGGTTATAAGACCAAAAATAACTGTTAGCATAAACTTTTCGGATATCTGTGAGTTCAGAGACCGTCTTTGCCTCCCAAAAATAAAAAAAAGTCCATTTTTTATCAATCTGTAAGATATCTGTGGGTTGTCGTGTGTTAAATAATTTTTTAGCCTATAGACGTTCAAGCAGAAAGGAAGAAACAGATCATAAGCCGTTGAGTTTGGCGCTATTTGAGTTAAATGATTCGGTGGCAAAAGGGTTTTTGTTTCAAGAGAATAATCAAAGCGTAAAGAAAGGAATAATGGAACATGAAGAGCATTAATCACTATTCAAGGTTTGATATTCATATAAAGGTCTAAGCGGAATTTGAGCTGTTTTTATGGGGGACCTGTCCCCCAAACCCCCTGGGATTTATCGCTTTGAAGGCTTCCGGATATGGGGGAAGAGAGGCTGTTATTGTGAG
>Ga0180732_1000860_pt1 | contig 21857 bp, 16 predicted proteins | sample KR11_01MetaG_FD_148674 | JGI IMG/M metagenome (GOLD analysis project Ga0180732, IMG submission 148674) | Groundwater microbial communities from the Olkiluoto Island deep subsurface site, Finland - KR11_0.1 MetaG | ecosystem: Environmental > Aquatic > Deep subsurface > Groundwater | place... | reverse complement strand
TGCTGTGTAAGTTTTTCCTCCACCTGTCGGAATAACCAATAATCCTTCAAAAGGATATTTATTTGCTTTGATAATTTTTTCATCTAATTTTTTTATAGCTTCCTCTTGATGAATATACATTGTTTTGGGATTTTTACCGATAGCGACATCTACTTTTCCTGCATTATCATTAGGTACAGATATTTTTGATTTACTGTTGATATCTATTGTTTCTTTATTTTTTAGCTGATCCGTGTCGGCATCATCTATGATTTTTTCCAATATTCTATCATTTTGATTTGAGTCTTTTAATTTGAAATATATTTTTTCATCAAACGGAATTTTAGTCAAGTCCCTCGAATGTTCTAATTCAATCAATTCTCCATCTTCTTTTGAACAAGGAATTATTTTTTGTTTTTTCAAATTTTTAAAGATTAAATCAAGTTTTTCGTGATTCCTGTTCTTCATATTAAAATCTTTAAGAAAAATATAATACTTCAAATAAATTACTTTTTCTGATCGTTTTTCTATTTTTGATTTTAAATCTGAAATAATTTGATCAATTTCATCTGTTTCTAGCATACGTGCCATCCTTCAGATTTATGAACTAATTCATTAAGTGAGTTAGAATATACTTCTACCCAATCTACATATCTGCGTTCATCTGCGTTTATCTGCGGTTTCGAATTTATAATTGAAGGTATTATTTTAAAATTGTCCATAAATGACCTTCCCCGTTCTTATAATCGATGTAATAAATGCTGTTGAGGCTTCTTTCCACTTTTCCACTTCCTGTGGAGTATAAACAATAATATCTTTAGGAATTCGAAAATCACGGAGCAATTTTCTTATTTTAAACACTCTTTTATGCATCGGTTCTTCTGATGGCATTATAACTAATAAATCCAGATCGCTATCTTTTGTCGGGGTTCCGTAAGCGTATGAGCCAAAAAGAACTATCTTTTCAGGATGAACCCCGCTAATGATGCGGTTTTTGATTTCCTGGATGAGTTCAACGGTTATGGGTTCCATGATATTTTTATATTTTAGTTTGTTTCAGACGTCCTGAACTGTGGGTGGCAAGCATTTTATTGAATAACGCTTCGATATGCATAGGGTCATTATCGATAACTTTTTCATAGCACTTTATTGCTTCTTCATAATTATTCAAACTATGCAGGGCAAGCCCTTTGCCATACCATGCATGGAAATAATCAGGTTCGATATCAAGCGCCTTTTCACAGCATTTTATCACATCATCATATTTATTAATACCATAAGAAGCAAGTCCTTTGCAATACCATGTATCTGCGTGCTCAGGAAATAATTTTATTGCATTATCGTAACACTGTATCACGTTCTCGAACTGTTCCATTATATGCACCATCTGCCCCTTATTGTGCCAGATATACCATGCATAATCGCCTTCAGGTTCGAGTTCTATCTCTTTATCAAAGCACCTGGAAGCTTCTTCGAACCGCTCAAGACTTCGAAGTGCAAATCCTTTCCAGCGCCATGCTTTTGAGTGTCGGTGATCGATGCGTATTACACTGTCATAACAGGTTAATGCAGCATTGAATTTATGTAAATTATGCAGCGCCCGTCCTTTATTGAACAGGGCATCCACATGTTTTGGATCAACTTTTAATATCCGGTCAAAATATTCTATTGCTTCATTGTATTTTTTCAAATTGAATAATGCAATGCCTTCTGTTATCAATTTTTCTGGATTTTTTCGTTTCGCTGAAGATCTCATGTATTTTTGCCACTCCATTCAATAAAATTCTTGCATCACACATCCAGGTTCTTTACATCCTTCGCGTGCTTCTCGATGAACTCGCGCCTTGGCTCCACCTTATCCCCCATGAGTATCGTGAAGATCTCATCAGCCTTGATGGCATCTTCAAGTGTAACCTTTAGCATCGTCCTTGTCTCAGGGTTCATTGTAGTATCCCAGAGCTGCTGCGGGTTCATCTCACCAAGACCTTTATATCGTTGCAGTGTTATGCCTTTTTTACCATAATCCGATAATATATTAGCCAAATCTGATATTGAAGTGACCTCTTGTTCTTTAGACTCGAACTCGGTAAGAACATAAGGAGGTTTTCCTAAAGAATCAATTTTTTCGTAAATTTCATATATTTCTTCAAACTTTTCATCCATAAAAAATTTTATCGCTTCCCCATCAAAATCCCCCTCCACTTCTACAGATATAATGTCATTATTTGTGGGATCTGTTTTTTGTACGATTTTTTTAACATTTGGAATTACAGCATAAATTTGGTCATTCAGCTTACCTATTTTTGATTTCGTTGTTTCACCCTTAAAAAGATTACTTTTCTTGATTAATGCATCTATTAAGCTCGAAGGGAGACCACTCTTTTTATATTTGTCATAAAAATTTTTATAGTTAGTTAAATAAATCAGTAGTTTGGTTAATTCATCTTCCGTGAATTTTTTCTTATCTGATTTGGAATATAAACTAACATTTTTCGATGTATATTTACTAAACCATTTATTTAATTCTTCTTCATTGTACACATAATCTTCAGTTTTACCCTTCTTCACTTTGAAAAGTGGAGGCTGGGCGATGTAGATATAGCCCATTTCGATGAGCTGGCGCATGTACCTGTAGAACAGCGTCAGCAGTAGCGTTCTTATATGAGAACCGTCCACATCAGCATCTGTATTATGGCAGCATATCCCCCCAATGCCACAGATAAAGTTCTCATCCTCTTCAACAGAAAAATCATAAACCATATTCTTTGAAGGTTCTACTTTACGCACCGACGTTACAGGGAAGGCAGCAAGATCTCCGCTGATGGGTGTAAAAGACCTGTTAATTCCAGTCTTATTTGCAGCATTCATCTTTCGCTCAAGTTTATGCGCCAGATGATGATCCTTCCATACTGGCTTGAGTTTATCAATATCTTCTTTCGCTTTAATCGAAAGTGCGTGGACTGTATGTCGTGTAATAACAGGTTTGCCCCGGATGATCCCCGATGTTTTTCCATCTGGCTCCCGAACTGAAAGCGAAGCCAGAACGCCATGAGAAGAGAACAGATACATAAGCTGGCTCGCCAGATCCTTTGAGGATGTGACCATACTGATACCTGTTTCATCCAAAGTTCCGTCGCCCATGAAATAACCTCTCAGGAAATCCAGCTGCATCTGCCTGTCGACATTGAACACCAGGTCAGGAATGCGCTTGGTATGCGATTCAAGTGAATCAAATCCGAAAATAAAACGGAATACTGCTGAAACTACATTATTAACAACTTTCAAATCCCCAGCCCGTCCATCTTTGCCCGGGTAATACTGGGGGGTGATTCCAAAGACCCGATTCATAGCTGTTGATATTTCGTCCTTCATGCATTGGTTGCTACTGCCGATCGCAAAGCGCACACCTCCCCGCTGGCTTAAACTCCCTTCTGCTACAAAAAAGCCGAGTATCGTCATCAATTCCTGATTTACAGGAATAAAGCGCGGAACACCATGATCGGCGTAATGTTCTGGTGTGAGACTTAATTTTGAACCATTGAAACCGAATATTTCATCCTTATGTTCTTCACGAATGCGCATCTGATGTAATGCAGTAATGGGTTCTCCGCGGACATACAGTTCAAAATCAAGTTCTTCGCGCATGGCAAACAGTTCTGAAATCAAATCTATACGAGCCTGTGGGTTGGGCTGATCAAGCGGCAATCTGATGGGAGCCACGACCAGATCTCCAGGCTTAATTGCATCGCCTCTTTTGAGCGTAATTTTTTTATCTTCATAGACAAAAACGCTGTGTGATGAAGTGATACGAACTTTCCTCCCATATGAAGCCTGTATCTCAAATAGATCGTCCCCAATCTCGTGACGTATGATTTTCTTAATGGATTTGAATGTCGTTTTATGAGAATTGACATCAAAACAAAGAACTTGATGATCTGTCCCATCTGATCCGGCATCCAGGAGATTATCAATAAACTCCCCCACGCACACAGAGCGAATGATCCCTGATGGGTCGCGGATGAAGGTCATTTCAGAATGGTCTACGCTCATTATTATTATTCTATGATACCGCGCCTTGTTGATATCGAATTCCTCACCCTCGCCAATTCCTGCGCCAATTGCCGTTATGAGCGCGCGTATCTCCTCGTTCTTCAATATCTTCGTGAGCCTTGCCTTTTCCACGTTCAAGATCTTGCCGCGAAGGGGAAGTATTGCCTGATACCTGCGGTTGCGTCCCTGTTTGGCGCTGTTATGTACGAATACATCGCTTGCAAGAGCAAAATTATGAGTATGCGGTACTTCGATATCATAAACATCCATTCCCTCCTCCAGGCGCTCGATGGAAACGATACGGTGGTTGAAATTGGAAACGGCTTCACAGGCAAAAGCATTATCACTTATAAGAGAATGCTGGCATGCACCATCAAACCTTTTAAGCGAATCATCAGGAGTAAGATAAACTGCTTGCTTGAAACTGCCATCCCGCAGCATGAAAGGGTGATCAGGTGTACAAATAATTTTTTCGTCCGTATCTAAAGTGACTTTAATGACATCAGCTTTTGCTTTCGTCATCCGCGGATTAATTATGCGTTCAAGCCCTATCGTACCATCATTTCGTATAGTATAGCAAAAATGCTCTTTTCCATTTGCCTGTTCATTAATTATTTCCTTGAAACTGAGCGCACGACCATCTGCTAAGGCAACAAGCGTATCACCCGAAAAACACCCACCCGCACTGTCGCCTTCTACAATATATATCTCACTATGCGCCGGGTCTTTCTCCGAGCAGTCTGCCAGTTTACCTGGCAGCGAACTTATTTCAAGCGCATTCTTGCGCCTTGTAAGTTCCCGCGCCTTGCGGGCAGCCTCACGTGCTTCTGCTGCTTCAAGAGCTTTTGAAAGAATGATCTTAGAAGCAGCCGGATTTTCTTCGAGGAACTCAGAAAGCCCTTCTGATACAAGTGTTTCCACTATGCCCTTGATCTCGCTGTTACCGAGCTTTGTCTTTGTCTGCCCCTCAAACTGCGGGTTTGTGAGCTTGATATTGATGATCGCGGTGAGACCTTCCCTCACATCCTCGCCCGATAGCTTTTCTTCTCCTTTCAGGATTTTTTTCGATTTCGCATAATCGTTCGCGACCCTTGTAAGCGCAGCCTTGAAGCCGATAAGATGCGTTCCGCCCTCATGGGTGTTTATATTATTGGCAAATGCGTAGACGTTTTCTACATAGCTGTCGTTGTACTGCATTGCGATCTCGACGACCGTCGTATCTTTTTGCTTCTGGAAGTATATGGGCTTTTCATGCAGTACGCTCTTGTTCTTGTTCAGGAACTCCACAAAAGAAACGATGCCACCCTCGTACTGGAACACCTGTTCTTTCTGGGTGAACTCATCCTTGATCGATATCTTAATTCCTTTGTTCAGGAACGCAAGTTCACGAAGCCTTCCTTCCAGGACATCCATTTCGAACGCAAGTGTCTCGAAAATCGTCTTATCAGGTTTGAAGGTGACCGTCGTTCCTGTCCCTTCTGCTGATCCTATCTCCACAACTTTGGTAACAGGTTTTCCCTGTTCATACCGCTGCTTGTATAACTTTCCATCCCTCCTGACCTCAACCTCAAGCCATTCAGAGAGCGCATTGACCACCGAGACACCCACACCGTGCAGACCGCCTGAGACCTTGTATGCGTTGTTATCGAACTTGCCGCCGGCATGCAGCTTTGTCATGACAACTTCAAGAGCCGATGCATTGTATTTCGGCAGTATCTCAACAGGGATGCCGCGCCCGTCATCAATTACCCTTACAGTGCTGTCAGACCTGAGAATGACATCGATGTTCTTGCAATATCCAACCAGGGCTTCATCGATGCTGTTATCCACTACTTCATACACCAGGTGGTGAAGTCCCTTTGAATCCGTGCTGCCAATGTACATTCCGGGGCGCTTTCGTACAGGCTCAAGACCCTCAAGTACCTGTATCTGCCCTGCGCCGTATTCCTTATTCGCTGTCTCCATATCGATTTCCTTCGGACTCTAATTATCTTCAATACATATATACCTTATTGCATCAACGCATAACGATTTTAATTTTTATTTAAAAAAATAAAAAATTATATTTTTCAATAAAAAACCGCAAGCGGGAGGTGGTGTAAAAAATATAAATTCTAGTAATAGTATCTATATAAGTTTATATTAGTTGGAGATATTTCAGGGAATTTTCACTGGTTGCGCTTTCCTCTCACGAACTCTCCCGGTTCGATGTATGCGCCGCCCGCTATGGTAGTCCCCACATTTAACATACTGTTGATGCCGGTATGCACATCATCCCCCATAATTACACCAAGTTTTTTCCTGCCCGAATCGAACTTTCTTCCTCCCAGTTCCACCAGCACTGTCCTTCCGTCATGCCTCAGGTTCGCGACTTTAGTGCCCGCGCCGAAATTGCATCGTTCTCCGATTATGCTGTCCCCGACATAGCTTAAATGCCCTATATGGGTCTTATTCATAATTATGCTGTTCTTGACCTCAACAGCATTTCCTATTCTCACATTGTCCCCTATGCTCGTATAAGGTCTGATGTAGCAGTTCGGGCCTATATCACAATTCTTTCCTATGATGACAGGTCCTTCAATGTACGCCCCGTTCCTAACGATCGTTCCCTTGCCAGTGCTGACGTATCCCTTCAATGTCGCATTAGTCTCCACATCCCCCCGTATCTCCCACTGCACATCTTCCCCATTCTTAAGCATCATTTCATTAGCTTCAAGCATGTGCCATGGAAATCCGATGTCCTGCCACGTTTCAAGGGAAACATATGCTGAACTTTTTCCAGAGTCTATAAGGCGCTGTATGGAGTCCGTGATCTCATACTCGCCTCTTGTGGAATGACCCGTTCCTGAAATTGCATCAAATATCGAAGGTTCAAATACATAGATGCCCGCATTTGCAAGGTCGGACAGCGGGTTTTTCGGTTTCTCAACGATCTTTTCCACGCTATTACCTTTAACATATAAAATCCCGTATTCTTCGGGTGACGCAACTTTCTTTGCCGCTATGACCACTTCTCCTCTTGCGTTCAGGATATTTTTTATATCCGGGATGCCTGCAATCACATCACCGTTGGTGACAAGGAACCTTTCAGTGATCGAATTTCTTGCCACTGCGATGGCATCGGCTGTTCCGTTCTGGCGCTGTTGTTCAATGTATTCTATATTTACACCCAGGCTCCTGCCGTTCCCGAAATGATCTATTATCTTTTCTTTGCAATATCCTGTAACCACCAAAAAATCCTTTATCCCCGCTGCCTTGATTGCCACGATTATATGTTCAAGCAGGGGTCTGTTCGCTATCGGAAGCATTGCCTTTGGTCTATTCTCCGTGAGCGGTCCCATCCTTGTTCCCTTTCCAGCCGCAAGAATGACCACTTTCATGCTATGGCTCCCTTTACGATATCTTCGGCTTTTTTATACAATTCATCGCATCTGTCCTGTGATTCAACAGTTATCCTGATCTTCGGCTCAGTCCCGCTTGGGCGGACAAGTATCCAGCCTTCATCCAGGTCTACCCTGACGCCGTCGAGTGTATCTGTCTTGCCAAGCCTTTCCAATCTTTCTGCAATAATTGTCATAGCCTTCTTTCTGTCCTTACACGGGAATGCGTTCCTTTTCACTTTATATTCCGGTATTGAATCGAGCAGTTCGCTGAATTTCCCCTCTATCTCCACTATCTCGACCAGCCTTGCAGCAGCATAGATACCGTCAGGACATAAGGATATCTTCGGGAATATCCATGCCCCGGATGGTTCCCCTCCGAACTCCCCTTTTATTTTTTTCAGCGTCTCTGCGACATAAACATCCCCAACTTTCGTGCGCGATATCTTTATTCCCTTGAGCATGTCATCAACTACTCTCGAAGTATCTACAGGCACTGCTATGGCTTTTTTTGCCTCTCTCACCGCAAAGAATGCAAGCATTTTATCCCCGCTCACGAACCGCCCTTCATTATCAACAGCCATCATCCTGTCCGCATCCCCATCATGGGCAATGCCCAGGTCTGCGCCGGCGGCTTTGACCGCACTCTTCAGCATCCCTAGAGTCTCATCCACCGGCTCAGGCTCTCTTCCAGGAAAGTAGCCGTCAGGCTGAGAATTCAGGGTGATCACTTCACAGCCCATCTCTCTCAGGACGTATGGCGTGATAACAGAAGCTGCCCCGCAACCGCAGTCAACAACGACCTTCAGGTCTGAGCTTCCTGTATTTTTCAATATGATCTCGCTGTGGTCTTTGACAGCAGTTCCCATTAAGCCAAGGTCACCTGTATTCTCCCAGCCTGCACGCGTGAATTTCTTGTTATCCAATAGATTCTCTATCTCTTCCTGCTGTCCAGTGTCCATGGACATCCCATTTTTAAAGACCTTTATCCCGATATATCTTGCAGGGTTATGGGACGCTGTTATCATAATTCCGCAACCGCAGTTCTTCGAGGCAATAGCAAGCGTCGGTGTCGGGATCATCCCGGCTTTCAATACTTTACATCCTGCAGATAGCAAGCCAGCTATGACTGCATGTTCTATCATCTCACCCGCGATCCTTGGGTCATGACCTATCACCACTTCTCGATAAACACTTCCCACGGCAAGACCGAGATCGAGCGCTAACTGCGGGGTGATTTCCGTGTTTGCCACGCCTCTTATTCCGGAAGAGCCGAACTTTGAAAATTCAGATGACTTTGCAGGTTTTGAATGTTTTTCCGGATCATTTGCCATTATTATTCCACCGTCACGCTTTTAGCAAGATTCCTTGGCTGGTCGATGGGGCAATTTCGCGCTTTTGCGATATAATACGATAGCAATTGCACTACTACTGTTGACAGCATTGGCGACAGGATATCCTCAGTTGTGGGTATGCGTATGACCGCATCCACATATTTTTCAATTTCGCTGTCCTTTTCATCGGCTATGGCAAGGACCGGAGCATCTCTTGCTTTTACTTCCTTGATATTGTTAACAACTTTATCATATGTCACCCCTTTTGTGGCTATCGCTACAACGGGCGTGATTTTTGTTATCAGTGCGAGAGGACCGTGCTTCAGTTCCCCGGCAGCGTAGCCCTCTGCATGGATGTAAGATATCTCCTTGAGTTTTAATGCTCCCTCAAGCGCTATCGGGTAATTCAATGTGCGACCGATGAAGAAGAAGTCGCTGGATGAACTGAATTTTTCTGAAAATTTTATTATCGCATCTTTATTATTCAGAATACGTGTGATCTGGGCCGGTACCTGCTTCAATGCTGTTAGCATGCGTTTCATGTGATCTGAGCTGATCTTTCCTCTGATCTTCCCAAAATAAAGGGCAAGAAGGTACAGCGCTCCGAGCTGTGAGATAAAAGTTTTTGTCGCAGCAACTCCGATCTCGGGTCCTGACCTTGTATATAAGACATTATCTACTTCCCTTGTTACCGTACTGCCTATCACGTTCGTGATCGCAAGCGTCCCACACCCTGAACTTTTTGCCTCACGAAGCGCAGCAAGGGTATCCGCGGTTTCTCCCGACTGGGTTATTACAATGACCAGGGAGCCCGGGGATGAATGCGAGTATCTGAACTCAGATGCTATTTCAATATCCACATGGACGCCTGCAAGCTGCTCGAACAGGTATTTACCAAGGAAACCTGCGTTGTAGGAGGTACCGCATGCGATGATGCTGATCCTTGATAGATCCTTGATCTGTGACTCCGTGAGTTTTATGTCTTCGAATGAAATATTGCCTTCAAGTTCAGATATCCTGCCAGCGAAAGTCTCATGGAGCGCCCTTGGCTGCTCATGGATCTCCTTGAGCATAAAATGTTCATAGCCTGATTTTTCAGCAGCTTCGAGGTTCCATTCTATCAAATTTATCTTTTTTTCAATTGGCATTTTTCCAGTATCAAAGAAAGACACACAGTCAGGGGTAATAGAAGCGACTTCTAAGTCATCTAAAAATATGATCTTCCGGGTGTATTTTAAGATAGCAGGAATATCCGAAGCTACAAAATTCTCATTCTCCCCGATCCCGATCACAAGAGGGCTGTCTTTCCTTGCAGCCACAAGTTCAGGACCGCAAATAGCAGCTATGGCGTATGACCCTCTGATATCCTTCAGGGCAGAGATAACTGCATCCGTGAGATCGTCCTTATAGTAGTGGTTAATAAGATGCGCCAGCGCTTCCGTATCGGTCTCCGAGACAAATTCAAAACCTTCGCGCGAAAGCTTTTCCTTCAACTCCTGGAAGTTCTCAATGATCCCGTTATGCACCACAGAGATGTTCCCGGAAGTATGGGGATGAGCATTTATCTTGTTTGGCTTTCCATGAGTCGCCCATCTTGTATGCCCTATTCCCACGGTTCCGGATATATTGGGGAGAGTTTTCTCCAGGTCAACGATCCTGCCTTTTTCTTTGTACACTTCAACGACATTTGTATCAAAAACTGCAATTCCCGCAGAGTCATAACCCCTGTATTCCAGTCTTTTCAGGGAGTCTATAAGTATCGCAGCCGCCTGATTTTTACCGTTGTATCCGACGATCCCGCACATGTTATACCACGATAGAGCCCGGAGGTAAGTCTTTATGAACGGTCGATCCTGCTTCAATTGTACAGTTATTTGCCACCATCTTCCCGGCTTTTATCAGGACCCGATTGCCAATGTTATTATCGTCACCTGTTACCGTTCCAAGCAGTTCTGCATGATGCAATATACCCTTCATCTCGATCATCAGTTCCCTGCCCACCTCTGTCGAGAAATGAGGACCTATAGTATTGTTGGCTCCGATTATGGAATTGGATATGAACGACCCGCTTCCCACCCGCACGTCATTCATGAGTATGCTGTTCTGTATCTCAACAGATGAATCTATTGAGACGTTATCCCCGATCGCAGTTGAGGGCAGGATGACTGTATTCGGACCGATATCGCAGTTCTTTCCAATAGCGACAGGTCCCACGATATAGCATCCTCCCCGGATGACGCTGTTCTCTCCGACCAGGACATTACCTTTTATCGTCGCACCCTTTTCAACAGTGCCGGATAGTTTATTCTTGCAGTTTTCCAGAAACACAGCATTGGCTTTGAGAAAGTCCCAGGAATGAACGGCATCCATCCAGAGGGATTTTGATTCTACCATGCTGACGGTCTTTCCTTTCAGGATCATTTGCTGAATGGTGTCCGTAATTGCATATTCCCCTGTTGCGGAGAGAGGTGTTATTTCGATCTCCTCAAAAATTTCCCTCGTGAATATGTATATTCCGGCATTTACAAGATGGCTCACGACTTCTTTGGGTTTTTCAAGGATCTTTGTTACTCTTCTTCCTTCTGATATCACAACTCCATAGCCCAGGGTCTGCTCCCTCTCAACAGCGAGCAGTGTTACAGCGCCATTTTTTCCAGCAAGGAGGTCTGCGATCGTCCCCCTGTCCACAAGATTATCCCCGTTAAGGACAAGAAAATCGCCGTCCACATATTCCTTTGCAAGCTTCACAGCGTGCGCTGTCCCCAGTTGCGCTTCCTGGAAAACATAATCGATTTTCACGCCGAACTCCAGACCATCCCCGAAATAATCCATTATCCTCTCTTTTTGATAGCCCACGACCAGTATGATCTCTTTGACACCATTTTCGGCTACAGCATTGATTATATGCTCGAGCAAAGGCTTGTTCGCCACTGGCAGCATCACCTTTGAACGGGTCAGGGTAAGGGGACGGCACCTGAGACCTTCCCCGGCTGCAAGAATTATTGCTTTCATAATTTGTTTATTTATTGTATGTAAGGTTTATACGTTTGGGTCAAGGGGTAGAGAACACTGCGCCCTTTGGGCGCAGATGGATCGTACCCCCTGGAATAAACACTTTCACCCCACTATCATAAGCAACATATACTCTGAAAATAATGTCGATAGCGCATGAGAAAAACATATCAGTTCAGGGCATATCCAAACAAGAATTCTGAGGTCAATTCTATTAGAACCCTCTCCACATGCAGATATCTCTATAATGATTCTCTTGCTGAAAGAAAACGACAGGCAGAGCTTAACCGATTAAATAAAATATTGGATAGAAGTTTCAAGAATTTCTTTAATGGCTTCGGTTATCCCCGGTTTCAGGGGCGGGATAGGTATAATAGTTTCACATATCCACAATCGGGTTTTGAACTGAAAGACGGAAAACTTATTCTTTCGAAAATAGGAACTTTCAAGATCATCATGCATCGAAATATCGAAGGAAAAATCAAGACCTGTACAATCAAAAGAGATATCGATCAATGGTATGTTTCCTTTTCATGTGAAATCGAAGAACCTGTTCCGGTCGAGATCAAGACCAGAACAGGGATCGATGTTGGCTTAATCGATTTGATAACCCTGAGCAACGGGGAACAGATCAAACCACCAAAGTTCTTGCGAGAATCAGAGGATAAATTAACGCAGGAACAGAAGCGGTTAAGCCGGAAAAAGCTCGGGTCAAAGAACCGGAATAAGCAGCGGGTGATAGTATCAAAAGTACATCGAAGGATCAGGAATCAGAGAAAAGATTTTGCTCATAAACTATCAAGAAATCTGCTAGATACCTATGACCTCATCAAATTTGAGGATTTGCAGATAAAGAACATGGTGCAGAACCATCATCTTGCTAAATCCATATCAGATGCAGGATGGTATCAGTTAATGAATTTCACGAAATCCAAGGCAGAATGTGCCGGGAAGATAGTTGAATTCGTTAATCCATCAGGAACATCACAGACCTGTATTTGTGGTTTCAGTGTCCCGAAAGACCTTTCAGTGAGGGTACATATTTGTCCTTCCTGTGGTCTTGTCATGGGAAGAGATCAAGTGTCTGCGATATTAATAGAGAATAGACCAGGCTGTACCGTAGGAACTACGGGAATTCAAGACCGTCAAGGACTCTCAAGCAGAGAGCCGATGCAGCGGTACGCCCAAGCCTTTTAGGTTGGGTAGTTCACTAGCTTAACGAATCGGCTGGAATTATGGGATACTAAGCAAATATTAATATATCCTTACTCAAGTTAAAAGAGCGAATAATTTATGAGAATTTCAGTAATAGGGACAGGATATGTTGGTACTGTCAGTGGGGCATGCTTTGCAGAACTGGGGCATGAAGTGATATGTGTTGATGTTGAGCGCTCAAAGATCGACCAGATAAACGCAGGAGTGGCGCCGATATATGAAGAGGGTCTTCCAGAGCTCCTGAAAAAGCATGCAGGAAAGGGTATACGCGCCACTTCTGACTATGAATTTGCAGTAATGAACTCTGATGTTTCTTTTATTTGCGTTGGCACACCATCGGATGCAAGGGGCAGCATCGACCTTGCCATCGTGAAAGCTGCAAGCGCGAGTCTAGGTGATGCGCTCAGGAAGAAGAAAGGTTACCATGTTGTAGTTGTAAAAAGTACGGTGGTGCCGGAAACAACCGAGAAAATAGTCCTTCCGATCATAGAAAAACACTCCGGAAAGCGCGAGGGGGAATTTGGCATTGCCATGAATCCCGAGTTTTTGCGCGAAGGCAAAGCTGTCCATGATTTCATGCACCCTGACAAGATAGTGGTGGGCTCGCTTGATAAGAAGGCGGGCGATATCGTAGCATCGCTTTACAGCGGGCTTGAGTGCGAGGTAACAAGGACAAACCCGCGCACCGCAGAGATGATAAAATATGTAAATAATTCATTCCTTGCTACGAAGATATCCTTTGCGAACGAGGTAGGGAATATCTGCAAGGAACTGGGCATAGATACTTACGAGGTAATGAAAGCAGTTGGGAAGGACTTCAGGATAGGTCCGCACTTTCTCAATTCGGGCGCAGGTTTTGGAGGCTCGTGCTTCCCGAAAGATTTGAAAGCCCTGATAGGCAAGGCACAGGAGATAGGATATGAACCACAGCTTCTTAAATCAGTTATCGCAGTGAATGAGATACAGCCTCTTCGAATGATAAAGTTGCTAAAAAATAAACTGGGTGACTTGAACGGTAAGAAAATCACTGTACTCGGGCTTGCTTTCAAGAACGACACTGACGACATCAGGGAATCGCGGTCTATTCCGGTGATAAAGGAACTGCTCGATAACGGGGCGAAAGTCCTTGCATATGACCCTATGGCGAACGAGAATATGAAAAAGCTCTTTGGCAGCGTCGAATATCACAGTTCAGCAGAGGATGCATTGAGGGGCACTGATGCGTGCCTTGTAATGACAGAATGGGATGAGTTCAGGTCGCTTGATAAGGAATTCAAGGTCATGAAAAACAGGATAATCATAGACGGGCGGCACATGCTTACCCCTGGAAAAGATGTTGAATATGTTGGACTTTGCTGGTAGCTCATGGAAGTTAAAAATAAGAAGAGATCGAATTTCGATAGCACGAACAAGAAAAAGAAACAATCACGAATACATCCAGAGCCTTCAATAACTCCGGTAGCCGGTAAAAATACCAAAACAGTTGCATATTTCCTTCTATTTTTGATTTTTCTGCTAGCTCTCTTATTAAGGTTTGCAGCTGTCAATAAAATATTTGTTGGCAGCAGCGTGATTTTCCCGGATTTTGATGTTTACTACCACTTACGACTTATCACCTACAGCGTACAGAACTTTCCTTCCTTCTTATGGTTCGATTCCTATGTGAATTATCCATTGGGTTATAATGTAGGCTGGATGCCTTTTTATGACCTGGCGATAGCTTTTATTACGCTTTTAATAAGCTCTGGTTCTCCAACCACCCACACGATCGAAACAGTTGCAGCGATATTTCCGGTTGCGCTCGGAGCCATAACGGTTATCCCCATATTTTTTATCGGGAAAGAACTTCATGACAGGAAGTTAGGTCTTTTATCTGCTTTTCTGTTCGCTATTATGCCAGCCCATATAACGGTTTCCCGATTGGGATTAACCGACCATCATGTAGCTGAAGTGTTCTTATTTACTATGGTTCTTCTTTTACTTATTATATCCATGAAATACAATAGTCTTATTTTTGCCGTCCTTGCAGGCATATTTATTGGTGGAATGGTATTCACCTGGAGCGCTGCTCAGATATACATTGCAATAATCAGCATGTTTTTTATTATCCAGTATGGAGTGAACCTGTATAGAGGAAAGACATCTGAAAACTTGATATTGATCGGGGCTGTTACAGCATTGACCGCCCTTATTATCACGGTGCTTTTATTTCTATTACACTGGATCCCACTTTACCAGGTATTGGGTATAGTTACTTTTTTTTCTGCAGTGATCCTCCCCGGGGTACTGTCAAATATAATGCTGAAGAAGAGGATTCATAAATTAATGTATCCAGTAGCTATTGTTTTTTTCGGGTTTCTTTTGGCAGGGTCAATAATGCTGTTCCCTCAAGAATTTGGTATTTTTGATGAGGCGATGAAATATTTAGCTGGAGAGAACGTAGTTGGAACGATTATTGAAACCCAGCCTTTTGCAGAAGACTATTTTGCATTCATAACTACGCTGTATTTCTCCATTCCTTTTGGCTTTACGCTTTTTTTTGCATTAATAGGGCTCTTTTATTATATCGTATCCGAGCTTGGTTATAGATTTGCGCCTGAGAAGCTGTTGTTTTTGATATCAGGTTTGGTAATAATACTATTAACCTTCAATCAAGTCCGTTTTTCTTACCTGATGTCCATATTTGTGGCATTTTTTGCAGCATATTTTATTAATAGAATGATCTTTGATGAAAACTTCGTTTTAAACACTAAAACGATTGCAAGTTTTACATTCCTGATACTGCTGATTGGTTTGCCTACAGCGTACGTGGCATATGCTTTAGCTACAGAAACACCTGAAGTTGCGGGAGATTGGCGGGATGCCCTTATCTGGATGCGAAATAATACGCCAGAGACAAGTTATTATGATAATCCCCGGGAAAGCCCTGAATACGGCGTAATGGCATGGGCGGACTATGGCAACTGGATCGAATATGTTGCCCGGCGTCCTGTGGTCGCCAATAATTTCCAGGCAGGGATTATTGCTGCTGCGCAATACTTTACGGCGGATTCTGAAAAAACAGCAAATGATATCCTTGACCAGAGAAGAGCAAGATATGTTATTGTGGATGATGAAACAGGATTCGGATTCGAGGATATCGTATATGGGAAATACGGGCATATCCTTGATATAGCAGGTAAGAACATGTCAAATTATTACTACTCCTTTGACGTTCCAGCCCCCAATTCCATTGTTAAAACCAATCTATTGAACAATAATTATTATAATACGATTTTTGCCAGGTTGTACCTGCTCGATGGCTCATCAATCGAAAACCCATTAAATATCCGGGACGAGGGATTGTCCCATTACAGGCTTGTATATGAATCCAATACTACAGGTTCAAATACGATCAATGTAAAAAAGATCAAAATATTTGAATATGTGCGCGGCGCGATGATCAGGGGAACAACTTCGCCAAATACCATACTTGAAATATTTGTCCCTGTAAGAACAAATACGAACAGGACATTTAATTACATCGTTAAAACAATTTCCGATGCAAATGGCAATTTCACACTGGTGGTTCCCTATGCAACCGAAGGCACGCCATATGAAACAGGACCGATCAATGCTTACTCTATGTATATTAATAATGTAACGGTCAAGAACATCAGCATCAGCAACAAGCAGATCTTAGACGGTTCATTGGTTGACCCTGGATACATGAGTAATCCGGGCAATCGAACGGGCGCCATTGCGCTTACGCCTGAAAAACCCGAAAAAATGGATATTATATGGAAATACGATACCGGGAAAAAGATATACGACATAATAATTAGGAACAGCATCATATACGCAACCTCAGATAAAGATCTGTTTGCTTTAGATATCAATGGATCATTCCTTGCATGGAGGCAGGATATCCCGACCATGCCCACACCTCTTGAGATCTCGGAAGATACGCTTTATACTGCGATCCGGCAGGGTCCATTGATAAAGATATTTGTAAGGAATTTAATAACTGATAAGACTTCATTGATCAAGGTTCCGGATGTTTCTGCATCGGTTTCACCTGTCCTGGTAGATGGAAAGGATCTCTATTTCGGCACCGGCAATACGATGAATTCTTATGATCTTTCGGGTAATGCCCTGAAATGGAAATTTACTGCCAGTGATACAATAGTTTCAAAGCCTGCTAGTAAAGATAATATGATCTACTTTACATCATACAATGGGACAGTATATGCTCTTGACAGGAATGATGGTGCCCTGAAATGGGATCATGACGTTAAAACCAGAATATGGTCGTCGCCGATCCTGATCAATAACATTATCTACATCGGAGACATTAGCGGAAATATCAATGCTCTGGACGCGCGAACCGGGAAATCGTTGTGGAGATATGAAACTGGTTTTTCTGTTGACTCACCTCCAACACATTTGAATAATACGCTTTATGCTGCCTCATATGATGGAAAGGTATATGCCCTGAATGCCAGCAGCGGAGAGCTTGTTTGGAAGTCAGAGCAGCTTTTCCCAATTTATGCTTCACCCGTCGTTGAAAAAGGATCGGTTTTTGTTGGTGCGTTGGATGGGAAAATGTATAAGCTTGATAAAATGGATGGTAAAGTGACAGGTATTTGTGCTACGAATGGGACGATTACCGCCTCTCCTGTGGTTCGGGATGGGATCGTTTATGTGGGATCACAGGATGGGGGTTTGTATGCGTGTAAAATATGACCGTGGAATAACTTACTAAGTTATTCCTCTGCAAATCCTTACCTGTTACTTTTCAAATCAATATATTTATATTATCCATTGACCTTTATATCGCTTCATGGAGAATGGAATCATTGACGAAGAAATAGACCTGCGGGACTATTTGAGAGTAATATGGAAAAACAGATCGTTAATTCTGGCTATTGTCCTTGTGTCTTTGATCACGTCTGGTTTTTATTCATTTTTGGTACTTCAGGATGAATATCAGACTGAAGCAAAATTGTCGTATATATCTAATCCAAAAATTCCTTTAGCTGATGCAATTGAATTACTAAAATCTCAACCTGTCATTCAAAAAACTGCTGCGCAGGATGGCGAAGCTTCCAAAAATGAAGCCCTGACCACGCTTAGCAGCCTGAAAGTAGGAAGCGTCGGGAATACAAATCAAATCCTGCTGCAGCTCAAAGGGAATGAGCCGGAAATGATGAAGAAATATTTGTGGCAGTATATTAATGTGTCTGTTGATGAGCTAAACAGAATCTCTTTTGAGAAATTATCCCGTGAAAAATCGCAAAATGACTACCCACGATTAATAAATTTATCCATTTTATATGCAAAACAAAGAGAGGATATCAATGCTGAGATTAAGAAAATATTGGCAGAAGAAGCTGATTTTGAGATCAATAGATTGAGAAATTTATCCCTTGTTGCGGAAAGGTTTGGATATAAAGATAAACAAATTGAAATTGAATATAAGATAGTTGATCTGATGTCCATAAAAGAGGATGGTAGAATATACACGAGTTTTGCGCAGCAGCTGATACAATCAAACCCAGAATTAACTATATTGAATGCACGACTTAAATTGATAGACGCGAAGCTTGCTGAATTACAGGTTAAAATGATAGAGTTGGATAATCCCGACTCAGGCGTTGATCTCAGTCCAAACGTTAATACCACCCCAAACGTTGTGGAACTACTAACTCCGCCAACAGATCCTGCGGTGATTGGTCAGAAAAGAACTATGAATATAGCAATTGCTGCTGTTTTGGGACTTTTCGTCGGCGTTTTTGCGGCTTTCTTTAAAAATTACTTAGAGGGATCTGCACCAAAATAGCAAGGATATTCTGGATTGCGGGGCTTGTGAGCTATGCCATTTTGATCTTCTATCTTTCAAGCCAGGGACCGGAAGCCATCCCGGTAAAACCGCTTTTTCCCCATCAGGATAAAGTGATGCACTTTGCAGAGTACGTTCCTTTCGGGTGGCTGAGCCTGAAAGCGTTCATGCCTGCAACTTCAATTGGTTTTGTTGCAAGCATGGGATTTTCTCTTGTGTATGCAGCTTCTGATGAAGTGCACCAGAGCTTTGTTCCGGGAAGGGAAATGAGTATTATGGATTGGCTGGCGGATGCTGCGGGGATATTGATCTCAGGCTATGTTTACTATAATAGAGTTTTTAGATCCAAAGGCTGATCAATGAAATCGTCACTCAGAAAAAGGGGGGATAGCGAAAAGCGAGTGGAAGGTTTATGTATATCGAAATAGTATTAATGGCAGGTTGGAGCACAAATTGCTTATAACAGGGTATGAAAAAATGAGAGGAGCTAAATGACCTGCGAACATAAGATATGCGGTACTATCCAGAAAGTCTGGCTTCCTTATGAGTTCAGGGGGCATTTGAAGGGATTAAAATCGCATCCTTATTGTATCAATTGCGGAGCGATAAAGAACATCTCTTCTGACAGGGCAAAATCAATCGGTTATTTCATGAATATCCTTTCACGTCTTCCTGTTACGAAGGTGCAGACCCGTTTGATCGCAAAAGATATGGAGGAGTTTGGGGATTTTGAGGATGGATTTTCCGTATCCTCTTTTTTGCAGGAACATATCTTCATTGGAATAGTGAAGAAATATTCAAGTTTATCTGAGAATAAGATTCAAGAGGCAATATAGTACCATTTCTGAATTGATACACTGATGTAAGTGATAAGGGGAATGGCGCTAATAGTGGATGCTATTGAAATAGTGAGTAATATTTTTATACGATTGAGTACAATTTGTATTCAATGCTTGAAAATTTATTCACGTCTAAAACAAGAGTAAAGTTGTTGACGCTCTTTCTTCTCAATCCAGGGACTGAGTTGTATGTCAGGGAGATTGCACGAAGGACGAACGAGAATACAAATGCCGTCAGGAGAGAGCTTAAGAACCTGGAAGAAATTGGATTGCTAACAAGTGCAAGAAAAGGCAACTTAAAATATTACGCAGTCAATAAAAGCATGTCCATATATGCAGAATTGACGAATATCATACTTAAAACTGAATCTGTGGGTAAGATTTTGACCGAGAATCTGATGAAAATCGGCGACATCAAAGCTGCATTCATCTATGGGTCTTTTGCCGAAGGAAATGCAGGAGGCAAAAGCGATATAGATCTCTTCATAATCGGGCATGTGCATGAAGATGAACTTATACTCTGCATAGAAAAACTTGAAACGCAGCTCTCACGCGAGATAAATTATGTTCTTTTTACACCTGATGAATTGAATGGGAGAATACAGAACAAGGACCCATTTGTACGGAATGTACTAAAGGAGAAAAAAGTGATGCTTATAGGTGAATTAAGTGAATACTGATGAACTCGAAAGAGCTGGCATTATAAAGAGATTGCCGATCGACGATAAAAAAGTTAGCGACTCACTTGATCTGGCAAAACGTGATTTGAAAGCGGCAAGAAATATGATGTGATAATGTTTGACCGTATGCGAAGAAAAAGACATTCAGCAGTCTATGATTCGGTGGGGACGATATCGAGGACGGAAGCTGAAAATGCGCTGTCAAGAGCGGAAAAGTTCATACGGGAAATTGAGACGCTTATAAAACGTGGATAGTCAAAGGATTCAAATGAATAACAAAAAAGTCCTGATCACAGGCGGCGCAGGGTTTATCGGCTCAAACATTGCAGAAGAACTGGCAAAGGATAACGAAGTTGTTATTCTGGACGATCTGTCCAGCGGCAGGATGGAGAATATCAGAGGACTGCTGGAGAATAATAAGGTAAGGCTCATAAAGGGAAGCATAACAGACCTTGACCTGCTTCAGCAGAGTTTCAGGGGCGTTGATTATGTGTTCCACCTGGCTGCAATACCCGGTGTTCCGGCGAGCGTAAATGACCCGGTTGCCAGCAATATTGTTAATATCAATGGCACCCTGAACGTGCTGATCGCGGCGCAGGATAATGGCATCAGGAAGGTTGTTAATGCATCATCATGCGCAGTCTACGGCGATGCGGCAGTCCCACCAGTTGCCGAAACATCTCAGCTGGCCCCAAAATCTCCTTATGCGGTAACAAAATTGACAGGCGAGTATTACTGCAATGTATTTAGAGAAATTTATAATCAACCTACAGTCTCACTTCGCTATTTTAATGTCTATGGACCAAGGCAGGATCCGGGCTCGGAGTATGCTGCTGTTATCCCGAAGTTTATAGCGAAAGTGTTTGCTGATGATAAGCTGGTAATATATGGCGACGGTCTCCAAACAAGGGATTTTATTTTTGTCAAAGATGTGGTTCGAGCGAATATAATGGCTGCTGAGAGTGGAGAATCTGGCATTTTTAATATCGGCAGCGGGGAGGCGGTAACGATTAACGAGCTTGCTGAGGTTATAATAAATCTCTGTGGTAAGAACTTGGAGATTGTGCATGTTGAGCCGAGGGAGGGGGATATAATGCATTCGCGGGCGAGCATTGAGAGAGCGGGAAGGATTGGTTATAAACCTGAGTATGGATTGGAAGAAGGGCTGAAGGAAACGATAGGCTGGTTCGGAAGTCAAGAAATGTTGTGATGCTATCGATTCAGGCACAGATTCGATAACAGTATGGGGCACGGGGAAGGCGACGCGGGAGTTCCTGTATGTGGAGGATGCGGCGCGGGCTATCGTGCTTGCGGCTGAGAGATATAATAAAAGTGAGCCTGTGAATATAGGGAAAATATGGATTATGCGGATTAAAGAAATCTTGTGGATTGAGAGGTTTGTAACCAAAATCAGAAAGAAGCATGTACCAACTCACGTTTTAGAAGATTTCTAACTTTTTAAGCTTCACAATCAAAGATGTTAACTTTTAAAATTATCATTTCCATCCCTAAATTATAAAATTGAACCAAAACCTTTTTAAACCTTG
>Ga0180732_1000859_pt1 | contig 21886 bp, 44 predicted proteins | sample KR11_01MetaG_FD_148674 | JGI IMG/M metagenome (GOLD analysis project Ga0180732, IMG submission 148674) | Groundwater microbial communities from the Olkiluoto Island deep subsurface site, Finland - KR11_0.1 MetaG | ecosystem: Environmental > Aquatic > Deep subsurface > Groundwater | place... | reverse complement strand
ACGAACGTCCTCAAGGTGATAGAGCGCGAGATAGACGCAACGGGATCGGCGCAACAGTTTCTCAAGGGAGCGGAGAAGAAGTATTCGGAGATCGAACGACTGATTGCGGCGCATATCGGAGAACATCCGCAGTACCTCAAGAACCCGCAGGGAGCGCTCGATGACGTTGTGAATCAGATCAGGGCCGCGTCGCCGGAATCGCCCCTCAAAAAGATTGCCATTCCCGATTGGCTGGGCACGTCCAAGCAGGCGGCGCATCTTGAAGACGCGGCGACGCACGCGGCGCACACGCGCTTCGCCGCGGACTACGAGGCCGCGAGGCGCATGCAGATGGGCGCGGCGGTGTTCAAACCGGTCCCCATCCAAGCGGCGGAAGATTTGGCGGAACTCAAAGGCCAAGTGCGCAACATGCAAAGCCTGATGCGCCAGATGACGAACTTCCCCGCGCCTGGTCTTCAATTCGCGGCAACGGATATCATGACGGAGAAGGGTGCGCCCGCCCTCGCGAAGCTTGCCCCTATTACGAAATGGCTGGATGACCTTGAATCTACGGTGAAGGGCACGAACCTTGAGTTGCTTGAGGTGCCGCCGTCATTTCGGGGCGACGTACTTAGCGAGATAGGGCGTCTGCGTACAGGCACAGAGCGGATGAAGCGGTACATTGCCGAACAGGTGCGATACACGAAACTCGTAGATCGTGCAAATGTGAAATTGAAAACGCTCGGACTGCGCTACGTACGGGGTGATAAAAGCGTCTTGGAAGAAATGATAGGGCTGTTTAGGGTGCGAGGTAATCTCGCAAACCGAATCCGCAACCGATTCCCCATGTATCAGAAACAATGGGAGAAGGTACTTGGCGACGTTGGCGAAGTCGGAGAGACCTTGAGAAAGAAGGTTGCTGGATTCGGATTTGAGACCCCCTCGCCAACGTTTCCGGCGGTCGTCACCGCGCCGGGCGGCGCTGCACCGAAAATCGCTGTGCTGGCGAAGATCGCCGAACTTGAGAACATCGTGCAAACGGGGGCGGAGCATCCAGAACAGTACGTCTCAGCATGGTTGCCCCGTGTGTACGCCCCCGCGGTCAAAGACTTCTACGTGGCATGGAAAGGCGGCACGAGCGGTGTAGCATTACCCGCGGGCGGGAAGACTCTCCAAGAAGCCGCGCGTGTCTGGCGTAAAGAGGACATTCTGTCCCTGTTCTCGTTGCCGGTTGCTGAGGCGGAGAAGAAGTTCGGCGTACCCGCGGGGACGTTTCTCGACCCCGATGTCTCAACGTGGGTAGGGCAACTATTCAACCGGGCGAAGGGAGCAAAGTCTGGTGCGATAATCTCCTTCGACGTGGATGAAGCCGTGGCTACCCACGCGGCGCGATGGGCTGAGAAGGGCGCGCAAGTCCGTTCTACGAAAAGCGTTTTGGCTCTGGCGAAGGCCGAAGGGCGCAAATTGGGTGAGGATGTGGAAGTCCACGTCCTTGCTGAGGCGGGGCCGAAGATCAAGGGCCTCGCCTACGTGAAGCCGGGCGAATTCACCGAGTTGCAACGCAAGCTCGCGGGGAAAGGCAAACGCGCTTACATGGTGGACGAAAGGGTGGGCAACCTCGTTCTGATGGAAGCGGGCGAAGGACACAAGGGGATTATCCTGCCGATAGATGTTGCCGACTATCTGAACGAGCGCCTTGCACCGACCCCGGAAGACATCCGCGGCGTGAAGCGAGTGTATGATACCTTCCTCAACTGGTGGAAAAGCTACACCCTGTTGCCCTGGCCCGCGTACCACATTCGCAACCTGCTGTCGGACACCCTCAACTCCATCATGGAGCGCGGATGGTCTGTGAAGGGCGCGAAGGTGGCGGGTCGCCTCATGTGGACGGCACGGTATCACCCTGAACGCCTGAGCAAGATACACCTGCGCCTCGGCAAGTGGGAGGGGAACGCCGCCGAACTCATGCGGACTTCGGAACAAATCGGGATAATGCAAAAAGGGTTCATGGCGACGGAAACCGCGGAGGCTGGCCGGATGGCTACGCGGAAAACGTCCTGGATTCCCGGCACGCAGACATTCGCTTTTCTACGTGCTGGCCGCGCGGTTGGACAGTTGGAAAACAACTTCACGCGGCTGACGCACCAGATCACGCGGATGATGCGCGGCGATACGATGCTTGAGGCGCGGGATTCAGTTACGAGGGCGCTGTTCAACTACGCGGACCTGACACGGTTTGAGCGCGAGGGTCTGCGGCGGCTGATCCCATTCTACACTTGGGCGCGCAAAAATGTGCCTTATCAGATCGAAAAGCTATTAGCGTCACCGGGTTACGGCGCGGCGGTCTATCGCGGCACCAGGGGTCTGGTCACTTCCGAACAACGGATAGACGAACGCTATATCCCGACATACGTTAAAGACGCGTGGGGAATCCAGACAAGCGGCAACGGCACGGATGCGAAGTTCAGACTTCTCGGCAACTGGCTCCCGATGGCTGACCTTGTGAAGTTGGATAGTCCCCGCAGTTTCAAGGACTACATGATCAACGCCTTGTCGCCGATGCTCAAGGTTCCCATCGAGAACTTCATGAATTGGAACAGTTTCTTTCAAGACCGCATCGAGAAGTATCCGGGGCAAAAAGAAGTCTTCCTCGGCGCGCAGGTATCGCCAGGGGCGGCGCACCTGTTACGAAACATCCGATTACTCAGCGAGGCCGACGCCGCGGTACGGTGGTGGGTGAAGCGGAAGGTGGGCGAGGGCGGTGTATCGCCTCTTACCCGACAGTTGGGCTTGCCCACGACTTACATCCACAAGGGCGAGCAGGCGCGGGTGACGTACATTCTCCGACTACGCGACTTGAGGACGGCGCTGATGAAGGACTTGCGGCAGGCGGTGCTGCGGAAGCAGATGACGCGGGCGCGGCAACTTGTCGCCCGCATCAAGGAGGTGGACGCGGCACTTCAGGCTGAGGGGAAGTTGCCTAAGCCGAAGGGATTAGCTCCAAAGGAGTTAATCGCCGCTGCATCCGCTTAGACCGACTTCTAACCTCGTTTAACGACTCCTGCCAGAGTATAACAGACATATTGCGCATCTCGTTAAATCTGGACGCAACGGACAGGGCAAGTTGCATACATTCTGGATGATACCAACGTCCGTCATCAAGATTGGGTGTTCCCCGTTTATCCGTCTCGTTAAACTTGGCGCCGCACCAGTGGCATTCTTTCTCATTGAATTTCACAAATATTCCTCCTAAGCCGAAGGGTCTTGCGCCGAAGGAGTTGATGGCGGCGGCGTCGTGACCGGAACTTGGCGCTCGCCTACATACGGCCATTCCCGCGCCCAGACCTCGATGATCTGGCCGGGTATGATTCCCTTATTGTCGGTGTAAACGGTAATGCAATCGGGGAGGGCTTCCAGGGTTTGAGCGCCCGCGATGGTTTTTTCGATAGCCTCCTCCTGCGAATCCCCGTCAATGCCCCACGCGCCGATGATGAAACGTTCGGGTGATGGTTTCATGGGGTCAATGATGTGAACGTCGAATCGCCTCATTTGGGGTTCTCCTTTCTTGGCCTTCCGCGCCCTCGCTTCGCGGGCACAGGCGGGATCGGGGGTTCGGCTTCTGGCTTCGGCGCTTCGGGCATGGGCGGCAAGTACTGGACTTCGGCCAGCCAGAACGACCGCCATTCGCCCAAGGGCAGCAGATCGGTGGGCGCCTCCCTGACGAAACGAACCTGACCGGCGCCATAGCCGGTGCGGCGTATCAGATACCCCTTCCCCTTGTGGAGGCCGCGGGTGGAGATCGCCTCGCCGCTGGGATGCCTCTGCACCTCGATTTCACGAGCCATGGAAGTGATGCGAAACGTGGCCTCCGCGCCGCCAAGACTATACATCAATATCCGGTCGTCCTCCAGGGGCCTTTCCGGCGCCGCGGACTTGGGGATAAGGACGCACCGGGCGCGGCTGGCAAGATACTTGTTGAACTGATGGAGCGACCACGAGTTAACGATGAAGACTGCTCTCATACCTTTTCCTCCTTGAGTACTGGTTCGGTCTGGACTTCCGGCGGCCTGGCCGAGACTTGGAACCGCGCGCCGAGATTGAGTCCGCCGATGTTCAAGCCGACGACATCCGCCAGAATGAGCATGTCCGGTCGCGGCTGCTTGCCGCAGTCGGGGCAACGGATTTCGCCGCCCGCGCACCAGGCCGCGACCTCCGCCGCGCTCAACCTCAATTCCATCTTGCATTTAGGACAGTTTGCCACGACAATAATCAACTTCAGATCATCCATCACTTTCTCCTTTTCGACCTATCCTACCAAAAGTTACGAAACGTCGCTACTTTGCGACTAAAACATAGGTACAGCTATGATCGTTTGGGCATCCTGAGCCTGCCCGCGGCTACGCGCTTCCGAGATTTGAGTTCTATCGGCGTCTTGCCGAGCCGCCAGGGGTAGAGCCAGCAGTTGGGCGATGTGCAGCCTTCAACCTCGGCGGCCGCGCAATCCCATCCCATGCAGGCGAGGCAGAAGTTGCGAATCGCGACGCGCGCCGTGGGCGTCTCGTTGGCAACCCGCGGACGCTGAACAATCTTGGTGAACCGGCTCACTTTGGGCCCCTTTCCTCAATGATGCTCAGAATCTCAAGTTGGCTCATAGTTTCTGCTGTGTCCTGAACGTCCCAAGATTGAGCGTCGCTAACTCAGGCCGGATGGTGAGTTCCATGTCCCCAGGTACTCCGGGGATCGTTATCCGGTACGTCCGGCCTCGCAAGACTGTAATTACGACACATCCATCAGGATCGGTTCTGGGTGACACTTCGGAACTTTCATTCGGCGATGGGTCGAGAAGTCTCGCCGTCATCGTCACGCCGATCGCGGCGGTGCCGTCGGGATGGCACACCCACGCGTAAAGGGTAGTTGTGGCGCGCTCGATCTCAAACTCAACCGTTCGCTTTCCCATAGTTTTCCTCCTTCAGCCGTAAAACCTCAAGATCAACACACGCGGGGCAGAGAACGCGCTTCGGCAACGCGGTGACGAAACGCGACCAGACGAACATGGGCATACGGCATCGGCGGCAGATGCGGATGGTTTTCACCTTACGTATCACTTTGCGGCGCCTTTCTCGACCTCATCTTCGGGCGAGACGATCTGATACCCACTCACCTGAAGAAACGCGACCAACTCGCGGATGTCAGGCCAGCGGTCGAGAGCGAATTCGATGCAGAAATGCTCCTCGACAAGTTTGGCGAGAACCTCTATCTGTTCATGCCTGATGGATTCCGGCGTGTCGTCACACATTGTCTTGTTTCTCCGGTTGCCCTTTCTCGATCATCGCCAGCATTTCGATCTGGCATTCAGCAAGTTCACGCGCTTGCGACGAGCGGAACCCATCCCTTGCCCTAATCAGCCGCCGCATGAGGTCGGATTCGCGCGGCGGGGGCAATGTGATTTCCAAGATACGGTGCAGGTGCCGTAATGTTTCATCTCCGTCGTCAACATGCCCCGCCCATATGTGCATTTGACTTCGGTAATTCACGATTACCTTGCGGATGAGGGAATCAATCTCGTCCAACACCGCGGGGCGGTCGTGTTTATCCTCTCGATGGGCGTGCGCGAAGGTAAGGGCGTCGGCCAAGCACCCTCTATGGTACGGACGGTCGAATCGGGCATCCTTTGGCGCGGGTAATGGCATGAGGCGATATTCCTTGTCCTCAAAAGGATTTCCACACCAAGCACAATTCATTTTGCGCTCTCCTTTCCCCGGGCGAGCGCGACTACTTCGGCAAGGATGTCTAATTCCGCAAGCCAAAGACGCGAGCCGCCCGCGTCGCGGGCGCGTGATTGGAGTTCTCGAATCCGCGCCTCCAGGGTCTCCTCCAGATGAAACTTCGGCGGGTACACCGGTTGGAAGAGCGGGTTGCCCTTGTGGTACTTTTCAGCGCAGGTAAGACAGCGCAACAGCAGGTCATCATTCTCCTTGACAAAAACCTCACCATCCTTATTACAACTCAGATTTCCACACTTCATCGCGTTCTCCTTTCGTAGATCGTCACGCCGTCATTCTGCCAGTAGGGGGTCATCACAACCCCAACATGATCTCGCTAATGAGGTAGCAGTGTTCCGAATGTTTGCCGTCGGGCATGACACGGCCCGCGGCGAGTTCGCGGCCCGTGTCGTGGATTTCCTTCAGGCCCGCGGCGGCGTCGAGGAGCGCCTGCGCAATGCGCCGTTCGCGTTCGTATGCGTATGCGTCCTTGAGTACCGCGGCGGCCACGGGGATTACCGCGCTGATGTCCGCAAACATCCACGGATTTTTAACCGCGGCCTGCGCGGCCTCAAGCGCGTCGCGGTCGGCGATCTCGCGGGCAACGGACTCCGGCAACGGGCGCTCGATGGGGTCGCCCTGATCGGGCACGCGGTCGGGGCACCATTGGTCATTTAGAGGCATCCTGATCCTCCTTCAGCACGGCCAGGTTCGCCAATTCGGCTCTCGCGGCCTCTCCGACACGCACGGCAATTTTCCAACTTGCCCGCCAACATTTGGCATCTTCCTTCGCTTCGTCGCGTTCCCTGATTATTGCCTCAAGCGCAACGGCCTCGTCCGCCTCAGCGATGGGCGTGTTGCAGAGGGCGATGATCTCACGTGCGCAGTCATCAGCGTGAGCATCTATACATGAGCGGTCGCCAAGAAAGTGTCGTCCCGCCGCCGCCCTGATCTCCGCCAGCACCTTCAGCAACGGGGGCGGCGGCTCGTCGCGGCGAAGACGCATGAGCAACTTCACCGCGCTATCGGCGCATTCTTCACAACAGAACGCCACGACCGCACCGTTCGGCAAGTGGATTAGGGACACCTTTTGAAGCATCCATACATCGCTATCACACCATGCACACTTCATTGCGATTCTCCTTTCGCCCTCTCCGCCTTCGCTACCCGCCGCAGCAGGTAGAGAACATGCTCACAATAGAGACGTTCCATAGGACTCTACCACATGTGTCCGTATGCGTTTTGCAGGCGCAGTCGCGCCCTGATCTCCGCGAGCCGGTCACGCTTCGCCATGTTGCACCTCCACGAGCATGCCGCATTCGGCCTTCAGCCTTGCCTCACCCATCGCGCAGTACTGGGGCGAAAGTTCTATGCCGATGCTGTCGCGCCCCAGTTTCGCCGCGGCAAGGCAGGTCGTGAAGCTGCCCGCGAAGGGGTCGAGGACGACCGCGGGGACGGGTTCGGCGGCGGGGCATTCGCAGGTCGCACGCCAGCCGAGAGTCTCGTATTCTGCTGAGAAACCACCTGTTTTTTGTCCCTTGTTGCCGCCTTTTGCGATCTGGTCTTCTGTGTTAATGGCGTACCACTTCTCGCCTCGTTGAACCACCCTTGCCCACGGTGCGCCGCACTTGGGGCAGACGCCGTGTTCGGGCGTCGCAATACGAATGATCGGCTCCACGAGACGTTCTGGGTACGTGGCAAAATGCGCGCCGCGAAAACTTTTCGTACCGATTGCCCAGACGTTCCGCACTTTGTGAACACCCTGCACATTGGCCGTTATCGGTAATCCGGCACCGCCCTCATACTTCTCTGAGCCTTTGCACACCGTATCATTCCGCCCGTCGAAGCAACCTTGTTCACGTCCGCTTTCGCCGTCGCAGAAGTAATGGTCGCCCTTCGTGAACATGAACACCATCTCGTATGCCCGCGTAGGCCGGTACGAACCGCGCCGCAGCACGAGGCCGCCGTGGGGCGCACACTTTTTACAGCCAGGGCAGTCAATCCATTCAGCGTCAGACTTCACGGCGTTGCCACTATGATCCTGAAACTGGCTGACCTCATTACGACTTTGCCCGCGTCCGCGGTTGCCAACCTTCACCCGATGCCTCTCCCACCGCGTCCCGCTCACCGATTCGGGCATGACGCTGCCAGACGGCGGGCGGCATAGGCCCATGATCTGGCTGATTTGTTCGCGAACCTTCTCGGCTGTATCCAATGGAAGGAAAAGCAAAAACGATTCTATTCCTTTCGCGAGTTGGGCAATCTTTTCCAATCGAGGTTTCTTCTGAAAGGAAATGCCCTTCGCCCAGATTATGCTTGAGCGCAGCGTCCACCCCGCGGCCTGCATCGCCATCGCGAACCGCCAGGGGATGCCGCACAGGTCGCCGTGTCGCAGGCCTTCGGGCACTGGCGATGCCGGCTTCATAGCCGTCGGCACATCACGCAACTTGAAATTGCCCGTACCCTTGCCATATCCCGTGCCGCAATATGAATCTCCGACGTTCACCCAGAGGGTCGCGTCGTCCCTTAATGCGGGCCGGAGCGCCTCGAAGCACGAGACAAGATGACGCACGAACATGTCCGGTTCTGGCTCCAAGCCGAGCGAGCCGCGCCACGCACCGCAAAGGTGGCAGAACTGGCCTTGCCTGTAGCTGTCAATCCGATGCTGCGGGCCGCTGGTAAGATTAGAGCGACTGCCAGCATTGCCATGATCGCGGATAATCTGATTTCCCCATTCATGCACGCACCCATCCGCCCCATCCCACACCTGCGGTTCGGCTTTGTAGTCGCGGAGGTTCCAGTACGGCGGCGAAGTGCAACACATCGAAACCGAGTTCGTCGGCAACTTCGACGCTACGTCAAGGACATGGCCTTGATAGATCGTCACCGTACTCAAGCATCACCTCCTCTCTTTGTGTACCAGTGGCATGGGCCATTAGACCTTTGAGGGGCTTTCCCTTCTCGCCTGGCCTTCCAGTACTCCGTTTCAGATTCATCGCTTGTGCTCCTCGGCTAGTTCCAGCGCGGCTCGCACCGCGGCGATGGTGACACCCAATCTTGCTGGGCCGCAACGACTGGCGAGTTCTATGATTCCGTGTGCAACACTGATTCGCATGATTGTGCATTCCAACACACCGTCTGGTAGTTTCTCCCACCCAGCCGGCAACACCGGCGGTGCGGAGAGGGCGTCAATGAGACCCGAAATCATCTCGCCCGCGACAGCCGAATTGAGCTTGCGCATCTCGTTGATCTCCGCAAGCGCCTCGACAATCTCACGCTTTGTCATCGCTCGCCTCCTTGACCGCCGACTCCAGGGGGATTAACTTTGCGCGTCTCATTTCATGGTAATCGCAAGCCCACACGAGTTCGCCGTCTTCGATACTTGGCTGACAGTCAATGCACGCGCCCTCTCGTTCCGGTACGAGACAGAACGGACAGCGCCGGATGCACCCGCGGCTCGTAATCGTCATTCCCTTTTTCACATACATGCCCGGCTCAAACTCACTCGCCAGCGAACCGAACGCTGGGCCACCGAGTAACGTTTTATATCCCCACGCGTGCCACGCCGCCTCAATCGCTCTGGCTCGCGGAATGTCCCATGTGAAGGCGCACGATACGTGAACCTCAGTTACGTCAATCGGCACCAACGGCGGCGGTTCGCCGATGAAGGCATAGGCATCATCAGGGGTCGCGTTCGTTCGTCTTGGAAATACTCGCGCTATCATTTCCGCTTCTCCGCCCTCGCGAGCCGCCGCAGCAGGTAGCCGATGTCGTCATGGTAGTGGGTTTCAGCCTCGTCCATCGTTTCCTGTGCGGCTATTGTCTCGTCAACGCCAGCATCGTACTCCTCTAAAATCGGGATGGTGCGCGCATGAGCGCGCCATCGCCGCCTGATCTCCGCGAGCCGGTCACGCTTTGCCATTACTTGCCCTCCTCGGCCAGTTCCAGCGCGGCGCGGACGATGTTTTGGGCAACAATAACTCCTTCGCCTTCAGACGCAATCTCCAGATTACCATTGGGCATGACACGCAGGATCGTCGAGTAATCCGCGCAACGCAATGTATAGCCATTCCAAGCCCACCCTTCCGGCAGCGTCGGCGGCGCGGAAAGGTCGGCGATGAGGCACTTGATCGCCAAGTCCGCATCGTCGGTTGCGGTAAGGTCGCCTTGAATGCTGTGAAGTCGCTCCACAATCTCACGCCTTGTCAGCATCGCCCACCTCCTCAATCCTGATCATGGCGCCCGGCGGGTCGCCGTACACTTTCGTCACCTCGCCGCAACAGACCTGGGCATCATCGGCCCAGATCACGCCCTTCAACGCGTCCTCGGTGGATCGGGTCAACTTCGTCCTGTCCGGCCTCACGGTATGCCACTTCGGCGCATTCGCTTTCAACTCACCTGCGTGGTTTGCGCCGCGGTAATGCGACTTCGGCCGCGGCATCCTGAACTCGATTTCGAGCGACACCGCCGCTTGCAGGAGTGGCCCCGGACAGGCGGCAACCGCGAACGCCTGCACCGCGGCCTTCCAGTCCTTCGACTTCGCACACGCGTCCACGATCATCGCGCGGCCAAGGGTCTTATTGTAAAACGCGCGCTTGCTGCCACCCGGCTTCGGGATCCCTGGAACGAAGAACGAGATCACTTCGCCTTCTCCTTCCGCGCGCGCTCCACTTCCGCAGCGCAGGCGTCGTGGTAATCCTTTGAAATGAACTGTTCCCGTTGCCACTTCTGCGGATCGCGGTAAATGCCTTCAAGTCCCTCCGAAAGTTCCCATGCCGTCGAGATGGACATGCGAGCGCAACCGCCCATATCGTATCTCCACACAAACGTGACGAATAGTGTTAGCACCGGCCACCACCAGAACCGACCCGCCGGTTTGAGGCCGTGCCGGATGAACTCTCCCTCGCGGTCAATGACAACTTCGCGCCAGATCACTTCGCCTCCTTCGCCCGCGCGTCAATCCAATGTTATGGGCATGATCGCGCCCATGAATCCCTCGCCCTTGAACGTGAACGCCTCGGTCGGCTTCGCGGGGCAAGTCAACGCCACGCCCTCTATGGTCAAGAGATTCACCGTCGCGAGATCACGTAAAAACTCCGGCCTGATCGCGCCAACAGGATCGCGCTTCCACATCGGGTCAAGCAACTTATGCCAGTTCGGGAATCGCGCCTCCGTGATAAGGGGCAACCGGATCGCCAACCGGTCTGACACGCTGATTTCCAACGCGCCGTCCCGCTGGCCGATAATCACATCGGAAATACCATCCACCGCCAGCATGGACTCAAGATGCGCGTCGGCGCGGATGAAAAAGGTGTCCGGCGGAGGGACAGGTTCATTGTGGCGGGGATACGACAAGGGATCATACGGCGGAACCTTGAAGCAGATCAACCGCTTCCCATCCGTCGCCGTAAACTCCCATTGCCCATCACGCAGGGCTACCTCGATGTGGTTGAAACCGTACCCGCCTGCCGTATTCGGCTCCGTCCACCGCAACAGGTTCACAAGTTTGCCCGCCGCGATCACGATAGGAGAATCAGCCATTGGCATTCCTCCAATTCAACTTCGCCTTCGCCACCTCACGCCCCCTTCACGAACTCATGTTTTCCGCCGTCAATGCAGACCGTCGGGCTTGGAAGCACCTCAGCGCCCGCCGTGCACATTAGAGCCAGCAGGATCAACTGATACCCATTTTCGCCGCATTTGCGACAGCGGTAGTCTCGAAAACTTGGTTCCTTCTTGGTGACTGGAATTGCGCCAGTTGCATCGGTTTGCATGACCTCACGCCCCTTTCTCTCGGTCGCCCCGACGTTTTCCCTTCTTGTGCATTCTGCCGCAGTAAGTGCAGACGCCGCGTTTTGTTCGCCAACGCTTTTTGCCCCTATGTCCTGCATGGCTCATATGGTTTTCTCCAGCCACAAACGAACTTTAGCAACTTCACGTCATCCTCCTCGGTGCGCTCAGGCCGTCACGCCATTTCTTGCATCCCTTAGACCCTGGCCGGAACTTCCGGCATATCTCAGGCCGGTATTCGTAGATCGCGCATCGCCGCCGTTTCACATCATAGAAATAACATGGCAGTCCACGATCGTACCTGTCTGGTTGTTTTTCAGACATCACCGCGATAGCCGCCTGAAACCCAAGGGGTAATTCTGACATATACCCAAATGGCGGGCTACCTTGTCGAGCGCAACAAGCCCCGCACCGTCGGCACTTCACCTTCATCGCTCCTTATTAAAGGCGCCGCCCGTGGCCGTCGAAGCCGCGGCTGTGGCGGCGGGTGTTGCGCTTTTCCGATGGAAGCAATGGCGCGTGCAACCTGCGCGATGTCCACCATGGCTTCGATATTCCCGCTCCTCGCGGAGCGCCTATTCCAGACCTTTCTTGACGGTGAACTTCGCCTTGCGGTTCAGCGTGTAGATGACCACGGTATCACCGTCGTACTGGTCATCAATCTGATTGACGTTGTTCACGACCATGAGAATCGGAGTACCGTCCTTTTCGTAATCACACACCAGCACAAGTACTTCCTTCATAAATGGCGACTTCATGTTTTCCTCCTGCTCCCGAAGGACCGCCTACGCGTTAACGAGCAATCCGCCAGTCTGTGGTCGGCGCTTGAACAAGTCCTCACTGTACCGGCAGACCTTGACGAAGACCTGGTACTTCTTCATTCCGCGCTTGCGCGGAGGATTCGGCACCTCGATGAAGCCAGCCGAAACTTCCGTTGCGCTCATAGTCATTTCGCCTTCCATCTTCTTTACCGCTTTCGAGTACGCCCTTAATACCTGAGTTCCAGTCGCCACACCATTCTCCTTTCATTGTCATTTCGGGGACGGTTTCCCGTTCTCCTTGTCCTTAAGCCACTTCGCCAATTCCTCCTTGATCGAGGTGGGTTCGCCCGACGGACGTTCCCACTGTTTCAGGCCGCGCTCCGCGGCTTCGGCGCCGTGCCCCGTGCCGCCGTCTTTGGCGTTAGCGCGTTCTGCCGCGCGTTTCCACATCGCCTCAGTCCAGATATGTTCACGTTTGCGGGAGGCGACTGTCCAGCGGTATTGCTTGGTGATCCAGAGGCCGAGGTCGCCGCCGATATAAGCCTCTCGCAATTCAGGCTTAACCGCCTGCAACTCTGTGTGGAGCATTCCGAAGATTTCCACGGGGTCGCCGCCGAAGATTTTGACAAGGCTCTCCGGCCAACCGTCATCCCAAATCTTGGCGACGTAAGGATCGGCGGCGAATAGTTTGTAGTCTCTGATCGGCGGTACTGGCACGTCTCACGAATCCTCCATGCGGAAGACACTGATGTGCACGCCCGGCTCAACTGCATAGATTTTCGCGTTGATCTGGCCGACGACCTGGAGATACATGCCCGTCTTGAAAACCTCTTTACCTTTGCTTCTTGGCATTCGATTTGCCTTTCAGCGAGTACACGGGAACCGGGAACGACCGCCCCGTGAGTGACATGGCTGGGCGGAAGCCGCAGGTAAGCAACCCCGCATCGTACAGGGTGTGCAGGCGCGCGTAGACCCTCTGGCGAGAGATGCCGAGCGCCGTCGCCAACTCGTTCGAGCTCATCCCCTCGTCGGGGGCGCGGCGGAGCGCGTCTTCAAGGGCTTTTCGCCAGTCTTCGACCGTGATCGTCTTCTTGCGCATGAGGGTTTCTCCGTGGCCGGTGGTGTTATGTTCTTGATCCAATGCCGGGTGTACATATCCTCGTCCCCGCACCGCGCGAGACTGCCGCCGATCTGCGGCGTTGTCACCCGCCCACCGGCGATGCGATATGTGAACGGGGTCTTCAACTGCCAGCAACCGATGACGCACGCGGTCGCGAATCCCTTGCGGGTGCGGATACGGGTCTCGATGCAACGGTGGCGGTGCGCCCGCACTACGATGTCCGGGGGCGAGTAGCCCCACCGCGCGCTTTCCACATAGAACTGCTCAAGTTCCTTCTGGACGGCGCTGGTTTCATAGGCCAGCGATCCGCTCAACCCGATATGGTGCATCAAGTGGACTATGGCGGGCATGGCACCCAACTCCATCCAGAGTTCCCACCGCGCGCACCGGCCCTCCGCGTCGGGGATACAACCAAGTTCAGCAGCCAAGATTTCCTCGTCGCAACAAGACGGGCCGCCATGTGTCTCGGTTCCGCGGACGTACCAAACGCGTCCTTCGGCGAGTTCAACAATGGGTTCCAGTACCATCTTCGCGAGTTGGAGTTGATCCTTTGGATTGGCCGATATATGGGTAACATTACCGTGGTGGGTTGGACCGTCCACCATATCACCCAGGAATACAACCCCGTAAGGTTCACCATGTGTCACAAGGGGAACCCACTCGCCCCAGAACTCCTCTTTCCACCATCCCCATACGACACGTTGGAGGGCCGACGGCGCGGGGGATTGCATGCCCGTGTCAAAGACTATCGGTTCGTCGGGGTAAAGTCCGAGACCGCAATTTATGTGTGCGTCGCCGACGACGATGATCTGCGAGAGCGGCTTCCGTCCCGCGCGCGGGCGGACAGTTGTTAAGCGTTGCTGAATAGGTGATGACATTTCAATTTGTTCCATTCAAGCGATGGGAACACCCTTTTTACGTAAGCGATAACGCCTCATTATCTCGGCTGCTGTTAACATGGGCAATCCTCACAATCGCAGTAGATCGTCACGCCGTCGCTCTCGAAGTAGGGGACAGTCTTGCTCACTTATGCACCGTGTCCAAGCCAGTCTCGTAGCGGATCGCCTTCACGAGCGCCTTTGTGTCGGGGGTCTGCGTTTGGCTCAGGGCGTCATCAACAAGTTCCAGCGGTGTTGCCTCGACGTTGGGTACTTTCGGCGAAGCCAATATCTCTCGCGCGCGTTGTACCGACTGAACCACATTGATAAGCTGCTTCCGCCGTATCGCCCACGTGATCCCCGCGGCGACAAGCCCGACGACTAAGGCCGCACCCGCGATGTAGAGGCCGGGGATCACGTATTCGCTGTACAACCGCCAGAAGATCGCCATACCAGTCCCAAGCCAAGTCAAGACGCCCGCGCCGCCGAGGAGGACGCCGAAGGTCTCGCCGAATCGCAACCACACAAAAGCGATAGCCGCCGCCAGCACCGCGCCCACAATGCCCCAGATTCGCCACGTCTTGGGCGCGGCGCGGGCCTCGGCGAGATCAAGGCGAGCCTGTAACGCGTCAGCGTTTTCCTTCTCCTGCTTTAACGCAACATTAAGCCCCTCAATGACTTCGACCTTTTTCCCGAACTCAGCAAAAAGGTTCGCGATCTGCGCCTCGCGCTCGGCTTGGGCGCGGTTGTAGGATTCAAGGATAGCCTGACTTTCTGCAAGTGCGCTTTGCATTTTGGCCTGCAATTTGTTAAGTTCGGTTACGGTTCCCGCCATGCCGATCCAGTCCCCGATCCATCGCCAGCAGGTGAGGTTCGTCTTGCCGTTTTCGCTGTGCGCAAGCGTCCCCGCGCCTTCGATCCGCACCGCGATGTCTTTGCCCGTGGCAGCCACGTCCGCCGCGGCCTGCTTCTCCACGTCGGTAACGATCCCGCCGGGTGGCGCGGGGCTCGGGGAGATAACAACAGGTCTGTCGTTCGCGGGCGTCGTCTGGCAACCCACCGTGGCGAGGGCGATGATGATAATGACTATGAACGCGAGGGCGGCGCACACGGTAATGAGAAAGCCGATGCGAAGGTCTTTATCCATGTTATTGCTCCTCAGTCAACTTATCGAGTGCAAGGATGTTAGGCATCGTCATCCTCCGCGGCAAACGCTTCAGCATCGCACATCGCCTCGCCAAACGTGATATCTAACGGATCGTAGGCTTTTTCGACTTGCTCGGCTTCAGTTCTCTGCATCCATCTCTGATGGCAACTGGCGGCGAAGCTGCGATGCAACCTGCCACATATCGGGCATCTCATGGGAACGTACTCTCGTTCTCTGTCACGTCTGAACTTCCTCGTCATCGTCAGGCTCCAATAGCCCACCAAGAAGGTATTTTGGTTGCCGAACATGGCGGCCATCTTCCGGCAAGGCGGAACACGTTGGACAAATACGATGCCCGGCCCAACTTGACCAAAACATCTCGTCGCAGTTGAGGCAACTTCGCCACTTTGTATCCCCCAAAGGGCCGAAGCCGCGCTTGGAGCGGGTAAGCGCGCGGCGTTCGGCCTCTTCGCGCAGTTTGTATGGTTCCTTTGTCTTCATCCATCATCCGTCCTCGCCGGGTTCACGCCCCTGAACCATCACGCCGAAGCACGACGCGCAAATCCATTCCTTGGTTGCCGGATTCTCATACACCTTCTCGCCCTGAGCCACACCGCTTTTGCACTTGTGACACTTGCAGGCGTGGGTTGCGCTGACCGCGCCCCACGCGTCGGGCTGAGAAGGAGAAGGAGAAGGAGAAGGGGACGGCGAGGGCGCGGATGGAGTGGGAGTTTCAACCCGGTGATTAGGCTCCGCGCCCTCGCCGTTGCTATTTGCCGCTACTTCAAGTTCGACTTCGCGCGCGGACGGCAGACCTTCCTCTGCCTCGATGTCCAACTGAAGCGCGCGGTCGAGTTCGGGATTGGACGGCAGCATCTTGCATAGCCGCCTGACGGGACATTTTTTGTACATCTCAATCTTGTCCGTGACCCACGGGCCGCTATCCCGCGCCCGCGACCGCTTGCGGATGGCCTCAAGTTCATCGAGGCGCATCCAGTCGAATTGCGTCATGCCGTTGGGGAACGTCGCCACCGCGTAAGCGCCGAGAATCGGCGCGTCATCGGGCACGGGGGATACCGAGGGCGAATGGTTGATTTCCGGGTCTGTGCCGAAGTTGACCGCGAATGGCTCGCTCAGATACACGATTCGGGCCTCGATCTTCGTCACCTTGCCGCCACGCGTCGCCACAGAAATGAGTCCGGGATACATGGGAATCAGTTTTGCCTCACTCTTGCCCGCCTTGTTACGGAAGGGTACAAGCGCGGCGCTTCGGCCATCTACCGGCATGCCGAGTATGGCCGAATCCAACACCCCAAGCACAACCGACTTTGGCGTGCATTCGGCCAGCGTGGGCCAGCGGGAGATTGCGAGTTTGGCCGTGGCGACGAAGCGCTGAACGGACATGCCGGGCGGGAGTAGGGCTTGGATTTGCCCCTCGCATTTTTCGATGCTGGCCGTCAGCGCGTTAACGTGCTTCAAAGCGATGCCGTATCCAGCAGGTTCTTCACTCATCTTCATCCTCCTCGGCGGCGAACGTGACCCGAAACTGACGGTATTTGCTGGCCTTTACCGAATAGGGCGCTTTCTCCACGGTCTTCCAAGTGGCCATGCCCCAGACGCCCTTCACGCCCGCGTGGTCGCCTATCGCGGCTTTGATCTGATTCTCCGCGTCGCGAACATCGGCCTCAGCCTGTTTGAGCGCGGCCTTTCGTTCGCGGAGTTTGAACGCCCAGGATTCCACATCGGCATCGCCACCGATGATCTCGCCCTTCACGTCGGGGTAGAGGAGGGCAAGGCGCTTGGTTGCGGCTTCCGATGAATCTGGCGGCGGGGGCATACCAGCCTGCACGTTTTCCGTCCAGAACTTCTTGGCCGCGGTGATGATTCCCGTTTCCTTGTCGGCATCGCGCGCCAGCCGGTAACAACGGTAGTCCTGCCCGCCGATGAGGACGGCTACATCCCAGATCGGCAACTCACGGACAGCCATGTACCAGCGGCACTGTAGTTCGTACTCCAGAGGGATCATACCGTCAGGCGGCGCGAACCACCTTTTGGCTTGGCTTCTGCCCGCGGTCTTTATCTCGACCCCTCGTATTGATTCACCGCGTGGGGACACAATCGCGTCGGGATGGGCGATCATCCATCCATCACGCACGCATTCACTCCCAATGACGGCCGCGTCGCGGTCATCGGCGCAACCGAGATCGGTCATGTACCGGCGAAAGATCACCGCCTCAAGTTGCGTCCCCCAGTACGCCGCTTCGGACGTGACTAACTCAGCCTGGGTGAGGCCACGCTTCTCGCAGTACACGTCGAGCGCGCACCTCCACGGGGAGACGCCCATGATCGCTGCGATGTCGGTGCCGCCGATGCCCTTAGTTCTGTCCATCATATTGCCCTCAGCCAGAGATACCAGACGAAGACGAGCAGGCCGCCGGTGATGCTCGCGCCGAGCATGAACCCCACGATGAGCCAGAGGCGGAACAGGGCGCGCAAATCGGTGATGAACATGCTATCGCCTCCAACAGGGGTAGGCATCGGAGAGACGCGCTTCGGCGATGGCGCGCCCGGTTTCGTCCAGTTCAATCAGGGGGTCAGGGCTACGCATCATCGCCAAGACCTTCTCGCGTAGTGCATCCACGCTGACGAACCTCTCGCTCAAAACCACGGAACGTAAGGTAGTCCCGTCAAGGAGGACGAGGAGCGCGATGCCCATTCTGAGCTTGTCATCAGTCATGGCAGCCTCAAAAAATCGCCTTTGCGAGTTTGACGAACCTCCCCCGCAGGACCGCGGCGATTCGGGGGAGGCAGTTTCGGGCTGAGGCGGACGGGATAGGCGGTCAATGTCAATCTCCGGCATTTCCTTCCTCCAGCACTTGCCTTCTACAGCTTGTACGCTTCCCGCAGCATGAACACAACGTTGTGCCGCGCCAAGTCGTCCTCCGCGCGGCGGCAGGCGGGGCAAATGCGGTCGCCCGCCCAAGTCGAGGCGAAGTCGAGGCCGCAGCGGTGGCACTCACGTTTCCGCGCCTCACCGCCGCGCCGCGGGGGAATCACTTGGTCTTGGAGCATATCGCCTCCGAGAGCGCCCTGATCTCCGCCAACCGCTGGCGTAGTTCCTTGGCTACATCCTGAGAGCGTAGCCGCGCGTTCTCGATGTCCTTTTGGGTCACGGCGGGCTACTCCATATCGTTACGGTCAAGCGCTTGCGTCCCCACGCCAGCGCCTCTTTGTGGGTAGGAAACCTCACGTCAATATGGTATTCGCCGCGCTTCGCGGCGTTCCGCATCGCGCCGCCTGTGTCATCCGCGACGCACCGCCCGTAATCAGGGATGTCGAGCACACTGCCGTAGGAAATGAGCTTGGGCGCAACTGCCGCACCGCGCGTGTAGGCGTCCGTGCCGGTGGCAGTTTTGCCATCGGCATACTTGCCGCAACACTTGGCGCATGGGCAGTAGGCGGTAACGAGGGTTGAAACTTGGCGGGAGAAGTCGGCCTGCGTGCCCGCAGGGGTCGCCCCGTTAGCCAGCGCTGGGCGGCTCACGCAGGCCGACAAAAGGAGAAAAACGGCTTGACAAACGCGCGAAGTGTGGTATGCTTCCATTGGCGACCTTGACGGGTTGCCTGTGGGAGCGGCTTGGGGTGGAACCTTTGGCCGCTCTCACGCCTACCGAATGTCACGGGGCGTCATAGATACCCAATATCTTGTATATCTATGACACAACCTGATACTACCCTACCACCCGTTGCCACTTCAATGCAACAGAACATAGATTATCTACTGACAAAACGTGATAACTAATCCCGTTTCTGGCAGGCCAACATCCCTGTCAGTTGATTGGTTTTCCGGTCACGCACTGCTCAATTTTATTTGACCACAAAAGCTCCGCAATGTCAAGGCCGGGCTAAAATATTTTCACCATCGCCAAGGTTGCCACCGTCGCCGTTCGCCCAATGGGGCAGAAACCATCGCCGCGCGGGGGCTTGCACGGGGATTTCTATGATGGGGATCGGCGGATCACCGCCAGCGATGTGAAGCTCCACGGGCTGTCCGAGGAATGGCTCAAGGGCAATCCGGTACTCTACGAGATCGAGCAGATCAATTTCGACGATCCAGCCGCGCCGCACCGCGCGGCAAGGGATGTCCGGCGGCTTCGTCTCGCAGAGGAGTTCGGCGCGGAAGACGGCCCGCTTATGAATCTGGCCTTCATAGAGGCGGTGGAGGATGGCAAGCATCGCGGCTGTTGTTGACCTTCCTGCGCGCACGCGCAAAATGCCCCCGCTGCTCGACGCCCGTTAGTCAAGCTCGATCAAACGCGTTTGCGGGTACGTCTGCAAGATTGCAACCAACGCGTACTCCCGCGTTCGGTGTATCGCCGTTCGTTGCTTAGCATCTTGGGCGTGGACAATGCTCAGAAGACCGCTTTTCCCATCTGCGTTCATCCAGCCCCAGCCCGTTGGATGAATGCTTATCAACTCGTAACGTTGTCCGTTCAGTTCAGATTCCCATTTTCTCATCATTCGCCCTCCGCGCCGACCCGCGGCGCTCGGCCCCCGCGCCATATTCCCGACGCCACGAAAATGCTTGACTTCCGCACCGCACCGCGCTACAATTCCTGTAGCCTTACCTGCCATGGGTAGGAAAAGTACTTCCGCCGTCCAGCGATGGGCGGCGGTTGCATGTTCAGTCCTCGTTCGGCAACATGATCGTCATCACGGGATCCGCGGTATCGCCCGGCCCGATCACGGCGTACAGATCAACCCGCTTGTGCCGCCCGTTTCCCTCGGTGTCCACGAGTACCGCGAATGACACCCTGTCCGTCGGCCCGCGGTGTCGCCGAATCGCGATCTTGAGCATTGACAGAACGTCCCATAGCCGACCGGCGACGCTCTGCCCGCCGGGAAGCTCCATGCTCTCCCAACCGTCCTTGTCCGGCTTCCACGTGCCGCCCGCGGCTATCGTCTCGCCCCATGCCGCCGCGGTCATTGCCACAGGGACACTAAAGCCCGCCTCGCGGCATTCGGGTTGCTTGCTCAGGTCAATCAGCATCCCATCGTCAATGGCCTGCTGCCTGCTGTACGAGGAGATCAATTCGGGTTCCATTTTGTCCCTACCTTTCACCGCCCCCACCTGTTGCACAAAACGCACGCCAGCCGCTACGCCCTTTTTCCTGAGAACTCTCACAGCAGACCTCCTGCCGCATCGCGCGGCAACACGAGCCGAACTCTCGGCCCCTCGCCAGCGACACATTGCCGCCTGGGGCTACGTCCTGTTTGCGCCGTCCCGCGGCGCGCGGCCCCCGCGTGCAGACCTCACGTTTCAGCACGTTGACGCGTAAACTTTGCACGCTTGCTCATTCAACCCCAATGCCTGCGCCCGCTTGTACCGCCTCACCCATCGCAGCCGGAGCTTGTCTGATGCTGATGGGGCTTGTTTTGTCGTCTCCCTGTCCCTCGCGTAATCCTGTTCTGTCCAGCCCTTTGGCATTATTCCGCCCTCCATGCCCCCGCCGCTCGATGCCCCTGAACTATTCGACGCCATCGAAACGTTGCGCCCGCCGCCGCCCCGCGCGGGAGGTCTGCGGCCAGGCGCGCGGGGTCGGCGTGGGCGATTGCTACGCTACGCCTTGATGCTCTTATCCTTCTCGGCGGGCAGGTAATGCGCCCGTCCCCCACAGACGGCATAGGGGATGCGCTCCCCCGTGGACAGGCGATGCCAGCGGAGTAAGTGGGCAGTCTCGCGCTTGCAGGTAGGACACCAACGGATCACGGATGCACGCTTCACAGCAGACCTCCTGGCTTTCGCCTTGACAGTGCCCGTACCGCGTGCTAACTTAGATCAGCCTTACCCGCCACGCGCGGGAAAAGGTCTCGCGCCGTCCAGCGATGGGCGGCGGTTATGCGCGTTGCAACCAGTCACGGTCTATCTGCCGACAGTTGCAGTACCTGCCCGTCGTCACCTCACAGTCCAGCCGGAGCGAACCGGACAGAGGGATTGCCGTTCCCCGTGTCACTCGCCAGTACCCGGATCCATGACGGTCTGTCGGCCCCACATACACGTAGAGCTCGCCCGCACGCCGCGCATCCTCGATCCGGCGCTGCTCTGCGCGCTGTTTGAATCGTATGATCAGCGCTGGGGGCAGGAACACCTCCAGCCCGCTGCGGTGATCCGTCACCTGGAATCCTACGCGCCGCAACACGTCTGCCAGTGCCTGGAACTCGGCACAGTAGAGATCGTAGTCGGGATCCGGACGCCGAGACTGGTGGATATTGATCGCCGTGCGCCCGTCACTGGGGCCCGAATGCCAACGACCGTGAACCGATAGCTGAGACATCTCGTTGGCCACGAGTTTCCGCCACACCAACGCCGCGTCTCGCGCTACCATGATTCGCCACTCTACATCGGATAGATGTTCATACAGTCCGGCTGGTGACGCAACACGGGGTTT
>Ga0180732_1000858_pt1 | contig 21895 bp, 15 predicted proteins | sample KR11_01MetaG_FD_148674 | JGI IMG/M metagenome (GOLD analysis project Ga0180732, IMG submission 148674) | Groundwater microbial communities from the Olkiluoto Island deep subsurface site, Finland - KR11_0.1 MetaG | ecosystem: Environmental > Aquatic > Deep subsurface > Groundwater | place... | reverse complement strand
AGGGTAACCGCATTTGGAAGTAATATGCCATTTAATAATTTTGTGAAACACCCAAACCGTCATGCCGGACTTGATCCGGTATCCAGAACCCAATGGAATTACTGGTTTCCGGCCTTCGCCGGAATGACAAAAGTGTAGTTTTCCAGCTTTTTACATGACCATGAAATCTAAAGGCGGTTACCCTCGGTGGGAGCCAAGGTCGGCTTGACCGGAATACCCGAATATCTTATAAAAGGCCTTTTCGATCATGAGCGTTTGCTGCATATGGCGGAAAAAATCACTGCTTAGAGACAAATACCCTGGCAAGCAGAGGGAAATGCAGTTACTGTTACTGTTGTGCCCTGTTCAGCGAACATCCGAAGTGGCGGCAATGTTTGCAATAGTGAAAGGGAAAGGCTATCAATGTCGGCAGTCCGAACAGCCAGAAGATTATGAGAAGCGGGATATTGTTAACCAGCCAGAAATTTGGTATGATTACTGTGCCAGCCATTATGATATTAGCAGCAATTTTGCGGGCTTTGACCGGCTCCGGTCCCCGGTAGGCATAAAACTTTCGCAAGAAGCCGGCCGGCATGAACAGGCAAGCCGACATTTTGTAGGGATACGGGCAATGTGCGCAAAGCCATGGTATTACTACAGTTGAGTATCCTATTATTACATATAATATATATGCCAAAGCCCAGAGGGGGGTTTGTTTATAGATACCGTAAATCCCCACAATCGTGAACCCATACCAGCCGGTTCGCATGAGAAGCTTATCTTTAAAAGAGAAGCAATCGTGAAGTGTACATCCATTGTTGTTTTTGACAGGCATAATTATTCTCCTATTATTCTTCATGTTATGGCTGTTTTTTTTGGGTGATTGTTATCAATTATATTTGTCATATCTATAGCATGAAAAATCCTTTGATTCAATCTAACCTTAATAAATTATGCCAAAACAAATAAAAGCATACTTGCTTCTCATTTCTAACCATTATAAGATATTATAATCAGACAAAACGTTTTGAAAGTGGCTCAATATATTAATAACAAAAAAACAGACTTCATATTTGACGGGTGAACAATAAGAAACATGATTTTATATAAACGGAAAACAGAACAACCGATCAAGACTTTATTTTCAAGGCCGCGGCTTACTCCCTTAAGAATAAGCTTTTATATATTTTGTCTTTTATTTATAAGCATATGTGTCGGATTGGTTATATGGGAAGTTAAAACATCAAGGATACAGTCGATAGTTTTTTCGCACATTGCCAAAAAATTTTCCTACGAGCTGAAAAACGGGGAAAGTAAAGATATTCGTTTCCCAAAATCCGGTCCTTACGATATTCGTCTGGGATATTCCAGAATTCCCGAATGGACCAGTAAAATGAATGGAGAAGGATATACAATAAGCAAACAGGCCAGGTGGTCTCCGGGTCTTTTGAAATGCGTTGACATGGGGCTGTTTACTATTTACCGGGAAAAAACCCAGAGCGGCATCCGTATTCTGGACCGGTATGACAAACAAATATTGCTTCAAAAATATCCGCAGTATATTTATCCGGATTTCGAATCAATTCCGCCTGTTTTGGCCGATATGCTTCTGTTCATAGAAAATCGCCACCTTCTGGATGCGGATTCTCCCTATCAGAACCCTTCTTTTGAATGGGAGCGCCTGTTCAAATCATTATCCGACGCAGCCATGTCTTCTGTTGACAGAGATCGCAATGTGACCGGTGGAAGCACTCTGCCAACTCAGATAGAAAAATTCAGGCACTCACCAAGAGGAATTACAGATACGGTAGAAGATAAACTCAGGCAAGTCCTTTCTTCATCGTTACGGACCTATTATTTTGGAGAAAAGACCTTTCAGGTCCGCAAGCAGATTTTGCTTGACTATATTAACTCCATTCCCCTTTCAGCGGCGCCCGGATTCGGAGAAGTGCTGGGACTTGGAGACGGCCTGTGGGCATGGTATGGGCTGGATTTTAACTCCGTTAACCACCTGCTGTTTGATGCCCGGAGAAAAAATATTTCCCCCGATGAGGCAGATGAGATCGGAAACGCGCTTAAAGCAGTATTAAGCCTATTTTTGTCACAGCGGCGTCCTTCGGCCTATCTGGTCACTCACAGGAAAGACCTTGAAGAGCTTACAAACACCTACTGCCGACTTCTTGCCAGGAAGGGAGTGATTTCCCCACAAATTCGGGATGCCGCTATCGCATCCATGCTGGATTTTCAAAAAAAAGGCGATTCCTTGTATTCCATGGAAATTCCGCCAAAAAAAATAGCCGGATTCATCCGGTCAAAGCTGATGACAACTTTGGGCATGGAAAGGTTTTATGACCTTGATCGTCTCGATCTGGATGTTAAAACCGGCATCGACGTAAATCTCCAGCATGAAATAACCGAAGTACTTTATTCGTTAAAAGATCCGTCAAACATTATAAAGGCGGGGCTTACAGGCCCCCATCTTCTTGGAAAAGGCGACCCCTCGAAAGTAATATACAGTTTAAGTTTGTACGAACGAACACCGATGGGGAATATGCTTAGGGTTCAGACCAATAATTATGGCGGCTCCTTCAACATTGACGAACAGATGAAGCTGGATATGGGTTCCTCTGCTAAATTGCGCGTTTTGATTCATTACATGGATATTCTGACCAAGCTCCACGGTCAGTATCAAGATTTACCGCATGCGGACATTAAGCTGATGTCTGAAGATCAATCATTAGATCCGTTGACCCGGTGGACAATGGAATATCTGTTGACGGCCCGTGATAAATCCTTGATTCCCTTTCTGGAAGCAGCCATGGATCGTACGTATTCTGCCAGTGTCGGGGAACGATTTTTCACAGGTGGCGGGCAGCATACGTTTGCCAATTTTAATAAGAAAGACAACTTCAGGGTGATGTCGGTGCGTGAAGCATTCCGGCAGTCGGTCAATCTCGTGTTCATCAGAATGATGAGAGACATCGTCTATTACTACGTTTCCCAACGATACGGCGTTACGCCACGCTCCATTGAAAAAATCAGCGATACGGATAAAAATCGGCTCCTGTATCAGTTCGTCAATAAGGAAAGCATTCAGTTTATCCGGCGCTTCTATAGCAAATATAAGGGAAAAACTCCCGATGAATCCAGAGAACTGCTGTTTAGAAAGATTTATCCCACACCTTATCGGCTGGCCGCGGCATTTAGATTTTTAACACCGGAAGCGTCGGTTGATGAATTTGAAGCCTTTATCAGAAAACAGCTTCCGGATTCCCGCCTGACAAGTCAGTATATCAACACTCTTTACAAGCGATATGGCCCGGAAAATTTCTCTCTGGCGGATTTCGGGTATATTGTGCATGTCCACCCGCTGGAACTCTGGCTGGTAGCTTTTTTGCAGAGTCATCCCCAGGCAACTGCGGTTGAAGTAATTCAACAAAGCACGGATAAACGTCAGGAGGTGTATCGCTGGTTGTTTAAAACAAAAAATTCTCGCAAACAATATAGAAGGATTCGAACGATCATCGAACTGGAAGCGTTCCAGGATATACATCGCGAATGGAAGCGAATGGGCTATCCCTTTGATTATCTTATCCCGTCTTATGCCAGCGCCATCGGCAGTTCAGGCGATAGGCCATCGGCCCTGGCGGATCTGATAGGTATCGTTTTAAATAACGGAATTTTTTATCACAGAACTCAGTTTCAATATCTCCATTTCGGCAAAAATACTCCTTATGAAACTCTGATGACTCTTTTGCCAACCGAAGGGAAGCGGGTTATCGCACCTGAAACCGCTCAAATCGTCAAAACGGTACTGCAGGATGTGGTGGAGCAGGGAACAGCCGTTCGTCTGAAAAATGCAGCTTTCTCAGCCCAAGGAACCCCTTTGACAATCGGCGGTAAAACGGGGACTGGCGATCATCGGTATAAAACCTTCGGCTCGGGGGGCAATCTGATATCATCGAAAGTCATGAACAGGACCGCCGTTTTTGTTTTTTTTATAGGTGATCGCCATTTTGGGACTGTGAGCGTCTTTGTTTCGGGCTCTGATGCAGCGGATTATGAATTTTCCAGTTCGCTGCCGGTCGGTATTCTAAAAATGCTGCTACCCAATATCATCCCCCGTCTGGATGAGGTTGACGTTTCAATAAAGCAATATGGTTAATCCGGTAAAACAACCAGATTGGGGTTCGGGTAAAAATTATTGTTCGGGTAATTTATCCCACTGAAACGTTTTGAAAGTGGCTCTACAGGCTAAATTTATTGTCTATGAATATTTTTACCTGCTCCGGCGTGTAGTCCAGGCATACTATAGGCTTTTTCTCAAGCTGCATTTTCCCGTTTACCAGTTTCACAGTAATATTGCACAGCCAGTTTTCGTTATCCCTTTTTTCAAAATCCGCCCGGTAATGCGGACCCCTTGTCTCCGTTCTCATCAACGCCGCCCGGCACATGGCTTCCACCATATCTATCATATTATAATTTTCAATGGCTTCTTTCCATTCCGTATTGAAGATTTTTGTCTTTGCGGAAACAATCATTTTCGGAAGGTCTTCTTTCCTGATCCTGACCAGTTCCTTTATTGATGATTCGAGGCTGGCCTTATCCCGTATGGGTCCCAGGGCATTAAAAGAAGCCTTTTGAATGGCATGTCTTACCACATGAGGACGAATTGGTTTATTCACCTTCCTGTTAAGGATTTCATGGATTCGAATAAATTCCTTATTTACCGGTTGCCAGTCTATTCTATTAATCTTCATTTTATCAGCATATTCAACCGCCTTAAGTCCTGAAAGTGAGCCGGCGCACTTGCTCACATCAATACTGCCGGTTCTTGCACCTCTTGTGCCGCCACCTAAGGGGCAGAAAAGGCCGGGTATTTCGGTTGCAAGATTTTCATCAACTACCGGATGTCCATTGGATTCGTACCATTCGGGAGCTACTTCAAGAAGATCTTTTTTAAAGTCAAATCCAAACAAGTCCTTGTAGGGTTTTATATTGCGTTTGTACAGGTCTCTTAAACCTGCAATTTTGGCATCCGAACGGCAATCAATATAAACTCCACCGTGAGGGCCGCCTTTTCCTTCAAGGATTTTTTTGGCAACTTCACGCGAAAATAATCCCCTGTTCATTTCCTCTCTGGGGATGTTTTTCATCCAGAAGTCGCCATTTTTGTCGCATATATAAGTATAGTCGACATCATCGGCGCCGATACCCCCATTGTAGCTTCCTGCAAGACCTTCAGGATACATGCTGATCAGGTCATTTGCCATAAATTCACAGTCTGTCAATCCGGCGCCATGTCTCAAGGCTATTGCGTCTATGTCTCCGGTATTATCAGGGCTGCCCACAGAAACCGGACCTACGGAAAGCCAGCCATAGTGCCATGTGCAAGGACCGGCAGCGGCAATAGTAGCCCTGGCTCTGAAAACACGAAACGTGCCCGTAGGCAGATAAATTCCCATGGCACCAATGCACCTTCCGTCCTGTATAAAAAGTTCGGTGATCATTGTGTTTTCAACAACGTTTATTGCATACCTTTTAAGCTCGTCGGATTCATGTCTGCTGAACCCATGTTCTACCACGTCCGCACCCGGTATCATTGGTATCGTGATCAGTTTTCCTTCTTTGGTTCTGGAAAAAGCCGTAGTTCCGCGATTAGCCATTTCAATCAGCAGCTGGTTATCTATCTTATGATTATAGATTGCGCTCATTGCCTTCTGATTAGCCAGACCCTCGGAGTACCAGAAGTTGAACCTGTAAGCCTTATCACCATCTACCGTGCTGGCTACGTAATTGTCCCAGTTCATACCAAACCCGCCGCTAAACCCGAATGGCCCTTTATCTACCATGAGCAGATTTACGCCCTGACCAAATGCTTCCATGGCAGCCGATACGGCAGCGAAACCGCCTCCAAGAATAAGTATATCCGTATCATATACTTCGTAAACCGGTTCGGGTACCGCAACGGTCTTTCCCTGAGCCTGGATTTCTGTGGCTGTGTCTTTGGAACCTGAGGCAGCACCGGCAAGATTGACCATGCCCATACTTCCTGCTATACCGCCGGCCAAAAGTCCGGCATCTTTCAAAAACTTTCTGCGCGATGTTTCCTTATTCTCCTTCTTTTCCTTTGTCGCCATCTTTATCACTCCTTTCAAGATTTAAATTAGAGACTGATATAATATACGGCTTCGTGAGAATAAATCCTTAAAAACCAGACTTTATTGAAAGGTCTTTATTCGGTGAATATTTTAAGATCCGCAATTTGTTCCACATTGAGATACGGCTTATAAACCGAACCTGAGTTTATCCCTTCACAATGGAATTGGACGCAGGTACCCATTTGAACAAATATGGTGATCTTCACAGGCTCCGGGAAAAAAGGCCCTGTAACGATTTGGTTTGTTTTAAGTTCAGTAATTTGCATAAAAAAAATCCTGTTACTGATAATAATGATAGTAAATATTACTCTTCTTTTAGAAGTTTATCAAATCGAAAATTTTCCATTTTCATAAATGGTAACGGTTTTTCCTGACGAAAGATTGGCTGTAACTCTTTTTTTCTCGGTATTAACCAAATCCCAGTGCAGAGCAGAGTCGTTAAATCCCAAATCCCTCTTGATTTCTTTTGTAAGATTTTTAGGATTTCCGGAAAATGTATCCGAATAGGATGAACCTAAGGCAATATGGCAGTTACCATAGCTTCCGCCGAAATTTTCGTCAAAAAGAGTGTTTGCCATAAACTTGTTTATTTTTGAAAATCTTTTATCTGTTAAAGAAAATTCTCCAATTTTGTTAGCTCCCTTATCCATTGCAAGCTGATTTTTTACAAATTCTTCTCCTGTTTGGGCCTCAATTTTTACTGCTTCACCTTTTTTAAACTCAAGCCGTACATTTTCAACATAATTGCCGCTTCGGTATGAGGGCTGATTGGCAAAATATACACCTTTTGTATTTCTCCAGTCAGGAGACAAAAACAGTTCAAAGCTTGGGATATTATGGCCGGATATACCTATCCATTTTCTCTGATCGCCGGGTGTGATTTCAAGGTCGGTGTTTTCAGATTCAATATGAAATGTTTTTACACTCATGCCGTTAAGCCATTTTTTTATCCGGGCAGCATCATTGTATACTTTCTGCCATTCTTCCACAGGCGATTTTTTATTAAGAAAACATGCAGCGGCAATTTCATTTGTATATTCTTTTACGCTCAGCCTGGCATGTTTTGCCAGTTCTTCAGTGGGAAGCATGCACAAAGTCCAGCCGAAAATGCCTTCCTCTTCTCTTTTATCAAGTATATCCTTTAAATGCTTTCTTGCAACTGTAGCCTTGCCGATTTTTTTTGGGTCTACTCCGCGAAGATGAGTAATTGATTCCGGCGCATGAAGGAAAATACTCCCGTTTATATTTTTGTAAAGTTCTTCTTCACCCGGAGCTGTGAAAATAAGCTGTTTACTGTCTGCAATATCGAAAAAATTTCGTTCCATAACCGGAGTTGCGCCGATTCTTAAAACCGGATTGATACCAATTTTAAGCAGTTTTTCATTTAGAATTTCGGCAAGTCTTAAAGCAGGAAGATTATATCTGATTAAAACAATATCGCCTTTTTTATATTTTCCTGATCTGGCGGTCTTAAGACCCCATAACAGAACATCCGCATAGTTTAATAATTGTTTTTCCGTTAGCATGGATTATCCTTTTAGTTTGTTATGGTATGGTGGAAATCTTATGAGTCCATCATACTCAGTCTTTTAGAAAAAGCTGATGGTATTCGGCTTCGCTTAAATGCTTTTTCATAATTTTTGTTATCATAAAAAAAATCTCTGAAAGTTCTTCATCGGAAAGCCTGCCAATCAATTTTTCCATCAGCTTATCATCCGAGAATTTTTGAAGATAATATTGGATTGTGTTTTCATCGGTTTTTCTGTCCATGCCAAAACCCACAAGGTCACTGTAAGTTTCAACAAAATTGTGTGAATGTATTCCCATATTTTTATTCCTTAATATTGATGATGTGTGATGAGCCCCCCATACTATTTCTCTTACTTGCTAAAATGTAAACGGTGGACTGTCTATTCACTGTCGCCTTTCTGGTTTCCGGCCTTCGCCGGAATGACGGAAAAGGGTATGTTGTAATGATTTATATGAATAAAAGAAATAATGGTCAATACAAGTTTTTATGCGTTCTGGTTCTTTTTGATGTTATAAATTTTTTCAGATTATCTTTTTTTGATATATCTTTTTCCACATAAATTTTATTATTATTAAAAGGATTAACTTGTGTATAATACATTAAAGTCGAATATGTTGAAGGAGTAGGAGTAAAAACCTGGACCTGTTCGGTATTGATTTTTAACCTGTTTGATATAAAAGACTTCATTTTGTTTATTTCATCTTCATTGCATCCGGGATGGGACACCATGAAATAGTAAGTAAGATACTGCTCTTTCCCTGCTTCTTCTGTGTACTTATAAAATTTGTCAACAAACTCAATAAGTGATTTTGTTCCCGGCTTTCCCATCAGATTCAGAATTTTATCTTCGGTATGTTCGGGTGCAATTTTAAGCTGGCCTGATATATGATGCAGTATTATCTCTTTTAAATACTTTTCACCATTTATTTTGTCGTCAAGCAGAAGATCATATCTTAAGCCCGATGATATAAATATTTTTTTGATACCGTTTATTTTTCTTAAATTTTTAAGCAGATTTATCTGCTTTTGGTGATCGGGTTTTAACATTGAACAGATTTTAGGATATATGCATCGTTTATCGGTACAGCTTCCGCTTGAAAGCTTTTTTTCGCATTCAAATCCATACATGTTTGCCGTAGGTCCACCAACATCAAGAATATATCCCTTGAAATCAGGATGTGCGGCCAAAAGTTTTGCTTCTCTGATAATTGATTTTTCACTTCTCCAGCTTACCGTTGTTCCTTCATGTACTGAAATAGCGCAAAAATTACACTCACCATAGCATCCCCTGTGAGTTGGAATTGAAAATTTGATTGTATCAAGAGCCCTTACCTGTCCTAACTGTTTATAATAGGGATGCAAATCTCTTTCAAAATCCATATCGTAAATAGCGTCAAGCTCTTCTGATAGAATATATGGTGCAGGGGGATTATGAACAAGATATCTTAAATCATGCTTCTGATACATGCCGTTTGCTTTTAAATGATCGTTGTTTTTGTAGAAAACATTGAACATTTCAATGAATGCGTTTTTATCGGAAAGTAAATCATTGAATGAACAAAGTTTGATATAACCTTCGCGGGGTTTGTTCGATATATAGCAGATGCCGGGTATGTCTTTTGTGTCACTGCCATCCTTAAGCCTTTTTGCCAGCTCTACCGTAGTTTTCTCGCCCATACCATAAACAATATAATCGGCTTTAGCATCAAATATTATGGATTTACGTAAACGGTTTGACCAGAAATCATAGTGTGGTATTCGTCTCAGACTCGCTTCTATTCCACCAAGAACAAGAGGTTTTGTATTTTTAAAATATTGTCTTACAAGATTTGAATAAACAATTACAGCGCGATCCGGGCGGCGTGTATTATTTCCGCCGGGCGTATAATCGTCTTTTTTTCTTCTTTTTTTTGAGGCGGTATAGTTTGCAACCATGGAATCTATGCATCCGCCTGTAATACCCCAAAAAAGCCCGGGTTCGCCCAGGCGGCTGATATCCGTTTTTGAATTTATATCAGGCTGAGCAATGATTCCGACGCGAAAACCTTCTTTAATCAGCAATTTTCCGATTAAGGATACTCCCACAAAGGGGCTGTCAATATAGCTGTCTCCTGTAACAAGAATGATATCCAGCGAATTCCATCCAAGTTTTTTAACTTCTTCTTTTGTTGTTGGAATAAACATATAAATACAACTCCATCAATTCTGACGCTTGCTTTTTGATTTGCCCGTGATTATACTCAAAAATATGAAAACGATAAACGAAAAAATACCAAATTATGAAGAAATTGAAAAAGAGATCGGCAGCTTTCTATCAAAAAAGTTTGGAGGGACTGTCAGGCTTGCTTCTGCTGCACCCATAACTCAAGAGGAGGAGACCGAACATATAGGTTCTTTAGGTAAGAATGACAAGAAATTAAATTTTGATTTGAAACCGGAGAGCCTTATCTCTTATCTCGACCAGTATATAATCAAGCAGGATGATGCAAAGGCTGTACTTGCCACAAAAATATGCACACATTACAACCGCATCAAAACTTTCAATTCATATCCCGATCTTGCAGATGACATGTTTTGCGGCATAAAAAACAATGTCCTGATGCTTGGCCCTACCGGTGTGGGCAAGACCTACATGATAAAATTAATCGCAAAAAAGGTAGGAGTTCCATTTGTAAAGGGTGATGCCACAAAATTCAGTGAAACAGGGTATGTGGGCGGAGATGTTGAAGACCTTGTCAGGGATCTTGTAAGGGAAGCCGACGATAATATTGAACTGGCCCAATACGGAATAATATATATAGACGAAATAGACAAGATTGCATCAAGCCATAATTTGATAGGAGCCGATGTTTCACGAACCGGGGTTCAGCGCGCTCTGTTAAAGCCGCTTGAAGAGACGGAAGTGGATCTGAAGGTGCCTCATGATCCGATTTCCATGATGCAGGAAATCGAGCGATTCCGCAGAACAGGCAAAAAAAACAGGCGGGTTGTAAATACCAGGAACATTCTTTTTATAGTAAGCGGAGCTTTTTTTGATCTTGCCAAGATAATTCAAAAACGTATTGCAAACAATAGTATCGGTTTTGGCTCAACAACTCCAAAAACAAAAAGCTATGCCAATGTGCTAAAGCATGTAAAGTCTGAAGATCTTATTGAATTCGGATTTGAATCCGAGTTTGTCGGCCGTCTGCCTGTAAGAGCTGTCTTGGAGGATTTAAACGAGAACGATCTTTTTGATATATTAAGAAATCCGAATAATCCCATAATCCTTGGGAAAAAACTGGATTTTGCGGCATATGGAATTGACATCAAATTTGAAGAAAAAGCCCTGCGGATTCTTGCAAATCGTGCTTTCGACGAAAACATTGGTGCCAGAGGACTGGTTAGCGCTATAGAAAAAGCACTTATTGTATTCGAGAGATATCTTCCTTCAACAACGATAAAAAAATTCCCCGTTACTGAATATGCAGTTGAAAACCCGAAAACCTATCTTGAAAGCATTCTGTCGGCCCATAATGAACAACAGGAAAAGCAATACTCAGACGATTTTGACAGTTTTGTCGAGCAGGAAAAAGATTTTATAAAAAAATATCTGGTTACAAATAAAAATTCTCTTTCACAAAGATATAATCTCACGCTGACGCAATCGCGCATAAATCTGATATCCGATTATTATTCATCTCATATTATGGATGTTGGCGTTATCATTCAAAAGATAAAAACATTATGTGATGAAATAAAAAATTTCGAATTAAAATTTTTCAAAAACCATGATATAAATATAGTCATTGAAGATGATGCAATTGATTTTACCCTGGAACAGGTTATAAGCTCTTCCATTAAGCCTGAAGATATTTATAATATGCTGAGTATAAATTTTGAGTATGGTTTGAAACTGATCAGAGAAAAAACAGGGAAAAACCGTTTTTTCATAACACGCCAAGCCTTTATGGATCCCGATGCTTATATCAGCAATATATTAAAAAACGGTCTGGGCGGAACCGAAAAAAAACCGGAAGGGTCTTAAATTACAAAATGATAGGCATATCCAAATTATATTGCGGCACAGTAGAGCCGTCGGATACTCTTCGCTACAATCGTTCTTCTTCACAGCTTCCATCACATCTTTTACAGTTTTCATCAGATAAGAAACCTGTTGTTGTCTGGAATGTTACAAGACAATGCAATTTAAAATGCATACACTGCTATGCGCATGCTAAAAGCAGACCTGTTGATGATGAACTTTCAACCGCAGACGGAATAAAACTTATTGATGATCTTGCTCAGTTTCAAGTGCCGGTAATCCTGTTTTCAGGTGGTGAGCCTTTGATGCGAAAGGATCTTTCCGAACTTGCCGGCTACGCCGTTAAAAAAGGAATGCGAGCAGTAATATCTACCAATGGAACGCTTATTACAGAACAAACCGCAAAGATATTAAAAGAAGTGGGTCTTTCATATGTCGGAATTAGTCTTGATGGCATGGAAGAGATAAATGATCGTTTCAGAGGAGTAAAAGGCGCTTTTAAACAGGCTATGGAAGGCATAAGAAATTGCATGGATGCCGGGATCAAAGTCGGGTTGCGATTTACTGTCAATAAATACAATTTTGATGAAATACCGAAAATATTCAATCTGCTTGAAGAGATGGAAATCCCGCGCGTATGTTTTTATCATCTTGTCTATGCAGGCCGGGGCTCAAAGCTTGTAGAAGAAGATCTTTCCCATAGTCAAACAAGGTCAGCGGTTGACACAATAATCGATCTTACCCAAAAGCTTTTTGACAAGGGAATTCAAAAAGAAGTACTTACGGTTGATAACCATTCGGATGGCCCCTACATTTATTTAAGGCTTTTAAAAGAAAATCCAAAAAGAGCAGGGGAGGTTCTTGAGCTTCTCAAGATGAATGAAGGGAACAACTCGGGAAGAGGCATCGGATGTGTAAGCTGGAATGGTGATGTTCATGCAGACCAGTTCTGGCGTCACCACAGCTTTGGAAATATAAAGGAAAGACCGTTTTCGCAAATATGGACTGATCCATCAGATCCTTTATTAAAACAGCTTAAAGAGAAAAAAAATCATGTAAAAGGAAGATGCGCTACTTGCAGGTGGCTTGATATATGTGCCGGAAATTTCAGGGTCCGCGCTGAAGCCATAACCGGCGATGTCTGGGCGCCTGATCCGGCATGCTATCTAACCGATCAGGAAATATCCTGATAAACAGAATAGCGAATTTCAAATAACGAATTTCGAATAGCGGGAATCGATGTTCTTTGTTCGATATATGAACCAAAAACAAGGAGTATTTGTATGCTGTTTCCGGATTACAGGCCGAGACGTTTAAGACAAAAAGAGGCTTTCCGTAAATTGATACGCGAAACCGAGCTTAGCGTAAATGACTTTATTCTTCCACTTTTTGCTATAGGCGGCAAGGGAGTTAAAAACCCCATACTGTCAATGCCGGGCCATTTTCACTTTTCAATTGAGAATCTGGTGGAAATTTGCAGACAAGCCTATGATCTGGGTATACCGGCTATAATGCTTTTTGGAATACCGGATAAGAAAGACCTTCTTGGAACCGGTGCATATTCAAAAGACGGAATTGTTCAAAAGGCAGTAAAAACCATAAAAAACAAGCTTCCCGAACTTGCTGTGATAACCGATGTGTGCCTTTGCCAGTATACGGATCACGGCCATTGCGGAATTGTAAACGGAAATACTGTAGACAATGATGCAACACTTGAGCTTCTTGCCAAAATTGCCCTGTCACATGCAAAAGCAGGCGCCGATATGGTGGCCCCTTCGGATATGATGGACGGACGGGTAGCCGAAATCCGCGATACGCTTGATGAAAACGGTTTCAGTAACATCCCGATAATGTCGTATTCGGCTAAATACTGCTCGGCGTATTACGGCCCTTTCAGAAGTGCTGCCGATTCCGCTCCAAAATTCGGAGACCGCAGATCATACCAGATGGATCCTGCAAACGGGCTTGAGGCCATCCGCGAAGTTACTATGGATATCGGAGAGGGAGCCGATATAATTATGATAAAACCGGCCTTGCCCTATCTTGATATTATATACCGGGTCAGGCAGGAGATTGATCTTCCGATTGCGGCATATAATGTCAGCGGTGAATTTTCCATGATAAAAGCAGCCGAAAAAATGGGATGGATCGACGGGAAAAAAGTCATGATGGAAACCTTAACTTCTATTAAAAGGGCAGGCGCTGACATGATACTTACCTATTTTGCCATTGAAGCAGCAAATGAATTATTAAAAAAATAGAAAAACATACAGCACTTTGATATTCGCTTTTCGATATACGAACCTTACGCTATGAATGATAAACCGAATCACCACAAACATCCGGGGGGAGAGAGCAATGCTTCTTCCCTGCGCCTTGTTGCCTGGGAGATTACAAGAAATTGCAATCTTGCCTGCATTCATTGCCGTGCTTCCGCATTAAATACTTCCTATACAGGAGAGCTTGACACTAAAGCATCTTTTAAGCTTATTGATCAAATAGCAGCTGTAGGAGAGCCTATAGTTATACTTACAGGAGGAGAGCCTTTATTACGGCCTGATATTTTCGATATCACAGGCTATGGAACAAAAAAAGGCTTAAGAATGGTAATGGCTCCAAACGGTACGCTGATAACCGGACCCATAGCAAAAAGAATGGTCGATTCCGGAATAAAAAGAATAAGCATAAGTCTGGACGGACCTTCAAAGGACAGCCATGACAGTTTCAGAGGTGTAAACGGCGCTTTTGAGGCAGCTATACGTGGGATTGGTTTTGCCAAAGATGCTGGGCTTGAATTTCAAATTAATACTACAATTACCAAGCTTAACTTTAAATATATCCAGCAAATCCAGGAGCTGGCTGTAAACCTTGGTGCAGTAGCACACCATATATTTCTGCTTGTTCCGACAGGCAGGGGAAAATATATTATTGAGCATGAAATCTCAGCCGATGAGTATGAGAAAACATTAAACTGGTTTTATGATCAGCGCAATAAAACATCTTTGCAGCTTAAAGCAACATGTGCTCCGCATTATTACCGCATACTAAGACAAAGGGCAAAACAGGAAGGTAAATCAATCAATTTTGAATCTTTCGGCCTGGATGCTGTCACAAGAGGATGCCTCGGCGGAACCGGCTTTTGTTTTATTTCTCATATTGGTATTGTTCAGCCCTGCGGATTTTTAAATATTGATTGCGGTAATGTTACAAAGGATTCCTTTGATAAAATATGGAATTCATCTGAAGTCTTTCTTTCTTTAAGAAATTTTGATAAGCTTAAAGGCAAATGCGGTATATGTGAATTCAAAAGAGTTTGCGGAGGCTGCCGGGCGAGAGCCTATGAGGAAACCGGTGATTTTATGGCGCAAGAACCCCTTTGTAGTTATGAGCCAAAAAAATCGACAGTAAGTGATGATATTTAATTTCCTGTAATAGATTCATCAACTATAAACATAAACCAACAGAAAAAAGGTGAATGATATGAAAATCAAGTCTCTTATGATACCTGATCCGATAACTATTACGGAAAAGTCATCAATAACCGAAGCAATTGATCTGATGAAGGTCAATTCCATACGTCACCTGCCTGTTGTCGGCAAAAATAAAACGCTAAAAGGATTTATCACACTTTCCGTTTTAAAACAGGGCCTCGTTCAATCCATGATCGGAGCATTATCTCTAACTGATTTAATTATTAAAAACCCTATAACTGTAAGTCCCGATGAAGATATCGAAATAGCTGCCCAGAAAATATACAAGAATAAAATCGGAGGTGTTCCGGTTGTTGAAAAAAACAAGCTCGTCGGTATAATAACAGTCACAGATATTTTAGGAGCGTTTATAAATATGATGGGTCTGTTAACGGCAAGCTCCCGTATAGATGTGATAGTTGGTGATAAGAAGGACTCTTTCAATAAAGCTATCCAGATTATTCAGGAAATGGGCGGTGATATTATAAGCGTTGGAATGACCGCAAACCGTAAGGGATCAAAAAGAACGTATTATTTTCGCCTTTCTGCCTGTCAAACAGATAGCATCAGAAGCGCTTTGGAAAAAGAAGGATTTAAAGTGGAAAGTGCTATTGATTGATTAAATAGTAAAATATATTTTATTTCTGATTTTGTGCAAATGTTTCTGTGCATTTTTCCCTCCATATATTGCCTGTTGACCATTTATAACTTGACATAATCTTACTGCAAATAGTATGAATTATGCGAATTTCCGAATTATTTATAGTTCTTTCATGAATATCCGGTTTTGATCAGGCACAGATAGTAGAAACAGATTAAACGCTTAAGTCTTTAGAAAACCGTGCCGATATTTTTATTTGGTTCAAATTCAAAATCTAAAAACAGACACGAAAACTTTGAACACCTTTTATTCGTTATGTTGCAGCTCGGGGGAGGGGCATATGAATAGCAGGAAAATAGAGATCGTTATATACCCCTCCCTTGGCTGATTACAGCATCCGACCCAAATATCAATCAAAGAAATAATAAATGTATTTATATGGTTATGGATGTTACGCAAAATTATATGAGCCAGTTTCAAAACGTTTCTGAAACGTTTTGAAACTGGCTCATATAAATAACAAATTCTTATAGAGCAGTAAGGGTTGTTTGGCAGGCATCATTTCAAAACAAAATGAAGCTTGCGAAATATGAATATGAAAAATAAAAAAATAAATGTGTTATTCATTTTTGTTGTTTCTGTTTTATTTTTATTTCCCACAAGTCTTACCGCAGGTGTAATTGTAACAGCCAAAGGGGTAAGCTTCTTTGAGCCGGGAAGAGAGGTTATAGCAAGGGAAAAAGCCATTGATGAAGCTAAAAGAGCCGCTCTCGAACAGGCAATTGGTTCTGCTATTGAATCAAGCACAACCGTTGAGAATTTCGTTGTTATAAAAGACCAGATTTTAAGCCGTACAGCCGGGTATCTGAAAAACATAAAGGTGATCGAAGAAAAAAAAACCGAAATGGGCACCTTTGAGGTTAAAATCGAAGCAGATGTTGAAACCTTGGCGATGGTTGAAGACCTTGACAGATTCAAAAAAGTATTAAGCTGGCAAAAAAATCCCCGCATAAGCATCGTAATAGATAAAGATACAGACAACAATTATCTTCCGGCAGCCAAAAAATCCGCGTCCATTCTTGCCGATAAATTCAAACAGGGTGGTTTTACAGTTTTTAAATACGCTAAGGAGCAGGAATCGCAGATGGGCCTTTTGGTTAGTCTATCCCTTGAGCTTTCTTCAAATCGGTCTTCATACCAGAATATAGATCTTTTGGTAAATGAAATCAGTCTAAGTGCAAACATCTACCGTCCTGATGACGGTGAGATATTAGGCACATCCAGCGCAGTAAAATCTCTACCCGGAGAAAATAAACTCAAGGTTCTTGATGAAGGAGCAAAATACTGCATTGATTCAATCTGGACTGATCTTCGGAGTAAACTTGTAAAGGTATGGGAAAAAGAGCTTTACTGTGAAAGAGATATAAGCATGATTATAAAAAAGATTCCTTCTCATGAAAAAGCTATTGAAATATCTAATATATTTAAATCTGATGTAAGCGGAATACTTGATATGAACCTTGCTGGTTTTAAAAACGGTAGCGCAGAATATAATATCAAATATAAAGGCTGGCCGGAACAACTGTTAAATGAAATGCAAATGTCATATTTTAAAAGAAAATATTTTAATTCGACGATTGAAAAAGTTGAAGCAAATAAAATAATTATAAAAATGAATTAATAAGCAATTGGAGGCGGGGTATGATTAAAAAGGCGATTTATGTTGGGCTCATTTTTTTGCTGGCTGTTTTTTTGTTTTCTTGTGCTGCAGGAAAACAGGATTTCGAAGTCGGCATGAAACTACACCAGGCCGGAAAAAATAGTGACGCAATTGCCTATTTAGAAAAAGCTATTGCAAGTGAGCCGGATAATGCAGAGTATAAAAAAGCTTTAGCAGAACTTAAGGAGAGCCTGATATCAGAGTATGTTTCAAAGGCTTCAGAAACCATAAACGATAAAGCACCTGTTACAATTACGTCTTTAAATTCAGCTAAAGCCAACCTTTCGAAAGCAAAGGAGATTGATCCAAATAATCCTTCCGTAATAAGACTTTCGGAACAACTTGATAAACAGGAAAATTCAATTATATCAAAAACAAAAAATTTATACGAAGAAGCTAAGGCTTTGCTGGCTGCGGAAGAATGGGTTCAGGCAAATACAAGCTTAAGACAGATTCAGGATATATTTCCCAATTATATGGATTCATATCAACTCTTAGAGCAAACGTCAAAAGAAGGCTCAGAGGCATTTTATAACAAAGCAAAAACTCTTTTTGACAATGATGATTTTAAGGACGCATTAAAAAATCTTAAAGATGCAATTTCGTTAAAGCCTGATCACAGCCCTTCGGTAAAACTCCTTGCTCTTATTAAAGAACGGGATAATAAAAATTATTTTATTGAAAAAGGCAGAAAAGCCGTATCTGATCAAGATTGGAGTAACGCACTCAAAACATATAACAAAGCTTTGGAATATTCTCCAAACGATGAATCCTTAAAATCGCTGATTTCGGTGGTTTTACAAAAACTTGGTACGTATTATATCCAAACTATAAGAAACCAGATGGCAGATGGTTGGTATTACAAGGCTTTTGAAACCTATAACGCAGCATCGAAAAATGTGGCTGATCCCAATTCAACAGAATTCAGAACCATTCGAAATGAGCTTGCATCTCAGGCAAATTCAATGGCAACCAGGTTCAAAGATCAGAAAAAATATGGCACCGCCTGGTTCTGGTTCAGTATGCTCAAGAATATTTCACCTGATTATCCTGAAATATTTTCAAACAATCTTGCCATGGAAGACAAGATAAGACAAAGAGTGCAAAAATCTATAGCTGTTTTTGATTTTTCAAGTCCTTCACAACACAAAGATTCCGGTATCATAGTTGCCAATAATCTCATAACCTACCTGTTTAAAAACGCAAGCGGGGATATCAAAATTCTTGAAAGAGAAAACTTGAAATCAATATTGGAAGAAATGAAACTCGGACAAATTGGTGTTGTTTCCGAACAAACCGCAAAAGAGATGGGACGGGTATATGGCATAGATGTCGCGGTCATGGGAAGTGTATTATTATACCAGGTTGAAACATCCGTTTCCAACGGAACAAAAACCGCAAGATACCAGATAGGAACAGAAATCCAGGACAATATCGAATACCTGAATTGGGCTGCTAAAAATCCCAATCCAACACCGGGCCAGCTTGCGTCTGCGCCTCCTGCAAAAATCTCATCACCTAAATATTCTGAAAAAGACTACGCTGTATCCAACCATAAGAAGGTAGGCTTTGTTCAGCTTTCATTTCGGATTGTTGATGTTAAAACAGGAGAAAACATTCAGGTAAGAACTATAGAACGCAAAGAAACGGTTGAGGATGATACAAGCGCAGGTCTACCGGAAGCTAATGTTAAATATGATCCTCTCGTAATCCCCACAGATACCGAACTTCTCCAGAAAATGACGAGTGAAGTAGTTGCTGAACTCGGGAGAGAAGCTTTAAAGCCCTTAAACAATCTTGAAAAAACAAATTTTCAAGACGGTGAGCAGTATTTGAAAAGAAGAGAAAAAATTCAGGCTGCCGAAAGTTTTGTTGACGCTATTTTTGATGAAAAAATGAAAATGGTTCTAGGTTCTCCTCTGACCAAAAAAGCAATGGAGCATCTTGATGATATTTTCCGTAATTATAAAGAAAATTGATGAACACTAAAAATTGCTTTGTATGAGTCCGGCTAATTGGGTTCGATGTCGTATTCGTATCAATATAATTATATTAATTGACCGAGCATTATGCGCTTTTCATATTATCAGTCTCAAGGCGGTTTGCTTTGCATTTAAGATTATCCGGAGCAAAATATTGATGAGAAGATTGTATTGCCTGCTGATTATATCAGCCGCTTTATCTATTATATCACCTCCTAATTTGTATGCACAGAAAAAGGTTCTGGCAATTTTCAACCTTACTGCAGCAAATATCGAAGCCATGGGTTATAACGGGGAAATCCTTCATGCTCTCATTTCATCTATTGAAACCGACAAGAGTATCGATCTGTTGCCAAGAAGGGAAATAGAAGAGATGCTTTTCAGAACTGACATTAATCTGGATAACTCTGAAAAAGCCGTGATTTTGGCCGGAAAAGCGCTTGGAATAAATTTTGTTCTTTTCGGGGAAGTTACCAAAAAAGGATCTATGATAGTAACACGGCTTAACTTGATGGATATTGAAGGCAAAACCATTCTGAATAGCTGGAGTGTGGTTTTTACGGACCACGATTCCATTCTTAAAAAAATTCCAAAAATTACTGAAGAGATAAGTACTGCTCTTTCAAATTGGAAAAGATCGTCAGGTAGCATAACAAATGAAAACAGATTGTCTCAATCAATAGATCTTGATTACCTTAATGTAATAAACGAAGGCGATTCGGTTGGTCTTTCATGGAAAATAAACACGCAAAAATCATCTTTATCATATAATGTCTATCGTTCGGAAAACAGTGATGGCCCTTACCAGTTCGTAGGAAGTACTTCGGATTGTTTTTATAAAGATACCACGGTTAAAAAAGGACAGTCATATTACTACAACATAGGAATAATAGCTGAAACGGAACCGGAGATAAAAAGTTCTCATACCACGCAGATACAGAATGTCGGGCAAAGAGTACCGCGTCCTCCTCTGGTTATGGGTGCGAAAGGCTATATCAAAAGAGCCGAAATTAAGTTTGTTCCATCGCTTAAAAACGAACAGGATTATTTTAACATAGTAAAATATAATTTATACCGTAAAAAAAATGAAAATGACTGGGAAAATATCAAAACGGTTGATTCAAAAAACATGACACAGACCGATCCGATTATTACGGTTATAGATGAAAGCGGTTTAAATGACGGCGCAAATTATACCTATGCGCTTTCAAGCACCGATGATTCAAATATTGAAAGTCCTCTTTCCGACCCTGTTTCAATTTCTACGGTAAAAGCTCCTGTATTAACTCTTGTAAGAGATGATCTGTTAAGAAAAATAAATCTTTCCTGGACATTTGTGGAAAACGCATCGGGTTATAGTCTTTATAGAAAAACAGAAAATGCGTCCTGGGAAAAAGTAGCCGATATTACTGAGGTCTTAACAACAAATTTTTCTGATGTAAAAAATATATCCGACGGCATACAGTACATCTATCGAATCACTGCTTATGATGACAAAAAGGAATCCGGCTGCTCGAACGAAGTTAAAGGAAAAACAAAAGAACTTCCCGGTTTTCCGGAAAACCTTCAATCTCAAGATAGTTTGGCTAAATCGGTTACTTTAACATGGACTGCTATAGAAGACCCTGATATCGGCGGTTATAATATTTACAGGGGTGCTGACTGCAATAATATGCAAAAAATTGCATCGATTAAAAACTATAGGTCAAACACATATTTCGACAAAGGTGATGCTTTAAAACCACTTGAAGACGGGAAAAATTATATATATTCATATCTTGAAAAAGGTGATGCCTTAAAACCGCTCGATGACGGGAAAAAATATTTCTATGCAATATCTGGTTTTAACCTGTTTGATGCCGAAGGGAAGCGGAGCAATTGTATTGAGGCGGAAACAAAATCAGCATCTGTTAATTAGTAGAGCCAGTTTCAAAACGTCCCATTTTAGCCGATCTCTGCGTTGGGCGAAAATTTTAATCCTCTAAATACTCCATGTATTCCTGCGGTTAAAATTTTCATCCGCCTTGACCTTGACCAAACTGAAACGTTTTGAAAGTGGCTCAGTAGTAAAAAAAGACCATTAACGCTAAAACGTTTATCAACTCACTCGCTTTAGAATTTCATATAAGCTGATTTGCAGCCGCAGAACAAAGGCCATTTTAAAATCCATGCGGTTCGGATTCGCTCTTATACCCCCCAATATTGACTCCGATTAGATGTTATGTAAAAATTCCTCTCGACTTCGTTGCTAAGAACGCCATTTGTGGTATAGAATTACTCTTCACGATGTGCTTAACTATGGAGCCAGTTTCAAAACGTCCCATTTTGGCCGATCTCTGCGTTGGATGAAAATTTTAATCCTCGAAATACTCCATGTATTCCTGCGGTTAAAATTTTCATCCGCCTTGACCTTGACCAAACTGAAAC
>Ga0180732_1000857_pt1 | contig 21957 bp, 18 predicted proteins | sample KR11_01MetaG_FD_148674 | JGI IMG/M metagenome (GOLD analysis project Ga0180732, IMG submission 148674) | Groundwater microbial communities from the Olkiluoto Island deep subsurface site, Finland - KR11_0.1 MetaG | ecosystem: Environmental > Aquatic > Deep subsurface > Groundwater | place... | reverse complement strand
TCTATTATGAATCGCGGCAGCAACACCACCAAAAACTGCCCAATTTAATTTGTCAGCTAACAATTCCCAAATTTTTACTACAACGAGCTTTTGAATTTGTTGTTTGGCTTCTTGTTTGTTTATAAAACTACCTTATTAAATCATCAACGCCAGCATTAAGGGCTTTCGCCACTTTTTAGTGTATTAAGCGTGTTTGGTGTTTGTGTAATAGCCTCGCAAGGTTCGACCTTGCGAGGCTTGTGAGGCGAATTGGTCGCAATTACTGGACGAAGCTCGAACCTATTTTGAACAAAATTCTGACTGATTACCGCGCTTCGCGCGGCAGAAACTGAACGCTCGGGCGGGGCGGGAAGGAAAGGGGGTTGGAGGGGGAAGGAATTTTTGCCCGCCCTCGCTTTCGCCGTTTCTTTTTTCGTCGCCGCCGAATTTCGTGCCAGTGAAACTGGCGCGCCGTCTAATATACGAGTATATTAAATTAATTTTTTAATTATTTCAACCGCACTAATATAACAAAGATCGGATTTTGTTTGGTCTAATTTTTCAAACTCCCTTATTTCTTTCCCCGGATGTATAAAATTGCGATATATCCTTGATATATTGCCAAGGTGGACAAACAAGTCACTCATTATTTTGCCTTGCTCAAAATAACTCAATAAATCGCCGAGATCGCAATCGTATAAATCTTTTTGTATTGCTTTGTTTTGTATTTGATAAGTTATTTTTTTCATCTTTTTCTTTTCACAATGATATATCAATAAAGCCTCAACCAACGAACCAGCCATTACAATTACTGATTTTGCGTTCCCCACCAAATAATTGAATGTAAGCTCGTTAAAATCTCTTTCCAAAAGAAATTTGAATTTTTTATTAATTTTTCGGATTTTAGGAAGTATTTCAAAATAGCCGATTTTTTCTAATTTTAATATGTCTATGTTTTCAAATCCCTCTATCCATTTTTTATTTATCTTCGTATTTTGAGCTTTCTCTATCGCTTTTTCAATATAACTATTTATCTCATAAACAGCCACGAAGTTATCTATTTTTTGATTCGTTTTGCGAATATATCCTTTTTCTATCCATTGTTTTTTTAATGACTCGGCTTTTTGCTCGTCCGCACACATTAAAACTTTGAATTTCCAATTTGGGATAGCGACTTGATTGTTTTTTAAGCCCGACTCTTTTTTGATATTTGTAAAAAAGTTTTTCAGTTTTCCGATGACATAATCGTTTTCCTTTTGTATTAAGCTAACAGCGTTTTTATAGTTTTGTTCAATGGCTTCCTGCTCGCTTATAATTCCGAGTAAGTTTTGATAATTTCTGTCAATTATTTCGTCTTTAGCATCCGCCTTTTTTGCCTTTTGAATAAGATCAAACGCTTCTTTGATTTTCCCTTTTGATTTTTTGATGTTTGATAGATTATTTAAAATAGCAGAGTTTTTTCCTTCTCTGGGAAAAGATAAAATTGTCTCGTATATTTCTTCGGCTTTTTGCTTGTCTCCCATTTCGTCGTATGAGTACGCAACTTCAAAAATAATGGGGACAGATTCAAGTTTTTTGTCCGCCTCAACTATATCTTTATATTTTTTCTCTTTAAATAATTCTAAAACAAAATTTTCTGATTCTGTATGTGCATCATCAAATTTCTCTTCGTCATAAAGATTTTTCAATGTTTTTATCTTTTCCTTGATTTCCTTGCTGTTCATATAGACAACGCTTAAAATTATCCGTTTAACTTATCCTTTTAAAAACTCATATTCAACTTTTGAGAATAAACTGCTCGGCATACTGTTTAATTTTTTTTGAGCAACTTTTATTGCTGGCTCCGACTTATCAATTCCAATCCAATTGCGGTTTAATTCTTGCGCCGCAACAAGTGTAGTTCCTGAACCGCAAAAACAATCAAGGACCAGATCGCCCTCATTTGAGGAAGCTCCTACTATAAACTTCAGCAAGTCAAGATTTTTTTCCGTAGGATAATCAGGATATTGCGGGTCTTTGAATTCCCAAATATCCTGCATTTTTTTTCCATCTCTCTCATCAACAAAAATCTTTTTTCTCGGCACACCATTTGAAGACCACTCGATAAGTCCTTGCTTATCCCATTCTTCCAGAATGGCTGGATCGCTCCGCCAGTGTCGGCCTTTAGGTGACCTAATTCCTTTCCATTCCTTGCTCGTATTGCGGATCATTCAAATATTTTCCTTTCAAGGATTTTGATATAACTGGATAATGTCGTGGCATCAACCCCTGTACGATAATACCACTGTTCTTTATAGGATTTCCATCCCGTTCGGTTTCCATCTTTGTTGTATATATCAAATTCGTCTTTTGTTAGTAAAACATTTCTTTTCCCACTGTTGTTTAGCTCCCTTTTAACTTCATCTATTATATGGGTATGATTTTCGACTAACGATTTAATCAAATCTGCAAAGCGTTCAGACAAGGGAATTGTATTCTTCGCTGAAGGAGTGGCTATTTTTACACTAATTTTACTGCGGTCAATATACTGCGAGTTGGTCTCATCTAATTTTCCCCCAAGAAGAGTGAATAATAGGCATGCCCTATAAAACTCAATAACATAAAATTCGGTGGAATTTATTCGTTTCAGAACTTGCTTACAAATCTTTTCTATTGTGATAGCATCGGTGTTTTCAAACGAAAAGATTGCCAATTTGTTTTTCTGAGAATCCTTATCATTGTTTTGATATTGGTATGCTTTTTGGGCACGGTCAATAGTACCAATGCCTATTTTACAAACATCTTTGATGTTGTGCTCATGAATGTATAAAATTTGTCTTCCATTGTCATCCATATAATTTTTATATTTGATATAAATAGGTTCTCAAGATTAGTATGCTCATAACATTATAATCTTTATACATCTCGGAAAATTCTTCGTACATTTTACTATAATTTAATGAACATAAATAGCCATCGAGTATTATGATTTTCTCGGCTTTCACGTTTTTCGTCCCTTTGGGGTTTATCGCATCGTTGAACTGTGCGTTTTGGTGTCCGCCAAAATCGGTTAGAAATTTTGCCTCGCCAATAACATACTTTCCATTGAAGCGACCAATAAAATCCAATCCCTTATTATGTTTATAGTTCAGATGTTCGCGGGCAAAAGCCATCATTTCCGCATCACTGGCATTCAAGACGGCGTTTCCTTTCGCTTTCAAAAATTCATCGAGTTTTACCGGCTGAATTCCTAATGCTTTCTTGTTAAGCCAGCGTTTGAAAAGCGGACCAATTTGTCGATTTGTTTCCTTCGGTTCAGAACAACGAGCAAAAATTTTATCAAGCCCCATTTCATACAAGCGTCCAGAAAGTCGGGCAGAGGTTGCAGGGTTTCGCTCCAATGCAGTTTTATCTCGTTTTAGGTAAGCAACATAAGAATCTTTAATCGGAAACAAATCTAGTTTCAAAAGATTTTTCATAAGCGTAACATTGTCCCGCTTTTCAAATGCCCTTTCTACGCCCTTCCAAAGTTCGCCGTTTGGTTCGCGTATTCCGTCCGGAATTGTCGGATATACTTGAAATAAATCGTCCAAGTAGCTCCGCTGACTTGCGTATTCAATGCTTAATTGTGTCCAATGGTTTATGTTCTTTTTCATAAAATTATTTAAACAATTCCGCCGTCGGCACACCGAGGGCTTTGGCTATTTTTTCTAATGTGTCCACGGTTGGGTTGGGATTTTCGCCTGTTTCTATCTTAACAACGGTATTTAACGCCAAATCAGCGTCTTTTGAGAGGCGATCTTGCGAGATTCCTTTTTTGATTCGCAATTTGCGGATATTTTCGCTAACTGTATTTGCCATATTGTTTTGACTTTGATAAACTATTATAATACACTACTTATATTAAGTGTATATCAATTTGCTTAATATAATGGTATCAAAAATATTAAAATTTGGCAAACAAAAAGGGAGTTCCACTGTGTCGCCTGCGCACGGGTTGGGCGGGGCGAGCGGGCAACCAATCGCCTCTGAATTTGAAAAAAGTTTAAGTTGGTCGGGGTGCGGGGAATTGAACCCCGTGTTTCTGCGTCCCGAACGCAGCGTGATACCGATTCACTACACCCCGGGTTTTCCAGGCGACCACAAGGGATCGCCCCTACTTAGAAGACAATTGTAGCGTGGATTGTGCTAAAATACAACAAGGTTGTCCCCGTAGTTCAACGGATAGAATAGGCGCGTCCTAAGCGCTTGATGGCAGTTCGATTCTGCCCGGGGACACAATAAAAAGATCAAAAATCAAATATCAAAGATCAAAAATAAGAAGATGGATTTGAAGCGTTGAAATTATTTGAGTCCGATTGTATATAGGGTTGGGGAGGCTTCGGGATTGCCGAGGTTGGTGAGGATGACTATTTTGGAATTGTCAGGCCAGGGTACGGCGAAGGTGTCGATGAAAGGACCGGCGTAGACCGTGATACGGTTTGATCCATCTGTATCCATTATGATTATTTTCTTATCGTTTATATATAGCAGATGACTTGAATCAGGCAGCCATGAGATTTGTGAGTTAGAATCAGACAGCACAATCGGTATTTTCATATTCGTATCTTCTTTTGTGTCGTATACGTACACTTCTCCTTTTGTGATTTGTCTTTTTTCAGCAAGCGAATCTATACCCAGTCTGCGGGGTTTGATAATGAGAGGTAATTGAGCTGAGATAGAAGCCTCATAAAGAATTTTTGTTTCGTCAGGAGACCAGGCCAGAATGGAAAAATTATCGGCGATAAGCTTGTGTGTATTTTCTTTTATATCAGCAAGCAGGCTTCGCTCTTTTTGCTGTTTTTCACGGCGCCAGCTATCTTCTACGCTTTGCAATATAGCAGTTACATCTTGCGGATCTTCATTGAGCCGGTCAGTTTTCAGTAAATATGTGCTTATGTTTTGGGTTGAATCCTGAATTTGCGCGAGTATTTGGGTTCCATCGAGAGACCATTTCAGCTTGGCTTGGGAGAAGAGAGTAGCCGTATCATCGGCTATTTGAGTTGAGGAGCTTTGCAGGGTAAGTATAGAAACAGAAATGGTATTGGTATTCATATTTAGTATATAGATGCCATTTTTACGGCTGGCCGCATCCGAAGCTATTTGATAGGCTATTTTTGTCCCGGATGGATCTATGAGAGGGTTTAATACGGGTGTTGTCGCGATACTTTCAAGTCTAGGCGCTACCGGGAACAGGAGCGCTTCAGTTTTTGTGACAACTTCTGTTTCAATTTTTAGTTTTTTTTGCCAGGGAAAGTAGCCTTCTTTCTGGATTTTTATATCATATATACCGGGCGGAAGATTAATAGTGTTATTTGTAGCGGTTGTAAGATGGTTATCTATGAAAACTTGCGCGCCATTAGGATAACTATTTACAACCAATAAGCCGGTTTTGTTTATTTCCGGTATATTTTGTTTGAATGATATACGATAACCTTTGCCATAAAGAATTGCGAATAGGGTACTAATAATAAGAAAGGAAAGAATTGATATAGCAAAAATAATTTGTTTCTTCATGTGGGCAGGTTTGATTATACTCTCTCAATATACCACTTCGCAATCATTTTGTATAAGCTTGGCATATACTTACCTGAACTTTTTAAATGAAATTAAATTACTATAATAATCTAAACTACAAAAATGATTGCTACGTTAGGTATTATAAATTTTTTTTAAAAAATAGAGGTGTATAAAAACCCTTGCAACTAAACTTGTGCGACGTTATAATCAGTATGAGGTGAAGCTAAAATAAATGTTTTGATATTGTAAGGATATAGTGTGATATGGTTAATAATTCAAAATTTAAAAGTCAAAAGTCAAAAGCACAAGTAAAAAATCAAAAGTAGTTTCTATCATGTTTGACTTTAAGTTTCCAACTACAAAGCGTATAGGAATTGATCTCGGAACCGCGAATACGGTGGTTTATGTGGTGGGCGAGGGAATTGTTCTAAATGAGCCAACTGTTGTAGCCGTGATCGCAGAGGAGAATCGTGTGGTAGCAGTAGGGCACGAGGCTAAAGAAATGCTCGGGCGGACTCCGGGTAATATTGTGGCGCTTCGGCCGCTTCGGGACGGCGTGATCGCGGATTATACAATCACCGAAGCAATGCTTTCATATTTCATTGACAAGGTTTGTGGCAGGGCGCGGTTTTTCAAGCCGGAGGTGATGGTTTGTATTCCTTCAGGGGTTACACAGGTTGAGAGGCGCGCTGTACTTGACGCGACTATGTCAGCCGGGGCCAAAAGCGCTTATCTTATTGATGAGCCTTTGGCTGCGGCAATAGGCGCGAAAATACCAATTGCTCAAGCAGCAGGGCATATGATTGTAAATATAGGCGGAGGATCTTCGGAATCGGCGGTTATTTCACTTGGCGGCGTTGTGGTGCATAGTTCGGTGCGTGTAGCGGGAAACAAAATTGATGAGGCAATATCTAATTTCGTTAAAAGGAAACATAATTTATTGATCGGGGAAACTTCAGCTGAAGTTATTAAGATAGGGATTGGTAATGCTGTTCCTACACAAGAAGTAGATAAGCGCAAGACTATTGAAATTCGAGGGCGAGACACGATTACGGGTTTACCGCGGACTATTCTATTGGATGAGTTCGTTGTCGGTGATGCTATCAGGCCGGTCCTTATGGAGATAGTCAGGGGGGTTAAGGAGGTGCTTGAGCAATGCCCGCCGGAACTCGCGAGTGATATTATCGATAAGGGTATCGTGATGTCAGGGGGCACGTCGCTTTTGGCAAATTTTGATAAATTAATGACAGAGATGACAGGAGTGCCTTGTCATGTGGCTGAGGACGCGCTTTTGTGTGTAGTGCGGGGAACAGGTGTGGCAATGGAAAATATTCAGTTGTATAAGAGAAGCATAAACAGGAGGTAAAAGTAATTTTCAATTTTCAATTTACAATTTTCAATGAATGATTCAATTTCCAATTTTAAAATATTTTATCCTGTAATAATAGAATATATTGGCAGGAACGAGATTTTTTTTCTGGTACAAAGTAAGTTTTCATAATTGGATGATGGCTTATATTAATTTTTATCCAGTAACGATATTAGTTGTTGGCTTTAAAGCTAGTGGGTTATAATAGGAGGCTGGGAATTGATGATATTTTATGACCGGAATAGTAGGTTTGGGAGGTTTTTGTTTTTATTGAATTATATTTATGGTACTTCGTGAAATATGTTGATGAAAAATTATGTATTGGGTGTGGGAGTTACAAATGAAACAGAAGATAATATCTTGGAGTATTTGTTATTGGGTTTGAAACAACATGCGCGGAAATATTTTATAGTCACCCTCAACCCCGAGATAGTGATTTACGCGCAAAATCATACACGTTATAAAAAAATCCTAAATGAGGCTAAAATTGCTTTACCTGATGGAATTGGTGTTTTTTTGGGAAGTGCGTTGATGGGGATCCCTCTTAAGGAGCGGATTACAGGGGTGGATTTCATGGAAGAGATCTGTAGGAGATCGCCGGAACAGCCTTTGCGTATGGGGTTTTTGGGCGGAAGAGAAAGGGTAGCAGAGAGGACGGCTGAGTGCTTGAAAACAAGATACCCGTGGATAGATGTTGTTTTTGTTGGAGAGGAATGGCCTCAAGTCGTCAAGTCGTCAAGTTATAAAGTCGTCAAGTCGTCAAGTCGTCAAGTCGTCAAGTCGTCAAGTCGTCAAGTCGTCAAGTCGTCAAGTCGTCAAGTCGTCAAGTCGTCAAGTGATAGTGAAAATGGACATGAAGGCTTTGGACTTGAAGACCTGAAGACTTCGATTCCTATTATGGATATTCTTTTCGTGGCTTTCGGGCATCCGAAGCAGGAGGAGTGGATCTATGAGAATCTCGAACATCTGCCGGTTAAAGTAGCGATGGGAGTAGGGGGAGCATTTGATTATATCAGCGGGAGAGTCGAGCGAGCGCCATTTATGATACGGGCAATGGGAATGGAGTGGTTGTATCGCTTGATAAAGGAGCCGTGGAGATGGAGGAGGCAGTTGGCTCTTGGGAGATTTGTGTGGCTGGTGGTAAAAAAGTTCATAAAGTTATAAAGTCATCAAGTTATAAAGTCGAAAATCTTGAGTCTAGGCGGGGATTTGTCGGTAGAGTTTTTTTGGTTTGATTTGGGTGTGTTATAATATATTTTACTGATGAGGATAGCTATTGTTAATTCCAATTATGTAAGTATAAATAAGCTTACAAAAAAGGGTACAGAGATATTTGATTATATTTTAATTCGTTCCCTCGCGCGGCAAGCTAAAAAAAATAACCTTGAAATTACCGCTTTTGCTTCGGGTGACTCTCTTTTACCGGTACCCATAGAAAGTATTGGTTATAAATCCAGTATGGAAGATAAAGATATTGGCAATGAGCATCATAAAAGTTTTGAGGTCGCTCTTGTTTCAAGAGCTTTTAGTAGTCCGAACAGGTTTGATTTATATCATGTTAATATAGGGAACGGCGATACTGCTTTGTCATTTGCACAATTTGTAAAAAAGCCAATTATTGTAACGATGCATGGCGGCCTTGAAGAAAAATATAATGAAAAATATTTGTCGCTTTTCCGTAATTTGAAAAATATATATTACGTTTCTGTATCAGATGCCCAGAGAGTGCCTATGCCTGATCTTAATTATATCGCGACAATATATCATGGCATAGATATAAAGCGTATATGGAAATTTGATCCGATAGGTGGCGATACAATTGTATGGGCGGGTCGCGCTATTGCCGATAAGGGTATAGATACTGTAATTAAAGTGATTAAGAGGGTAGGCAAAAAAGCAATTTTGTACCCTATGGTAAAAACAGAGTCGCCAGGATGGATCAAGAGGCTGGAGAAGAATGGTAAGAATGTGAATAGCAATATTGATATTCGCTGCTCGCGCAGTAGGCATGAGCTTATGTCTTCGTTTCAACAGGGAAAATTGTTTTTGTTCCCCATACAATGGGAAGAGCCTTTCGGACTCGTCATGATTGAGGCTATGGCATGTGGAACGCCAATTGTTGCTTACGCACGGGGATCGGTACCTGAGGTTGTTGTTGACGGGGAAACAGGATTTATTGTCAACCCTTCAAATGAAGATATAAGAGGAAACTTCATCATTAAAAAAACCGGCATTGAAGGTTTGTGCGAGGCGGTTGATCGGATATACGCGATGTCAAAAGATGAATATATGGTGATGCGAAGGAAATGCCGTACACATGTAGAAAAGAATTTTACTTCCGAAAAGATGGCGTCGAACTATATAAATCTGTATAAAAAGGTACTTGGTCAGAGTTAGCTGGTGATTTTTTGATACACTTTTTCGTATTCATTTACCATGCGCTCGATGGTGAAATGATTCTCGACGTGCCTGCGGCAGTTGAGACGCATTTGACGATATTGGTCGGGGGGCATATTGTAGATCCGCTTTACAGCTTCAGATAAGCCATCAATACCTGTTTTTTTGATGATCCAATCGCCGCGGATATCCTGATTCGAACTGCTTAGGATGAATCCAGTCTTATTGTCTATGACTTGCTCCGGCAATGCTCCTTTTGCATACGTTATAACAGGTGTTCCGCAAGCCATTGCTTCTAAAGGCACCAAAGGGCAAGAATCCTCATAGGTTATCGGCATGAGTAAGGCTTTTGCTTTGCTTAGTATATTAAACCACTCAGGGCTTTCGTGAGGAAGCATACCGAGATAATGAATATTTTTGTGCTGATGCGTAAGATTTTTTATTCGTTCTTCATATATTTGGTGTCCTTTACCGGCAATATGAAAAGAATATTGCGGCAAGTTTTGTGCTAATTCTAAAAATATATCGATACCTTTATCTTGGTGTAATCTGCCGAGAAATAAGAAATAATCTTGATTATTGTCTTGAAAGGGGTATTTGTTTGTTTCTATGCCATTATAAATTACAGGGATTTGTTGTGTGAGGGGAAATTGTGAGGCTTGTGAGTGAGACAAGGCGGAGAAGTGGATTTTATTATCGTAAAACTTATAAATATCTTTTTCAAAAGCGTTATAGTTGTTGTGACATGTAAATAAAACAGGCGTTTTAATAAGATTGACATAAGGCATTGCTAGATAAATAGGCGCTGTTTGTAAATGGATGAGATCGAATTCATGTGCTTTATTGAAGATCTCTCCGATATAAATTTGTTTCATCCCTTGATTTGCTTTTGTTATCAAATCATTGTCAGCTATATTTGAATCGACTGTAAAAGGCGGCAAATTCAGATCTATAATTTTTATGTTGGGGAGATGTGATCCATAGGCCGCAAAAAGAGTAATTTCATGCCTGGAAGCAAGATGCGTAATTAGCTTTATTGTAACCGTTGAGGAAGCAGCTATTTGATCGGATGCAGGAGGGAAAGTCGTGCGATTTGATGTGAAGTAAGCGATTTTCATAAAATAGGATGTTTAATGTATTCAGTAAAGACCCGCTCATAATTGTCAACCATCTTTTCTGTAGTGAAATTTTTCTCAAAATGCTCCCGGCAATTTTTTTTCATTTGTTTGTATTCAGATTCATTCATACTATAGATTTTTTGAACGGCTTCGCCTAAGCCTTCGATGCCTGTTTTTTTGATGATCCAATGTCCACGAATATCATTTTTGGAACGATTGACCAGAAATCCGGTTTTGCCGTCAATAATTTGCTCCGGTAATGCTCCTTGGGAATAGGCGATGACAGGCGTTCCGCAGGCCATGGATTCTAATGGGACAAGCGGACATGGGTCTTCATAGGAAATCGGCATGATAAGTGCCTTGGCTATTGATAAGAGATTGATTGCCTTGTCGTGGGGTAGTTCTCCAAGGAAGGTAACGTATTGATTGTCAATTAAGGGTTTGAATTTGCTAAAATATATCTCATCGGTAATATCAACTTTTGCTGCGACAGTGAGTTGTTTCTTTAATTCATGCGCTACTATTGCAGCATCTACCCCGCCTTTGTTTTCGCTAATGCGTCCCAGAAATATGAGATTGTTTTGTTGAGATGGCTGTTCAGGTCGCGCATAGTAGTTAATATCTACGCCGTTATAAATTGTTGCAAGATAGTTGAGTTCGGGTAAATCTTTACGTTGATTATTGGAGAGGGCAATGTGACCGAGTTTTTTATGTTTTTTGAATACGATTTGTTGATATTGTAAGCTAAGAGGCATATGGTGGACGGTGATCGGCTTGGGATTAATCAGGTCAGCGAAGAGAAGAAGCCGCCAGCTAGCATGATTGTTAATAATATCGTATTTTTTATTTTTTAAGAGAGGAAGGGCTTCAGCTATGGATAGTAGTTTTGCGGTTTCTCTCATTTTGGCGTCAATTATAAATTCGGGGATGGAACGCAGGCAGGCAGGCGTGATTGGTATAAGGTTATAATATTTTTCTTTTTTTGAGTCGCCTGAGGCAAATAAGTCAACTTCATGTCCGCGCTTGCCCAAACCATGGGCGATATGATAGACAATCCATTCCGTTCCTCCATATTTTTGCGGCGGGATTGATTCTTCAACAGGAGCAATAATCGCTATTTTCATACAAGAGTCTACATATTAGTTTAGAGGAGTTTTTTGTAAACTGCAAGGAATTTCTCGACAGTTTTGTCCCAAGAGTAATGCTCTTTGATAGTGAAGGCTGCGTTTTCCGCGACTTTTTTGCGCAGAATAGAATCAGTCAGCGCTTTCTCGATTGTTCTTGCTAAAGACTTGCGATCATGCGTATCAACTATAAATCCGTTCAGGCCATCAACGATGATTTCTCTGCTGCCGGCAACACTTGAGACAATTGGTATAGTTCCGCAGGCCATTGCTTCCATAGTGGTTAAGCCGAAAGGTTCGTATCTACTCGCTATGATAAACAGGTCGCTATTGCGGTAATAGGCGGGAAGGACTGTATCATGCGGTACAAGACCGATCATGGTTATACGGTTGGTGAGCTTGTGCTCATCAATGCTTTTTTTTATTTTTATTTGGGCTTCTTTTTCTTCCGGGGAGAGGTTCTCTCCGCTTCCTCCGCTTCCCATGTAACAATGGAAATCAATTTTATTTTTCAATAAAGCGAGGGCATCAATTACCCGATCCAGTCCTTTTGCCGGTACCATGCGGCTGACTGTCAGAATTGAATTTGATTTGAGACCAAGTTCCTGATCGTAATTTGTTCTGGTAGTATTGAATACCTCGGTATTGATACCGGGATAGATAACTTGGATTTTTTCAAAGTCTTCCACCATATAATGTTCGAGGATTTGAATACGGCTTGTCTCGCAGAGGACAATAATAGCATTGGCTTTATTCATGATTTTTTGTTCGGAGGCGATGCGTAGATGATAGCGGTAGATTGGTTTTAATTTTTGAAGAGGAGTGTCTGAGGCAGTCATCTCTAATTTTTTTTGTTTCCCCAGCGTATGCGGTGTGTGAACATGGGGAATATTGAGCATTTTACTCAGAATAATTCCGGCGTAGCCTCCGTCCCAATAGTGCGAGTGTATTAGATCATAGGATCTTCTTTTTTTTATATTGTAATTAATAAAGTTGTTCACCATTTCAGGCAGAAGTTCGTACATTCGTTCTTTTTGGACAAATGTATTTGGTCCCGTAGGGATGCGGATAATCTTGACATTTTTGAAAATTTCTTCTTCATCCGGTAAATTATCAAATTTCCTGGTGATAATGTCGACATAAATATTTTTTTTGCCTAAGGCTTTTGCCAGTTCAAGCACGTAAAGTGTTTGCCCGCCGGTATCGGTTTTGCCAAGTTGAGGAGGATAGGTTACATAGCCATGTGGATTGAGCATGCAGATGCGATGAAGTTTCTTGTTATTCATTTATGAGATTTTAGTATTTTTGCGTGCGATTGTAAAGTAATAGAATGATAAGAAATATGTAATGAGAAGTAGAGATTTATGTCCTTATAACCGTAATATTTCGTACTATATAACTATATGCGTATTACTATGGGTGGTTTGGGGATAAGGTGGGGATAAGGAGGCATAAGTCATCAAGTCTTCAAGTCTTCAAGTCATCAAGTCGTCAAGTCGTCAAGTCTTCAAGTCTTCAAGTCTTCAAGTCATCAAGTCTTCAAGTCATCAAGTCTTCAAGTCATCAAGTCTTCAAGTCATCAAGTTTGTAAAGTTGTTTGTTGTTGGTTTTTGTTGAATAATTGGGTTAAGAGGTGGTAAGATAGAAAAGAGAGTTTAAAGGGGTTGAATTTTATGACAGGGGATACTTTGTATTTAAAAAATGAGGGGCAAAAGGAGTATCAAGACAGTTTGCGTAAGGGGGAGGATTTTATAAAAAAGTTGCGGCCTGATGCTCGACAGGCGCTTGAGGATGCATTAAAATCCGGGAATCCTGAATATATCGCAGCTATGGCCAATGTTTTTCTTAAACGCGGGGTCAATCCGGAGGTTATTAAAAGTGCATTTGACGGTTTTAAAAGGAGCCTTGAGTTTCAGAAGAAACAGGGCGTGAAGCCATCGGAATCGGTAGCTAAAGTTAGTGAGTTGATATACCCCTTTGCTTTCAAAATGCGAAAATATAATACCTAACGTAGCTTTGAATTTATTGCAATTTAGATTTTGAAAACAATCTAATTTTGATTTTGAAAGCTACGGAGGCATATACTAATTATTCGCAAATTCGAAGCGGAGTGGTATAGAAAAGAAATTAGCTAAGTAAAACCGGATAATTGAGGAGTTTAATTCTTGTTATTTTCTTGTTATTGCGAGTGACGAAAAGGATTATTTAAAGAGATTGCTTCGTCGCCCACTATCGTGGTGCTTCTCGCAATGACATGTGCTTTGCAAATTTGAGAGTAATTGGCTTGAATAAGATATATGGCGGAGTTTAAGTTTTTACAGAATCCAATAACTAAAAAGTGGATTATTTTGGATCCGGCGCGATCGAAGCGGCCGAATGTGGGACATAAGGCAGAACAGATATGTCCTTTTTGTATCGGACGCGAAGGGGAGGAGCAGGAATTATACCGCGTAGGAGGAGAAGAGAGAGACAGTAATTGGCATATACGGGTTGTCAGGAATAAATTTCCATTTGCTCCAATTCACGAAATTGTTATTCATTCACCTGATCACCATAAAAATTTTGAGGAATTGCCGTTATCGCATATAGAGTTGATATTGGGTACTTATCGCGCGCGGTATTTGGAGAATCAGTCCCATGGGCAAGTATATATATTTCACAATCGGGGTATAGGGGGAGGAGAGAGTCTGCCGCATCCGCATACACAGGTGACGGTTATTCCGAAATCTGTAACGCTTGATTTGCCGCCTTTAGATACAACTTTTTATCCATCGAGCTTATTTTTTAAGAAGAAAAAAAAGGAAGAAACAGTAAATTCATCCCATTTTTATATTTATTGTCCTTTATTTTCCCAGTGGCCTGATGAGGTATGGGTTGTTCCGATGCAAAAGGGAAAATGCTTTGGTGATATTACTGACAAAGAAATTACGGATTTGGCATTTATACTTTCCAGGTTGATCGGTATTTTTGATTTGCGGCATGGGCATGAATTTCCATTTAATTTTTATATTTACCCAGGGAAAAATTGGTATTTGAGGATATTCCCTCGTATTAAGATATTGGGTGGTTTTGAGATGGGCTCCGGAATTGTCGTTAATACACAAGATCGCGCAGAGACATTTGCTTTCATAAAAGAACATTTTTTTGAACCTAATTTGGAGAAGATTCGCGTAGAACAGAAAGAGGATTACTGGAAAAGTGTATAATATTCATTGTTAAATTGTTATGGCGGGAAATAGTTACGGACAATTATTCAGGATAACAACTTTCGGAGAATCGCATGGCGGAGGTGTGGGAGTTGTTGTAGACGGGTGCCCGGCGAATTTAGAGATATCGGAGAATGATATTCAGAAAGAGTTGAACAGGAGAAAACCAGGACAGAGTGGAATAACAACTTCGAGGAAGGAGTCGGATACGATTCATATTCTTTCCGGTGTTTTTGAAGGCAAAACGACCGGAACTCCGATATCGCTTCTTGTATATAATGAAGATTTCCATTCTTCGGATTATGATAATTTGAAAGATGTATACAGGCCGGGTCACGCGGATTATACATATGATGTTAAATACGGGATGCGTGATTTTCGAGGCGGAGGGAGGGCGTCAGCTCGTGAGACATTGGCGAGAGTAGCTGCGGGAGCGATTGCAAAAAAATATTTAAAGGAAAAATATGGCATGGAGTTTTTGAGTTATGTTGAAAAAGTTGGAGATATTGATTCCAGTGTTGATTTGAATACCATAACATCAGAACAGATTGAGGCAAATATTGTCCGGTGTCCTGATAAAAATGCTGCCGAGAAGATGATCGCACTTATTGAATCAGTAAGAAATGACGGGGATTCCATAGGAGGAGTTATCAGGGGAGTTATCAGGAATGTGCCGGCAGGTTTGGGTGAGCCTGTTTTTGATAAGATACCGGCTGATCTCGCAAAGGCGATGATGAGTATTAACGCGGCGAAAGGATTTGAAATAGGATCAGGTTTTGCCGGAACGCGGCTTCACGGAAGCGAACACAATGATGAGTTTTATATCGCAACTGATGGAAAAATTCGTACTAAAACAAATAACGCGGGCGGTACGCTGGGCGGGATAACAACAGGTGAGAATATATATTTTCGGGTAGCTTTCAAACCGGTTTCGACAATTATGAAGAAGCAGAGGAGCGTGAATAAAGATAAAAAGGCGGTGGAATTTACGGCGAAGGGCCGGCATGATCCATGCGTCTTACCACGAGTGGTGCCGATAGTGGATGCGATGTCCGCCATCACGATATTGGATCATATTTTGCGGAATAAAGCGTATTTAAAATAATCTCAAATGCGGTAGAAAATTCAATTGGTAATGTCAGGAGTCGTAAATATTGTATTGTATTAATTTACTTGTTAGTATAAATATACCACTCCGCAATCATTTTGCAAAAATTAAGAAAAAGCAGAATTTTTTATAAAGCAGAATATGAAATGTATAAAAGCAGGAAGAATAAGAACAATTTTGATTTTGTTTATTTTGTTTATTACTTCGCTAATTTTTACTTCCATGATATATGCCTTTGACGCTCCCAGAATTTATGTAAAAGAATTAAATATAAATAAAACTTCCTTTAATGCCGGAGATAGTATCAGTGGTGATTTTTTGATGTGGAATACGACAGATGGAATAGCGGCGGATCTGGATTACAAAATATCCCTGATAAAAGACCGCCAGGTTTTCGGAGAGCAGATTTTCCCCGTGTCAGAGCAGATTTATCCTGATAAAACATATAAGCAGAATTTCACCTATGCTATACCGGCAAATATTTCAAGCGGTAGATACATAATGATGATACGTCTTTATATGAAAACAGGAATGCCTTTAAATTGGGGCGAAAAAGAGATCACCATCAGCGGAAACGATAATATGCTGAGAATTATCAACGCCAAATTGATGCAAGGCGATAAAGAATTCGGGGTAGGGGTAGGCGTAAATTTTGATCCGAATGAAGACCCTCCGAAAGCAGTGTTCAGCGCGGATAACCCATCGGACAAAAGCATTGAATATGATTTGAAAGTAATCGTCTACGCAGTCCAATCGAATATGGAAGAAAAAGAAAGCTTCTCTGCTAAGAAAGGCATTTTAAGTTCGAAACAAAATAAAGATTTCTCCATAACCCTTCCCAAATACGACACCTCAGGAACTTATCTGGCAAAGATCGCTTTTTATGAGAATAACATACTTGTTTCCAACGAAGAAAGTTTCCGCTGGGTGATAAAAGGCCCGAGCGCCAGAATATTAAAAGTGGAAAGCGGCGAGGATTTTTTTCAAAAAGACAAAATCGTAAAAATAACCGTTGATTTTGTCGGTCCTTCCGATGGTTCCAGTCTGGAAGGCGCGAATCTTACGGTTAGCATTTTTGGCAAGGATGGCAAGGTTATGGCATCTTCGAATCGTGATATCAGGCCAGGCAGCAATGTCAGTTCAGAGTTTTTTGATTTAATGCCGAGCGCTGATGTGTTAAGCCCAAGAATTGAGGCAAAAATCGTTAAAGATGGAAAAGTGCTTGATAGCTATACCACTGAAATAAAAACCGCCGGCGATACAGATGAATCTGTAGTGCCGATTCAATCGCAAGAAAATGAAAGCAGCAGGATTGAAATTTTTTCATTAGTATTAATTATGATTTTATTATTAGTTTTTATTATAATTCTAAAATTTTTCGAAAATAAAAAGATTTTTATGTTTATTTTACTTACAATCTCGTTTGCTGCAGGAATGGGAATATTTTATGCAGTAAAAATAAATAATACCCTTGTAGAGGCTGAAGGGTTAGATGATCTTGCGATTATATGGAATGAACCGATAAATGATTCTGTCTATAATTTTGGCGGTAATATAAGTTTTAGCGGAGAAGCTAATGTAGCCATGTGTATAAACGGCGTTTCATCTTTAAGCGCGGAGAGCTATATTTGCGATCGGGATGATGGCAGCGGCAATTGCGTGCAGACTGACCCAGGCGATTTTGTTTCGGTTATTCCCAAGGGTTTGGTAAGAATTAAAGAGGGAGCGACGGATTATGTTTATGTTTTGGATGCCGGCGGAAGAGTTATGAAATACAAAGAATCGAATTTTGGCGCGGCGGGAACAATACCGGCGCCAGTGGCGGTGCTTGGCGGATCTGGAAGCGGCAACAGGCAATTTAAAGATCCTAATTCGATAATTTATGACTCAGTAAGCGGTTATATTTATGTGGCTGATACGGGAAATAATCGGATAGTAAAATTTAATCCGAGTGATTTTGCGGGAACATGGCGAACAGTCGGCGCCGATCGAGTTACAAAAATTAATCTTCAGTGGATTGAGAGTCCCGCAGGTTCAGGCAACTGGGTTCAGGATCACGGTACAGGATATAATCCTCTAAGTCCTCCGCTTGTAACGATTAGCGGAGGCGGAGGTGGCTCTGGCGCGACCGCCGAAGCGATGGTTACCGGAAGCGGCAAAGTGTGGGCTATCAATGTAACTAATGTGGGCAGCGGTTATTTATGGGATCCAAATATAACAATCGCGCGGCCTGCCGTCGGCAAAACAGCACATGCGTACGCTACGCGTGGTTTCACCAGTCCAATAAGCGTATTTTATGATTCGGCGGGAGCATATCTCTATGTAACAGAAAGAGGATCTAATAATCGAATCGTGAGGTTTAAGCCAAGCAATATAAGCGGGACATTTCGGGCGTTTGGAAATGGCTGGGGAGTTGGCAAAGGATATTTTAGGTCTCCGGGCGCGGTTTTTTATGATAAAAGCACCGATGGCGGCGTTGCGGGCGCGGGGTATATTTATGTGGCAGGCGGGTGGGGTAGTCAGATTATAAGATTTAAGGCGGCAAACATGACAGGAACATGGCAAAAAATCGGCGCAGACAGTCTGACTACAATCAGAGTTGACAATGGCGGTTCAGGTTATACTTCAATTCCAATCGTAGCAATTAGTGGTGGCGGCGCTATTACTAATGCAACCGCTACCGCAACTTTAGGAACAGGAGCGGACAGTGATAAGGTGGTATCAATTACGGTGGATACAGGCGGAATGGGCTATACTTCTGAACCTTCAGTAGCTATTAACGGGGGCGGAGGATCCGGCGCAACTGCGACTACATGGGATATTAGATCTTTTGCCGGTTCCGGCGTGGGACAATTCGGCAATCCTAAGGGAGTTTATTACGATTCCGGCACGGATTATATTTATGTTTCCGGCGGGGATAGCGTTGTTAGAGTTAAGGCTACTGGTAATATGATCAGCGGATCGCGCGTTAATCCGGTTACGGATTGGACGGATTTCGGCGAATACGGAAGCGGTACGGGTAGATTCAATTTGGTAAGAGGCACTATTTATAATTCGGCAACAGAAAATATTTATACTGCCGATGAAGGAAATTATCGAGTAGTAAAACTTAAAGAAGCTGAGGAATTTGCAACCGCAACCGCCATTATCAGCGGCGGCGCCGTAACCGATATTAATATAACTGATAAAGGAGAGGGTTACACATCCGTCCCGGTCGTAACAATTAGCGGGGGCGGGGGATCCGGCGCAACTGCTGTTGTTGATAAAATTGCCGGCAAAAAAGTGCGGAGTATCGCGATTACCAACGGCGGTTCCGGTTATACTTCGGCTCCAACAGTAACGATTAGCAAAATTGGCGATTGGTCTGAAATTGATTTTACTCCTCCGACTTCAAATCCTGATTTTTTCCCATACAGAATAGACACGACTGTTCCGGTAAGTTTTAGCGCGCCTTTTGCTCTGGGACCGAGCGGCGAAGCTTTTGCTAAAGTTATAGTAAGGGCTGTGGACGGGGAGGATAATTTTTATGAAACGGAAAGTTATGCGCCGATATTTATTACTACACCTCCCCCGACATATACAGTCAGCGGAAATATATTTATTGACGTCAATAAAAATAAATTAAAGGATGGAGGAGAAAGTAATTATGCGGCGGCGGCGCCGACTATAACAATAAACCCTAACGTTGGAACGATTAATACATTAGCTAATGGTACTTATACTATTACAAATTTACCTGCCGGGACGTATACCGTAAGCTATACATCACTTTCTGCCGGTTATTTTATGGTTTGGCCTAAGCCTCCATCTTTTCAGGTGACAGTTGGTCCATCATGTAATGTTGTTAATTCAGCAACAGGAGGCGAATGTTATTAATAATATATAGTAAAATATGAAAAATATATTAAATTGGCGTGTAGGCTATTTTTTAATTGTTTTTGTTTTTTTTATTATTTATTTAGCTTCATATACAATATTTGAAGTTAATGCTGTTGTTTATGATTCAGGAGAACTTTGTCTTGATACCGGATTTAATCCCATCAATGGCCTTAGTAATTGGGTAACCGGTAACTCGAATTTCAGACGAAATTATGGTCATGGTGTCTCGTCTTTGTGTCCTGGTTGTTGCGGAGCAGTCCCCGGGAGTTATTGGGTAAGAAATAATGCAGCAGACAAAGTGCAGAGGGTATTAACAGTAAAAACTCCTTCCTTGCCAAGTGCAGGAATGTACCAATTTACTATAAATTATTTGATCGGTGATGTCCCCTCCCAGGCAGATGAAAATATGCAAATCGTTATTGGCGGTGAAACCTTTGATTTAAGGGATGGAGTTGAGCTTGTAAATGCCAACGATTTGCGTGATTATTCGAATATTACTGTAAATTTAAATGCAGGTGTTAATAGTTTCGATATTAAAGGAATCGGAGATGACAGCGTGCAAGTGGAAGCCTTCAGGCTTGTTGAAGTTGTAGCAAGTCCGGGTAGTATCCGAAACCTTAATTTTGCTATTTCTAATTCCAAGTCGTGGATACAGACTTATGGATTGGATATCCGGGTTGACGGCGGTTTTTATAATCCCATACCGGCGACTGCAAACGTTGCCTGCGGGGGAGGAGCTTATTCTTCCGGAACAACAGGTTCGTTTATGAGTCCCGGTATTATTTTTTCAGGGGATGGGAGTTATGACTTCGGTCAAGGATACGCCTCAAGTAAGAATTGGGCGGTTGGGGGCATGACTTATCCTGAGGTCTTTGAAAGCACGAAACCTTTGAAAACTTCCACAGCGAATCTTTTGGCTACCGCGGCGAGATCAGGGACTACAGTTACAGAAATCAGAGGTTGTAATAATAATTGCAGGTTACCATCAGGATCAGGATTTTATCATATATTGGGAAGTATAAATATTGATAGAAACGAGAATTTTAATAACGGTAATCATATATTTGTTGCCGATGGCACGATTACAATTAGCGGTAATAACAGAAAAATTAATGTAAGTAATAATGCTATAGTAATTTTTTCAGCAAAAGATGATATTGTTATTGATTCAACTTATGGAGGGCCGGCAGTGTGTCCTGTTCCTGCCGGGCAATTGCAAGGTATATTCAGCGCTGATAAGAATATAATTGTTGATGGTAATGGCGGGGACTGTACCGGAGTTCCTGATAAGATGTTGAATGTAGATGGTAATTTGATTGTCAATGCCGCGGGGGGTAGTCCAGCCGGTAAATTTATAAATATGCGGGACCTTTGTGCTGATAATTTAACATATCCTTCGATCACAATTAAAGCGAGACCTGATTTTATTCTCAATATGCCTGAATTCCTGAGTAAACAAAATAATATATCGTATGAAGATGCACCGTAAGAAAAAATTGTTAAATTGCCGGAGAGGAAGTTGATAAGGAGGATTCACTGTCGAAACAGCAAAGGACGGTCACGAAGGACTTGAGAAGATGGTTTCTTTTTTGCCTGAGATAGTGCTTCTTGATCTTTATACGCCCAAGGTGAGCGGGTTTGATGTTTTAAAGAGCGTGAAAGAAAATCTAATGCTTAAAAAGATACCTATTATTGTATTAACTAATATAAATCCGGACGTTGCGGATCTTATGAAAAACTGGGGAGTCGCGTATTTTCTTCTTAAGGCTGATAATACTCCAGGGCAAGTGATGCAAAGAGTGAGAATGATTATTGATAATAAAAAGTAGATTTTTTCGATAGATATTATGAAAAGGGTTGAAAGGATAATTTCGTTCTTATTAGTTATTTTTCTTCTAAATTTACCAGTTTTTATTTCTATAGTAAATGCTTTTGACGCTCCCAGAATTTATGTAAAGGAGTTAAATGTAAACCAAGCTTCCATTAACGCGGGAGATGGTATCAGCGGTGATTTTTTGATGTGGAATACAGCTTCGGAAATAATGTCGGATTTGGATTATAAGGTTTCATTAGAGCAAGATCATAATGCTTACGGTGAAGAGATCAATCATGTTTCCGGTCAGATATATCCCGATAAGACTTTGCGTCAAGATTTTTCTTATAAAATTCCTCAAAATATTCAAACAGGAGATTATATATTCAAGATCCAGCTTTTTTCCCAAAGCGGAATGGCTTTGAA